>ERZ840371.4220-NODE-4220-length-10942-cov-2.696611_pt1 | contig 10942 bp, 10 predicted proteins | sample MGYA00519937_ERZ840371 | MGnify/ENA primary metagenome ERZ840371 (study PRJEB31850, sample SAMEA3708873) | human gut metagenome | biome: human gut; feature: human-associated habitat; material: faeces | place: China | collected 2014 ... | reverse complement strand
TAGAGCACTTCCTTGGTAAGGAAGGGGTCACGGGTTCAATTCCCGTCATCAGCTCTTTTTTATTGCAATAAGGCGCTGCCGTATGATTCTGGCAGCGCCTTATTAATTATCAAGCACTTGTGTGTATATTTTGTTTATTTAGAATAAAAGGAAAAGGCATAGCAAGTGATTACGTTGCTAAGTCCAATTGTTGCATGATGCCGGCCTGTCCATTCTCATAGAGGAACATACCGGTTTTGCGAATAACACCATTGGTGTGATTATCGCTTAAATTGTTGAGAGAAAAATCCGTATCGCGTGATCCCAAATAGATGGCACCGACGCCAGCTTCGGACAAACTCATCAGATTATCATTGCCATCGGCATCTTTTACCCAGATACGCAGTTTGTCAAAAATCTCATCTGCCTCATCAATCCAGCCGTTACCGTCTTTGTCGTACTGTGCGAGATCCGCGAAACCATTTCCGTTCGAAGTTCCGAATAGTTCAGAACCATCATTAATGATTCCATCTCCGTTTTTATCGAGCGCAAGATATCCGCTACCGGACTCTAGCATTGAAATCTCCTCTTCGTTTCCGTCTGCATCCAGATCAAACATAAATTTCTGATCCGATACATCCGCAACATTTCCGTTTAAGTTGATGACAAGCGGATCACATAAGCGCGGCTTTCCGAAATCAATGTAGTTTTCTGCCATCTGTGTGAATTCGCGTGACATTTCTACATTCATGTTAAACGGAATCTCACGTCCATCTGCGGTCTTGACCACACCTTTGGCATCAAAGCAGGTTGTTTCCTGTTCAGAATAATAGAAAAACGTATAGCTTTGTCCGCCCTCGCCAAATTCTGTCGATGCAAGGCTGGTGTCAGAACCTGTACTACCGAGTGTTGTGTCTGAATCTTCCGTTCCATCCTGTGTAAAAGTATTCGTATAGTCACTGTATTTACGCCCAAACAAAATATAGAGCAGATAGTCGATCGCCTGTTCACGAATCTTGTGAAGTGCATTCACACTTTCCTGTAAACTGGTGCGTTTCACACCTCCCGCTGATTGCAACCGTGACATCAGATCTTCCAAAGATTCCTTTTTTGAACCCTGTTCGTTATCTTTTTCTGTGATTTCTTCCTGCTCATTTTCCGTCTGTGAAAACTGTCCCTGCCTGATTTCTTCCTGCCGAACCTGCGCGGCTTTTAAATTAAAAACCGTTGCCCCGGATGCGCTCCAGCGCGTGACGTTCACATAGTCTGCCTGCGTGGAGCGGTAACTTCTGCGGGAGTCCATACGAACCTGATCTGATTGAATAATCAATAATCCATCCTCCTAAACTCCGCCGATTATTTCTTAAATGCATCCTTTCATAAAGGAAATAAAAAAACGGATTCGCGAAAACTTCCTTTCTTTCGTGAAACCGTCCCTGGCTATCTTCTTTATTTGTGCTAACGTTATGGCCAATTTCGTTTGCAATATATGTATCGGCGTAAATCAGAATTTATTTAAGAAAATTGAGAAAAATGTTCATTTTTACACACAGAAAATTGAGAAAAAGTAAAAAGCGTGGTATAGTGAGTGTAGCGTTGCAAAAGCAAACCAGAGCGGAAAGGGTAGGAAATTATGGCAGATAACACAACAGAATCCATGAAGGATTACGAGAAGGAACTTGAGCGCTCCTTCCGTACGATCAATGAAGGAGATATCGTGAGCGGAAGTGTGATTGCGGTATCCGAAGAAGAAGTAACTTTAGATCTGAATTATTACACACAGGGAATCATCAAGGTCGAGAATCTGAGCAATGATCCGGATTTCAATCCGAAGGAGCAGCTGCAGCCGGGCGATGTCATTGAAGCAACGGTTATCAAGGTTGATGATGGCAACGGCAATATCGAATTGTCCAAGAAGGAAGCAAACGATGTGCTGGCATGGGACAAGCTGCAGGAGATGCTTGAGAATGAGACGCAGGTAACTGTCCGGATCAAGGAGAGCGTTCCAAGCGGTGTGGTAGCATTCTTAGAAGGAATCCGTGCATTTATTCCGGCTTCACAGTTATCGACTGATTATGTGGAAGATACGGACAGGTGGATCGGTAAGGATGTGACCGTGCAGGTAATTACCGTTGACAAAGAGAAGAATCGTCTGGTTCTCTCCGGCAAAGTTGTTGCAAGAAAGCAGCAGGAGGAAGAGAGAAACCATCGTATCGCGATGCTTGTTCCTGGTTCTGTTGTAGAAGGAACGGTCGAGTCGATCATGCCGTATGGTGCTTTTGTCAGCCTCGGCAACGGAATCAGCGGACTGGTTCATATCTCACAGATCAGTCAGAAACGTATCGGTTCGGTACATGAGGTTTTAAAGGAAGGTCAGAAGGTGAAGGCAAAAATCTTGAATACCAACGATGGTAAGGTCAGCCTTAGCATGAAAGCACTTGAGGAGATTATTCCGGATGACGACGTGCAGACGGAAGATGAGGCACAGGCAGAAGAGTATATCTCCAATGAGAGTGCATCGACAAGCCTCGGTTCCTTGTTAGCAGGACTGAAATTATAAATTCATTCTTAGAGAATCAATGAAGCCGGCGGATGCTGGCGTAGACCATCATGTTTACGCATGGTGACATGATAAGCAAAGGCGCTTAGGAGTTATCCTAGGCGCCTTCGTAATATGCAAGAACTTTCTTAATATAATTCTGGGTTTCGGTAAAAGGCGGTACACCGCCATATTTTGCCACATTACCGCTGCCGGCATTATATGCGGCGAGCGCGAGAGAAACATCTCCGTTGTAATTGGCAAGATGCTGGGAAATGACTTTGGCTCCTCCCATAATGTTATCATATGCATTATAGGCATCTGTGATGCCAAGACTCTTGGCCGTTGACGGCATCAGCTGCATGACACCCATCGCGCCGGAGGAACTGGTCGCATTCGGGTTGAAATTGGATTCTGCGTGGGCAATCGCTTTCAGAAACTTGACATCGACATTGTATTTCGCGGCAGCTTCCTCAAAGTAAGCGTCCAGACTTGTGGATGAGGACGATGAGGTATTGCCGGATGACGTAGCGTTTGTCTGCGAGCCAGATGTAACAGCTGCGGTATTTCCTGTGCTTACATTCTGCGAATCAGCGACCGGAATATTCGGAGCAGGATTGAACCCAAGCAGCTTTTGAACCGTCTCGGGTGAAATGCTGCCGGAACTCTGCGCGGCGAGAATCGCATCCACCGCCATCGCCTGCTGGGCGCGTTCTGCGGAGGCTAATACCTCGCGGAAACTGTCGTAGACCGCATCGGTCCGTGCTTCTGTCGATGTAGATTCGGTAATTGTCGAACCCGTTTTATTCACTTCGTCAATATATGGTAAAATCGTTACACTCATGTCTGTATGATAGCACATCAAATGAGAAAGTTAAAGCAAAAGCACGAAAATTGCTTGAATTTGTAATGTAGTTGTTGTAGCATAGATTTCAAAGCGAATCACGTTAGGGTGATGCAATAGTAAAGTTATATCTCCGGAATCTCGATTCTGGAATTAAGGAGAATAGAATCATGGAAAAGAAACCATTTGTAACTAAGAGTCAGGTGGAAGAAATCGTAAAGACATACCCGACACCATTTCATTTATATGACGAGAAAGGAATCCGTGAGAATGCCAAGGCAGTCAAGGAAGCATTTGCATGGAATCCGAATTTCCGCGAGTATTTTGCGGTGAAAGCAACACCAAACCCATATATTCTTAAGATTTTACAGGATTACGATATGGGATGTGACTGTTCTTCCTACACAGAACTGATGCTTGCAAAGTCCTGTGGCTTTGACGGAAAACACATCATGTTCTCATCCAACGATACACCGGCGGAAGAGTTTGCCTATGCAGATGAACTCGGCGCAATCATTAACCTGGATGATTTTACACACATTGATTTCTTAGAGCAGACGATTGGTCATATTCCGGAGACCATCAGCTGCCGTTACAATCCGGGCGGAGTGTTCGAACTGAGCAATGGAATCATGGACAACCCTGGAGATTCCAAGTATGGAATGACCAAGGATCAGATCATTGAGGCATATAAGATTCTTAAGAGTAAAGGCGCGAAGCATTTCGGAATCCACGCTTTCCTTGCAAGCAATACGGTAACCAACGAATATTATCCGAAGTTGGCAAGACAGTTATTTGAATTGGTTGTTGAGCTGCGCGACAAGACCGGATGCGACATCCGCTTCGTTAATCTTTCCGGCGGTGTCGGAATTCCTTACACACCGGATAAGGAGCCGAACGATATCCGTGTGATCGGTGAGGGCGTTCATAAAGCATACGATGAAGTGCTTGTTCCGGCAGGAATGGGCGATGTTGCTATCTATTCCGAGATGGGAAGATTCATGCTCGGACCTTATGGCTGTCTCGTTACGAAGGCAATCCATGAGAAGCATATCTATAAGGAATACATCGGTGTAGATGCGTGTGCAGCAAACCTGATGCGCCCGGCCATTTACGGTGCTTATCATCATATTACGGTCCTTGGCAAGGAGAATGCGCCATGCGATCATGTATATGATGTGACAGGAAGCCTCTGTGAGAACTGTGATAAATTCGCTGTTGACCGTAATCTGCCGAAGATTGATATGGGCGATTATCTTGTGATCCATGATACCGGAGCACACGGATTCTCTATGGGATACAATTATAACGGACGTCTCCGTTCTGCTGAGTTATTACTGAAGGAAGACGGCAGTGTGAAGATGATCCGTCGTGCCGAGACACCGGAAGATTACTTTGCAACGTTTGATTGTTTTGACGATCTAAAGATCACACGCTAGTTTTTGCATAGGGCTTATGGAAATTGAATACGTAAGTGTTTATTAAGGCGTCACCTTCGGGTGGTGCCTTTTTTCAAATTTAAGACAACGTTAAGAATGGAACATTGTTTGCGAAAGGCAGGTATGGTATGGTAGAGACGAAATTGGAAACATGTTGAATGTGATGAAAGAAAATTGTCTTGTCGTGCTGATGCATCGATAAGAAGGGAATGAATTTCTTAATCAGGGAGGATGTTATGTTAAGTGTAAACAATGTTACGAAAAAATACGGTAAAGTGATCGCGAATGAAAATATTTCGCTTCAGATTGCCGATGGACAGATTGCAGTACTTCTCGGACCGAATGGTGCCGGAAAGTCCACAATTATCAAAAGTATTATCGGTTTTCTCAAATACCAGGGAAGTGTTACGGTCGATGGACTTCTCAACAAGTCAATCGAGGCAAAACGTATTATGGGTTATATTCCTGAGATTCCGTCACTGTACCCAAACCTTACGGTAGATGAACATATGGAATTTGTTGCCCGCGCGTATAAACTCGACAATTATAAGGAATATAAAGAAGAGTTGTTGCGTCGCTTTGAACTGGATGATAAGAAAAAGAAATTCGGTGATGAATTGTCAAAGGGAATGCAGCAGAAACTCAGTATCTGTTGTGGTCTGCTTCCAAAACCGAAGCTGATCCTCTTCGATGAGCCGATGATCGGTCTGGATCCGCATGCAATCAAAGAACTGAAATCGATGCTTTTGGAGTTGAAGCAGCAGGGTGCATCCATTCTTGTCAGCACCCATATGATCGACTCGATTGAGGAACTGTGGGATACGACCTATATTATGATGAAGGGACGTGTAGCAGCAGTTGTGGAGCGAGATCAGATTGCTCAGGGTGACAAGAGCCTGGAGGATATCTTCTTTGAGATTACGGAAGGTGGTGCCGAATGAGACTTTGGGGATATTATGCACTGCATACATTTATCAATACGATAAAGAAGATTTTCAAGAGTAAAGTGGTTGTGGTCATATTATGCAGTATGCTGATCGGTGGTGTGATCGGAGGAAGTGTCGGTTTCATCGGTTCGTTGATTGAAGACCAGGCACAGACGGAAATTGCTACGGATGACCACGGAGATGCTGAAGCGGATTCCGTCGATTTAGAAGATGGTTTTATGGAAAAATACGCTGCCGAGATCAAAGAAAGCATACCGGCAGCCACGATGATATTACTTCTAGTGGTTGTGCTTTTCGGCATCTACGGAGGCTCGAAGAAAGGAAGCGATATCTTCCTTATGGCAGACGCCAATCTGCTGTTTGCCGCGCCTATTAAGGCACAGACGGTTCTCATGTTCCGGCTTTCGTTTCAGATGCTGGCGCTTTTGTTTGTCACATTTTATATGGTGTTTCAGGTGCCGAGCCTGAAGCTTTTGCTTGGAATTGATAACTTCGCGATATTCGCGATCTTTCTCGCGTGGGGCATGCTGCTTTTTATGTCAAGGATGATGTCTGTATTCACGTATACACTGACGTCGACCCATGAGCGCTTAAAACAATACGTTGTTCCATTTGTGTTTGCCGTTGCGATCTGTGTTGTAGTTGCAACCGGTTCCGTGTATATGGCAACCGGCAATGATTATATGGCGACGCTTCGCCTGACATATGGAGCAGATTGGTCAAATTACATTCCGGTGTTCGGCTGGTACAAGGCGATGGTTATGAATGCGATCAGTGGAGATGTGATCAGATCATTGTTTTATATGGTGCTCAATCTCATATTCCTGATCGTGCTTGTCTGGGGAATCTGGCATATGAAAGCGGATTTTTATGAGGATGCACTTGCCGGAGCTCAGAAGCGTGACGATATGACGAGATCCACAATGGAAGGGCGCAATGTCAACAAAGACAAGAAACAGTCTGCAAGACGTGCGAAGAAGCTGGAGCGAAAGGCAAAGGGGACATATGAACTGAAAGGCTGGGGCGCATCGGTATTTCTTCACAAGTCGATTATGAATCGAAAGCGCTTCGCAAAGTTTGGTTTTGTGACAAATACGTTGCTTGTGTATCTTGCAATTGGTGGACTCGGATCTGCATTTATGGTCTATAAGACGGATATCCGTGAGATTTCCGTGATCGGGCTGATTATGGCTCTGACCTTATTCTTCCGCAACTTTGGGAATCCGATTGAAATTGAGTCTTCACACAATTGGCTTTTCCTGGTCCCGGAGGATCCGTACAAGAAGGTGCTGTATGCAATCCTTGCCGGAAGTGTGGACTGCGTGCTGGATCTGCTTCCGGGAATTGTGATAGCAACCGTGATCCTTCGCGGAAACCTGTTTATGGCGCTCCTTTGGTTAGTAACACTTGTGGCAATGGATTTCATGTTCTCATGCTTCGGACTTCTGATGCAGGCAATCCTGCCGTCGAATGCGATGGATGTGGTAAAGTCGATGCTGCAGATGATGATCCGTTTCTTCATCATCCTTGTGATCGTGATTGCATTTGCAATCGGTGCAGCATTGCAGGGGCTGGCACTTGGCGCAGTATTTTGTATGTTTGCTTCACTTGCGGTGGGAACAGTATGCTTTGTGGTGTATCCAAGCTTACTGCATCGTGGAATTGGATAAAAAAGTAAAAGAAAATCCCAGAAGTTGATAAACTTCTGGGATTCTTTTGATTTTGCTGATCTCAGCAAAATCGCGAATGCCGGCAGCGGGACTTGAACCCGCACGTGGTTGCCCACAACAGATTTTGAGTCTGCATCGTCTGCCATTCCGACACGCCGGCACGAACAAATATTATACTAACACAGCAGAATGAGGATTGCAAGAAGAACTTTCACATTTGAGAGTTTTTGGCGACAATTAATGAAGAAAATCAGCACGAAAAATCAAAAGCGGATATCGCTACATTATTGACGAAAGTTATCATATATGATAACATGATTAAAGTGACAAGATGAGAGAAACGTGGTTAATCCAACAGAACTTGCATATGGAATGCATACGGAATGGTGAGATTGCGGAAAGCAAGAAGCTTTGTTGGATGGATTTCGATTGAATGATAAAAAGGGGGAATACGGTTAGAGGTATGACGAAGCGAAGTGATGCCAGCCGGGATGTCGCGAAGCAGCTTCGGGATGTGCGGAAGTCGCAGGGGATGACACAGGAGTCATTGGCGGAACTGGTTGGAACGAAGAAGTCGAATATATCGCGCCTGGAGAGCGGACGGTATAATCCGAGTCTTGATTTTCTGGCGAAAGTAGCGGGAGGACTCGGTAAGCAGATTCAGGTGAAGGTGAAATAACAGGCAACGAACAGGAGGAGAACAGGACGTGACAATGAAGTTGGGAAACTACAAGGATAATGATGTGGAATTATGTCGGACAACGAATGACCGGGTGAGCCGGCAGACGGCGGAGGCGCTTCTTGAGGAACACATTCCGTTTACGAAGAACAGCAAGCGGGTTCCATTCTTCAAGAGGGAAGAGTACAAGGGAGCAGACAAGGTCTGGGTTATTACGATCAACCCACGCAGATACGGACAGGCAAGACGCGTGATCGATCGCATGGATCGTGTCTATAAGGAACGCCTTGTATTATCGAACTATTAATTCGGATACAACATGGGAGAAAGTGGATTAGAATGATTTGCAAATGGAAGGCTTCTGCTGACGGAAGCAGCGAATCTGAAAAAAGTGTGAAATCCATTCAAAAAGGAACAGAGGTGTGGTAGAATTCTATGAGATGATGCCATATTTCTGTTCTTTTTTGCTTGGAAATAATTTCCAATTGATGAGATACAATGTCCCTCCAGGAGGAAAAGCTGATGAAACAGGTAAAGCAGTAGTGGCAGATGATATATTATGAAGGAAGATTGAGGTTGATATAGAGATGAAACAGAGAATTCGTTATATGATTGGCTTTGCACTCGTTCCAATCATCGGTTTTTATCTGATGGAGGCATTTGAACATAACGCTTTGGCAGAAGTGAGGCAGGAAGCGCAGCTGTTTAATATCCTGATCTTCGAACTGATCGCGTGGACGCTGTATCTGTTGATCGGCAGAATGGCTTTGGCACTGCGCATAGAACTTATCATTGCACTCGTGTTTGGTATTACGAATCACTATGTGATGGCATTCCGATCGACGCCATTTGTTCCGTGGGATCTGCTTTCCGTGAAGACGGCGGCGAGTGTCGCTGGCAATTATGATTTTACCCCGACAACGAGAATGATCGTTGTTACGGTTTTATTTTTGCTGCTGATGATTGCGGTGCGCATTTTTCGCAAAGCGCCACGCATCAAGCTGCCGATCCGGCTTGGCTCCGCGGTATTATGTGGTTTAGCGTTGTGTCTTTTTGTCAATACTTTGCAACAGGAGACGTTCCAGACGAAACATTATCTGTATCCGTTCTTATTTACACCGGCGTACATGACGAAGGTTAACGGTATGGCGGTAACATTTGCGATGGATCTTGCTTATGTTGCGGTTGACAAACCGGAAGGTTACAGTGCTGACGAAGCAGAAGCAACACTTAAGCAGTATGGGGATACATCGAACGTATTTCCGGATGGAGAGAAAACGGTATCGGATCAAAGTAATAAGAATAATATGGGACAGAGTGATGATGCAAACGGAAACAAAGCGAATGATTCCGGACAAGGCAAAGAGGATGATCAGCTTCCGAATATCATTGTGATCATGGATGAGGCGTTCTCAGATCTTGCAGTTGTCGGAGACCTTGAGACGAACGAAGATTATATGCCTTTTATGCATAAGATGCAGCAGGGAGCGGACAATGCAATCACCGGATATGCGCAGGTATCTGTGTGCGGCGGCAATACAGCAAATTCCGAGTTTGAGTTTCTGACTGGTAATACGATGTCGTTTCTGCCGAGTGGAAGTATCCCATATCAGCAGTATATTACAAGAAATACGCCGTCGCTTGCAAGCTATCTGGCGAGCCTTGGATACGAGACTTACGCGCAGCATCCGTATTATGCATCGGGCTGGAACCGCGAGAAGGTTTATCCACTGCTGGGATTTGAACATCTGGATTTCATTGACGATTATGCAAACAAGACCTATGTGCGCAAATATGTCAGCGACGATGCGGACATGCAGCATATTATAGATACTTATGAGAATAAGGAAGAGGGTAAGCCGGCGTTCATCTTCAATGTGACGATGCAGAACCACGGTGGCTACACAGATCAATATGCGAATCTGGAGGAAAGCATCCACGCGACCAATTATAGCAGCGATGTGCTCGACCAGTATCTGTCGCTGATCAAACTGACGGATCAGTCACTAGAGAAGCTGGTCAATTATTTCGAGAAAGCGGATGAGAAGACGATCATTGTGTTCTTCGGGGATCACCAGCCGAACGATACAGTTGCGGCACAGATTCAGAAATCAATGCTTCTCCCCGGCGAAAGCATGTCTGACGAACAACTCCGTCAGCGTTATCTGGTGCCTTATCTTGTGTGGGCAAATTACGATATTGGAAGTGCAATGGGACAGGATACGAGCCTGAACTATCTGTCAGCACAGGTTTTGAAAGCGGCAGGTGTTCCAACGGATGCGTATCAGAATTTCCTGCTGGAGTTAAAGAATTCTTATCCTGTTGTTTCTGCGGCAGGACGCACGGATGGGACAAAGGCAGATGAGGATCTGTTTGCGACATACAAGAAATTACAATACTATAATTTGTTTGAAAAATAACAGACCTGTTAAGACGCGATTCAATCTTCCTTCAATGTGAATATTGTATTATGTGTTAACTTTTGGAAAAAGTTAACATGCAGCATCCGGCCTTCGCGAAGCGAAATCTCATGGCCGGATGTTCCATAGGAGTGTAACATGTTTCATAAAGTCGGTCAGAAAATTGATCAACTGACAAAAAAGAAAGCTTATCCTTATGTGATGGCATTCTTCATACCGTTTGTGATCTGCGTGATCATCTGTATCGGCAATGGGGTCTATCCGTTTGGGCACAACTGTATTCTGCACATTGATATGTATCATCAGTATTGTCCGTTTTTTACAGAGTTTTTAAACAAACTCAGAACCGGCGGAAGTTTGCAGTATTCCTGGAATCTGGGACTTGGATCGGATTTCGTATCGCTGTATGCGTACTATCTGGCGAG
>ERZ840371.4219-NODE-4219-length-10943-cov-10.017450_pt1 | contig 10943 bp, 9 predicted proteins | sample MGYA00519937_ERZ840371 | MGnify/ENA primary metagenome ERZ840371 (study PRJEB31850, sample SAMEA3708873) | human gut metagenome | biome: human gut; feature: human-associated habitat; material: faeces | place: China | collected 2014 ... | reverse complement strand
AACGTAGTGCTCGAAACACTTAGGGTAGTCAATCAGGGCTTACGATTTCTCGCAAGCCCCCTCCAAATCGTTAGATTTGGTGGGGGTTATTGACGATCTGAGAGATGTTCATAAAGAAAGCCTCCTTAAAATTACAGGTTGAAGCGGCGGCGGGCCTCCTCCCGGAGAGAGGGCACCCGCCGGACGATCCGCAGGGGGATGATGAGTCCCACGCAGACCGCCAGCACGATCAGGGACCACCCTGGCTGCCACACACCACGGAAATACCGGTCGATGCAGAATTCAAGGCCCATCGCCAGAAGCCCAGCCGCCCCGATGACCATGGCAATGGCGGAGAGGGTGGAGCGCCGCCCGCCCCGGAGCAGAAAACTCAAAAGAAAGACCAGCACCCCAGCCCAGCCGATCATGGGCAGGGCCAGCCCCCGGAACCAGTAGCTGCCGCCCAGGTCGATGGAGATGAGCCAGACATAGATGCCAATGGCCGCCACATCGGCGGTGAGCCGGAAAAAGACCGGCAGCCGCCGCAGCACCATAGGCAGGGTGAACCAGACCCACAGCATCACCGCCGCCCCGATGACGTACAGGGACCAGGGACGGTCCGTGGGCAGGAACAGGTTCAAAAGTCCGCAGCACAGGGACACGGACACCAGCATGGCCGTCAGCAGAATGGCGGCCTCTCGCCTGGAGGCGGGCTGTACGGCGGCGGAGTTGGCGGGAAAGTAGGGCGGCGCATCCAGTTCCGGATGCCAGGCAGGCGTCCCGCACAGGGGACAGGTTTTGGCGCTGGGGTCCAGCTCCACGCCGCAGTTGACACAGTAAGACATAACATGCTCCTCTTATCGGTTGCTCTTGATTCGCACCGGGATGCCCTCCCGGACCAGAAAGCGGAAAAAGTCCCGCTCCGTGTCTGATTCAGCCTGGGTGCCGGCAAAGGTGATTTCCATGATGTCTCCATAGCTGATGGAGGCACAGTGGCACCGGGGCACGGTGGCCTGGCCCAGCACCACCTCCATGCCCTGAATATGGGGAGCCATCTCCGGCGGCACGGTGAAGGCGCCGGGATTGGTATAGGTGCAGGAGTAGGGCCGCACCCCCAGGAGATAGTAGTTGAGGGCCATCACCGGATTTTTCAGAAACACCGGCACCGCCCGGAGAAAGAAATTCTTCGTGAAGCGGACATTGCCGGTAAAGGCGGCCTGTAATTCCTGGCGGTGAATATGGAGTTTCATATAATGCCGCACCTGGGAGACGATCTCCGGAAAGGTGTAATCCCCCAGGGCCGGGTCGATGCTGGGACGGACGGTGGTAATGAAGTTCCGCACCGTTTCCGAGGGGAACCAGCTTCGCAGATTGATGGGCACCGCCAGGGCCACCGGGCGTTCCTTGTGGGGATGCTCCCGGCGCTGCTTTTCCAGCAGCACGTGGATCAGTGCGGCGGAGAGGTACTCTGTGATGGAGGCGTCATAACTCCGTGCGGTCTCCCGGAGCTTCTCCAGGGGCACGAAGCCCATGGTGACATGGAAGGTGTAAAAAGGCTCCGGGGTGCCGGTGTTGGCGTAGGCCTTGGGCATCCGCCGCAGACCCAGGGCGTGCCGCCCGGCATAGCGGGCGTAAGCGTCCTCCAGCTCCTCCTTCCGGGGCGGCTCCTCCAGGTCCAGCACACCGTTTCCGGCCGGAACGCTTATGCCGGTCTGCCGCAGATACTCCGCCAGCAGCGTCCGGAAAAAGATCAGGGCCCCGGCCCCGTCGGACAGGGCGTGGAACACCTCCAGAGAGATGCGGTTCCGGTAGTAGTAAAACCGCACCAGCCAGCCGTTGTCCTCCCGGAAGCGCACCGGCTGGCAGGGATTGGCCACGTCGGCCTTCAAAAAGGGGCCCGGGGCGGTGTTTGGCTCCAAATAGTACCAGAATAAACCCCGGCGGATGCGGACGGCAAAGCTGGGGAACCGGGGCAGCACCCGGTCAATGGCGTTTTGCAGGGCGGCGGGCCGCACCGGCTCTGTCATCAGGGCGGAGAAGCGGTAGATGGCGGAATACTCCTCCCTTTGCAGGGCGGAATAGAGAATACCGGCATTGTCCAGCCGGTACCACTGACTGTCCGGTTTTGCCATCCGCGTCACCTCCCCGAAAATAGTTACAGATCATTGTAGCACATGGGGAAAGGCGCGGCAAGAGTTGGCCCATTTTCCACTTCCCATTTTCCGCAATTTATGGTATTCTGCAATTAACACGAAAGAGCGGAGGACCTATGGAAAAGCTGCAATTAGGCAGAAAACGGAAAACGGATGCCGAAAAACCCCGGATGGACCCGCTGATGCGGGCGCTGAAAGCCCTGCACAGCGCCGGTTCCCCGGAGGCCATGACCCCGGAGGAGCTGGAGCATCAGCGCCGGAACCAGGAAATTCTGGGCCGCCTTACCGCCCCTATGGCGGGGATGGAGTATGAAGAGCTTTCCATCGGGACCATGCCTGCTGCCTGGACCCGGCTGAAAGCGCCCCATGGGGACCGCCGGGTGATTCTCTACTGCCACGGCGGCGGCTATACCAGCGGCAACCTGGGTTATTCCCGGGTGCTGTCCTCCAAGCTGGCCCACGTCACCGGCTACGATGTGCTGAGCTTTGAGTACCGGCTGGCGCCGGAGCATCCCTACCCGGCGGCAGTGGAGGATGCCATGCGGGCCTGGGACTATCTGATGTATCAGGGATACGGGGCGGAAAACGTGACGGTGGCGGGAGATTCCGCCGGGGGCAACCTGGCCCTGGTGCTGTGCCGCCGCCTGAAGGCCGCTGGGCGCCGGATGCCCCGGGCCCTGCTGCTGATGTCCCCCTGGGCGGATATGACCATGTCCGGGGCATCCTACCGGGAGCGGGTGGAGAGCGACCCCATGCTGACGCCGGAGTACATCGAGGCCGTCCGGAGGGCATACGCCGGGGACAGGGATCTCCATGACCCGGATTTGTCGCCCCTGTTGGGGGACCTGGGGAGCTTTCCGCCTACCCTGGTCCAGGTGGGAGACCATGAGATCCTCTATTCCGATTCCGCGTCCCTGGCTGCGGCGCTGCGAGCGGCCCATGTGCCCTGCCGGCTGGAGGTCAGTGAGGGAATGTGGCACGTATTTCAGATGTTCCCCATCAAAAAAGCGGCGGCAGCCATGGAAAGCGCCGCCCGGTTCCTGCTGGAGCTATAAAAATGAAAAGGCCTGCTCGAAAGAGCGGGCCTTTTGCTTTTGTAGTCAGGTGCGTTCCAGGCGGCGGATGGGCCGGATGTATTTGAAAGCAGCGGTTCTTTGACAGACCGGCACGGGCGGCTGAAGGCTGTGAAGCTCAATAGCGGCCGATGGGAGGCGTCATCACATAGTCCGGCAGCGGGCAGTGGTAGCTGCCGCCGTTCTTCTGCTTTAATTCCTCTCGGGCTTTGGCAATGACCGCCGGCTGGTCCATGGTGCGGATAGCGGCCAGGGTCATGATCTCCGCCGCCCGCAGCATGCCCTTCATACCGATGTCGGAGCAGGCGAAGGCGGTATTCTGCCAGGAGTGGCCCACGTTGCCAAGGCAGGCGGTGGCCACATGGAACATAACGGTGGGGGTGGCGTAGCCCACATCGCCCACGTCGGTAGAACCGGAGCTGTAGGCGGTCTCCTTGGGGTTAAAGGGATGGATAACCCGGTCCAGAGGCTTTTCCAGAGCGGCGTCCAGTTCCTCCGGTTCAAAGTAGTAGCCCAGCTTTTCCCGGATACCCACCATGGTGGTGCGGGGATAGGTACGGAGGAACTCCGCCGCCAGCTGATAATCTGCTTCCGTCCATTCCGGAGCGCCCATCTCCCGCATGCACTGGTCCACCACGGCTCCCAGCGTGCGGTTGGGAACATAATCGGAGAAGGCCATGGTGATCTCGTACTTCATCTTGGTGCCGGTCATCAGTGCCGCGCCCTTGGCAACGTCCACCACCCGGGTGAACAGCTCCTGGACCTGGCTGACCTTGGGGGCCCGGACCTCGTATTTGATGACGGCGTGGCTCTGGACCACGTTGGGGGCGGTGCCGCCGGGGTCGGAATAGGCGTAGTGGATGCGGGCGGCGTCGATCATGTGCTCCCGCAGGTAGTTACAGCCCACGTTCATCAGCTCCACGGCGTCCAGGGCGCTGCGGCCCAAATGGGGCTCTCCGCCGGCGTGGGCGGCGACGCCGTCAAAGGTGAAGTTGGCGCCCATGATAGCCACGCTGCCCCGGGAGCCCACCTCATTGACAGTCTCCGGGTGCCAGGTGTAGGCAAAATCCACATTGTCAAAGTACCCGGCCCGGGCAATGAACTGCTTGGAACCGGCACCCTCCTCGGCAGGACAGCCGAAGAAGATCACGGTGCCGTCTTTCTTCTCCTTGATCAGGTAGTCCTTCAGGGCCACGGCGGCGGCATAGCACCCCGCACCCAGCAGATTGTGGCCGCAGCCGTGCCCGGCGCCCCCCTCCCGGACGGGCTCCTGAACCGGGCAACCCGCCTTCTGGCTCAGGCCGGACAGGGCGTCGTACTCCGCCAGAAAGCCCACCACCGGCTTGCCGCTGCCGCATTGATAGGTGGCGGTAAAGGCGGTGGGGATGTCAGCGATCCCCTCCTCAATGGTAAAGCCCTCCTGCTTCAGGGCGGTGACGAGGGCAGCGGCGGACTTGGTTTCCTCATAGGAAAGCTCGGCGTAGCCCCAGATCTCCCTGGCCAGGGCTACGGTGGTATCCGCCTTGGCGGAAACCAGATCTTTAATGGTCTGGATCATGATATCAGTCTCCTTTACCGAATGAGTCATGGGGAGTGTCAAAGTACCATGCTCAGGAATTTAATGGTGCTGGGCTCGTGGGGGCAGGTGAAGATCTGCTCCGGGGTACCCTCCTCCTTGATGACGCCGTCACAGATGAACAGCACCCGGTCGGACACCTCCCGGGCGAAGCCCATCTCATGGGTGACGATGAGGATGGTCATGCCGCTGCGGGTCAGCTCCCGGATAACGTTCAGCACCTCTTTGACCATTTCCGGGTCCAGGGCGGAGGTGGGCTCGTCAAAGAGCATGACCTCCGGCTTCATGGCCATGGTCCGGACGATGGCCAGCCGCTGCTTCTGGCCGCCGGAGAGCTTCCGGGGATACTCATCGGCCTTGTCCCCCAGACCCACCCGGCGCAGCAGGGCCATGGCCTCCTCTTTCGCCTGATCCTTGGGGATCTTCTTTTCCAGAACCGGGGCCAGTGTCACATTTTCCAGCACCGTCAGGTTGGGGAACACGTTGAAATGCTGGAACACCATGCCGATGCTCTGGCGGTATTGGGAGATGTTCAGTTTCTTGTCGGTGATGTCCTGTCCCTTGAAGAGGACCTGACCGCCGTCCGGTGTTTCCAGCAGGTTCAGGCAACGGAGAAACGTGGACTTGCCGCCGCCGGAGGGGCCGATGATGGACACCACCTCGCCCCGGCGGATTCCCGTGGAGATGCCCTTCAGCACCTCCAGCTTGCCGAAGCTCTTCTTCAGGTTCCGGGTTTCCAGAATCACGTCAGTCACTGACAGTCAGCCTCCTTTCAATGACCCGCAGGAGCCGGGAGAGGATAAAGTTCAGCAGGAAGTAGATGATGCCCACGATGGTCAGGGACTGGAGCGCCAGAAAGGTGGCGCTCTGCACGGTCTTGAAGCTGGTCATCAGCTCCCCCACAAAGAACACAGAAGCCAGAGAGGTGCCCTTCACGGTGGAGATAAATTCGTTGCACAGGGCCGGGAGAATGTTCTTTACCGCCTGCGGCAGGATGATGCGGGTCATCACATGGGTCTCGGAAAGGCCGATGCTCTGGGCGGCCTCCCACTGCCCCTTGTCCACCGCGCCGATACCGGCCCGGATGATCTCGGAGATGAAGGCGGAGGCGTTTACCACCAGAGCCGCCACGATGCACTGGGTATCCGTCAGTTCAAAGGGCACCAGCTTGGGCAGGCCGATCCAGAAGAAATACAGCTGGAGAAGGATGGGGGTGCCCCGGAGGATCTCCACATATACATTGAAGACGGTCCGGAGGATCTTCAGGCGGCTCATCCGCATGAGAGCCACCACCATGCCCAGCAGGGCCCCCAGGAACACGGTGACTGCCGAGATCCAGAGGGTGCCCCACAGGCCTGAGAGGTACACCGGATAATATTTCAACCAAACCTTGATGACCTTTTCCATGGGACTCCGCTCCTAAAACCGATTTTGCCGCTTATTCGATGCCAAGAGCCGCGGCCTGCTCTTCATATTCACTGTACCAGATGTCCGTCTGGCCGTTTTCCTTCAGCTCGGCGATGCACTGGTTCACCAGCTCTGCCAAGGACTCCGTACCGTCCGTGGGCATGGCCACGCAGGTGCCGTTCATGTTGGGGTCCACCTCAAAGCGGTAGTCGGGGATGGACATGCCGCCGTTGGCATCGGCATACAGCTGGGCGGAGGCAGTGGAGCAGATGCACACATCGGCCTTGCCCTCGGCCACGGCCAGATAGCCGTCAGTCATGTTGGCCACCAGTTTGAATTCCTTGCAGGCGCCGTTGATATACTGGTTATACAGCGCTTCCTGAACGGAGCCGCTCTGGGTGATGACCACGGCATCCTTCAAAGAATCCAGGTCGTTATATTTGTCAATGTCCTCTGTCCGGACGATGAAGCCATAGCCGGTATTGGAGGAGTAGTACACATCGCTGAGCCGCATGGCCTCCGCCCGGGAAGGGGCATAGGCGATGGCGGAGATGGCGAAATCATATTTGCCGTCCGCCACACCGGCCAGCACGGCGGTGAAATCCAGAGCGGTGATCTTCAGGTCCACGCCGATCTTGTCGGCGATGTACCTGGCCACCTCAATGTCCATGCCCTGATACTGGTCCTCCCCGCTCTTGTTGGGGTCTACATATTCATAGGGGGCGAAATAGGGCTCGGTACACAGCTCGATATAGCCTTTTTCCTTGATCTGCGCCAGACGGTCCTTGGTCTCCCCGTTCTTGCTGCCGCCGCAGGCGGTGCAGGCCAGTGCCAGAACAGCCGCCAACAAAATTGCCATTGCCTTTTTCATATCCTTGCCCTCGTTTCTGTTGGTTTCGGGACGTTGGTGCCGCCCTTTTGATGGCATTTATCATAACAGGGACGATTTAATTTGTCAACGCTTTAGCGTGGTAATTCGTTACCAAATTACTAAGCAAAAATTTCAATGTTTTTGTAGCCTTTATGCAAGGGGCCTTCGGATGCGGAAAACAGGGTCGGTCAAATCCGCCGAGGGCTGCAGATTAACCCACCCGTCAGGAATTGCAGCGCAGGCAGGTGACGATTGGACTTGACACTCCCCACGGCTAAAGCCGGGGGATTCTCGGTTCAGCCACCACCGCCTGCACCAGCGAGGTCTTACACGGTGTCCCCGAGCGTATAGGTTTGGGCGTGTCCCGCCCTACCGTATGTTTCTGCTACGCCAACAGGCGCAAGCCCTCATTCAAAATGTTCTTTGCGGCGTTTACATCCCGGTCATGGATAGTGCCGCACTTGGGGCAAGCCCACTCCCGGACGGACAGGTCTTTCGTTCCTGGCCATTGAGCACCGCAAGTGGAGCAAAGCTGACTGGACGGAAAGAAGCGGTCGACCGTGACCACCTGTTTTCCGTACCACGCCGCTTTGTACTCCAGCTGCCGCCGAAACTCGCCCCAGCTTGCGTCAGAAATAGACCGGGCAAGTTTGTGGTTCTTGACCATATTGGACGGAGCTAAATCCTCAATCGCAATCAGGTCATAGGTTCTCACAAGGCTGGTGGACAGCTTATGGAGCATATCCTGCCGCTGGTTGGAAACGTGTTCGTGGAGACGGGCTACTTGTATCCTCGCCTTTTCCCGGCGGTTACTGCCCCTTGATTTTCGGGACAACTGCCGCTGGAGTTTGGCAAGTTTCTTCTGGTTCCGTGTCAGGTATTTATGGTTCGGATACTCTACGCCATCGGAGGTGATTGCAAATGCTTTCAGGCCCATGTCGATACCGGCTACCGCCCCGGTAGAGGTCAGCGGCACTATTTCTACATCGGTGCAACAGAGGGCAACGAAGTATTCCCCGCTTGGATTCTGGCTGACAGTAGCGGACAGGATACGCCCCTTGACATCTTTGGAGATACGGCACTTTACAAAGCCGAGTTTTGGGAGCTGCACCGCCTTGTCCAGCACCTTGATATTCGTCCCCACGCACTTGCTCTTATAGCTTTTCTTGCTATGGTGCTTGCTCTTGAATTTTGGATAGCCGGGTTTCTGGCCCTGTTTCACACGCCGGAAGAAGTTTTGATATGCCGTGTCTAAATCACGCAGAGAAGATTGCAGAGCGGTTGCATCTACTTCTCTCAGCCAGGGAAGGGTTTTCTTGAGCTGTGTCATATCCCCAGAGCAGGTACTATAGTTCATTGTCTTTCCATCTTGCTCATAGAAGTCTTTCCGCAACGCGAGATAGTGATTCCAGACGAACCGACAACAGCCAAACGTCCTTTGTATCTGCCGCGCTTGCGCCGCGGTGGGGTAGACGCGGAATTTATAGCTGTATTCCATCTCGATACCTCACACATTCTTCTGGTTCTCTATGTACTGCTTGATGACCGACAAAGGCGCTTCGCCAACGGTAGAAACAAAATATGAATTTGTCCACAAAGACGGAATCCTTGAGCGGAGCCATCCATACTCTTGCCTCAAAACACGGGACGTTCGCCCTTTTATTAGTTTTACCGCTTTATGTATGCCAAATTGCGGGTCTACCTCCATGAGCAAATGGATGTGGTCGGGCATGATTTCCATCTCTATGATGTCGATGTGGTATTCGCCGCAGATTTCCTCTATGAGTTTCTTCAAGCGTATATCGACACCGTTGACCAAGACCTTGCGGCGGTATTTTGGACACCAGACTACATGATACTTGCAGGAGTACACCACATTGTGATTGCTTTTATATTCCATGGATTTATTATACCACTCAACGGCATCTAACACAATCCTCGGAAGTCTTGTTACGAGGGAACAATGTGTGGCTTATATCTCCATGCCTAAAGGCAGGGGTATTACGCCACGCGTGATAAAAAAACGCTGCCGCAAAATTGCGGCAGTGCTCTTTGTAGAATTAGATATGCATTTGCTCAAATCAGCCAGGCTGGGACATACCAATTCTTCTGGTCGACCGGAATCAGATCTGGCGGCATGCAGATAACCGCGCCGATCCCAATTTTTGTTTTCAGATGCGCGGCTCCAGCTGAAATACTGTCCGCATCGGGCTCTTTTTCGATGGGATTCAGCACGCTGAAGTTCTTCGTGGCATCCTTTGGCGCGGAATTCTTTTTGATCTCTATCGGCGAAACAACGCCGTCCTGATAGATAATAAGGTCGATCTCTTTTTTGTTGCTGTCACGGTAGAAGTATAGCGGAGGCTGAGATTTCCCCTGATTGAGGTAACTCTTATAAATCTCGGATACAACCCATGTCTCAAAGAACGCGCCGTCCATGGCACCCCGCTCCAATGTCTCCGCGCTGGTCCATCTGGTGAGATGTGCGCAAAGTCCCGTGTCCAGAAAATACATTCTCGGGGCCTTGATCACCCGCTTCAAGGCATTGTTGGAATAGGGCTGGATCAATGCCACGATACCTGAGGATACCAAAATCGAAAGCCACTGCTTTGCGGTTGGCGCAGATACGCCGACCTCGGACGCAAGCGCTTCGTAGTTCACATTGGTGGCCGTCCGTGCCGCTACAACCGCCATGAAATTCAAAAATGTCGTTTCGTCTCCGACCTGTGAAAGATCCTTGATATCTCTGCTAATGTATGTCTCCAGATAGGACTCGTAGTATTGCGCTCGGTCCACCTGCTCATTTTCATAGAGGCGGGGCATGGAGCCCTTATAGATGCGGGTGAATATCTCAGAGATCGACATTTGCGGAGCGGCAGTCATCCGATCCATCAATGCAGGGATATCTACTGTGAACGCAGGAAAGTGGTTGCCGTTGATCTCACTGTTGGACAGCCCCTCCATCCGTACAATGCCGGCACGGCCGGCGAGAGATTCCGTTACCCGCTTCATCATGCGGAAGGTCTGTGAACCGGTCAGCCAGAAATCCCCACACTGTTTCTCGCGATCCACATAGACCTTGATGTAATCGAACAGTTCCGGCGCATACTGCACCTCATCAATCAGGACCGGCGGTGCATATCGTTGTAGGAACAATTCCGGATCACTCTTCGCAAACGCACGGATTGTGGGATTATCCAGAGATACGATTTTTCGTTCCCTTCCCGCCAGATGAGTCAGCAATGTGGTTTTGCCAACCTGTCGAGGGCCCGTGACGATCAGCACCGGAAAAGTCTCGTTGATTTTTTGAATAACCGGCGCAATTGATCTCTCGTAATACATGAAGCTCCCTCCTTCGCCGCAACTATTTATGCAAATCCAAAGTGGCACTTTAGTTTATACCACATCCTGCCGTTTAATACAAGTGCAAAACCCAATTCTGAAAGACACATTATGGGCAAATGCGGCGTATGTATGCCTGTCCCGTGCGGCAGCGGCACATCGACCGGGAACTGCAAAAAAATCTTGCCATCCTTTTTTCAGTGTGTTAAAGTTGCCCTGTTCTTTTTCAGAACGCCTGTGCATATGCACGTCTTGACCATCCCTCCGACAAGGGATCGAGGCTACACGGACGGCCGGGTCAAATGCCGAAAACCCGTCGAAGATCCGGGGACCGCACCGCGGGTGCGGGTTGGCAACTTTGTTGCCTTATTGATCGAGCGGAAAAGCTCAAGTTTTTAAGTTGCTTATTACGTTCTGGCGCACACAACTTGTAAACGAGTGAACCTCACCACCCAAGCGTGAACGCTATGGATGGAGCTTCCGGGGGTTTAGGCCCCAGACTCATTTCCACCGTGGGGCCAAGACTCAGAAACTGAAACTGA
>ERZ840371.4207-NODE-4207-length-10959-cov-2.611702_pt1 | contig 10959 bp, 9 predicted proteins | sample MGYA00519937_ERZ840371 | MGnify/ENA primary metagenome ERZ840371 (study PRJEB31850, sample SAMEA3708873) | human gut metagenome | biome: human gut; feature: human-associated habitat; material: faeces | place: China | collected 2014 ... | reverse complement strand
ACAATATAGACTTGAACTCAAGCCTCTTAAAAAGCTGGTATGCGTCCTTGGTAAACATATCCGAAAGTCCTGCATTCTCGAAGGAATATTCAAGCGGTGTGTTAATATTGATGGTAGCAAGTGTCTTGCTTAGCTGTGCCTGTTCATAGTATTCCTTAAGATTATTCTTAGCCTTATTCGGTGTAAGCTCCTCCACATGCTCATAGGCATTTTCAATGCTATGGTACTTCGATATTATCGCTCCGGCCGTCTTTTCACCTATGCCCGGAACCCCCGGAATATTGTCGGAGGCATCACCCATAAGTGCCTTCATGTCTATAAATTCTACCGGCGTAACTCCGTAGGTCTCAACAACCTGTGCCGTATTGTAGTCCTCAATCTCCGTAGTCCCCTTCTTTGTCTTAGGTATACGGATCTTTATATTGTCCGTGGCAAGCTGTAACAGATCCCTGTCACCCGAAACCACCGAAACAATCATCCCTTCTGCCTCGGCACGCTTAGCCAGCGTTCCAAGTATATCGTCCGCCTCATAGCCCTCCTTGGTGACAACACACACGTTCATATCGGTAAGTGCCTCCTTGATAAGAGGAACCTGCTCAACAAGCTCATGCGGCATCGGCTTACGCGTTCCCTTGTACCCACCATACATCTTATGTCTGAATGTAGGAGCACTGAGATCGAATGCCACCGTAAGATAATCCGGCTTCTCCTCGTCAAGTATCTTGAACATAATATTAAGGAACCCATATACCGCATTGGTATGAAGTCCCTCCGAGTTGGTAAGCTCAGGAACCCCATAAAATGCACGGTTCAGAATACTGTGTCCATCTATCAAAACAAATTTTTTCATTCAAAAGCTCCTCCTACAAAAGATACGTTACAAGCATAACCACACCTATAAATATAACCAGATATATAAAAAACTTAAACACTTCTATTATTCTTTTATGTCTTCTTTCTCTGGTTATTCTGTGCTGTGCCTTCGCAAAACATTCATTGACAATATCCTTCAGTACAAAGGGACCGTCAAAAGCCTCATTGTCCTTGATTCCACGTTCAACTATAAAATAAATCTCAAGCTCATCGCGGCATGACGCACAACTCTTAACATGTGAAAGACACTCTGCCATCTTGTCATATCTAAGTCTCATATTCACGAATTCCGGTATAGCTTTTCTGAACTCCTGGCACTCCACGGCAACTGCCTCCCCACTGCAAACTGTAATATATCTATTCTATTTTAAGACACTAATATCAAAAAGTAAATAGAAGAATCAATAAAAGGCAATGAAAGACAATGCTGTGAAAATATTTTTACATAATTCAGCAAAAAACATTTGCATTTTTCTTAGATATCTGTTATCATGAACTAGTTCGCGGATGTGGCGAAATGGCAGACGCAGCAGACTCAAAATCTGCCGATGGTGACATCGTGCGGGTTCGACTCCCGCCATCCGCATGACCTATATTAGCTTTGAATGTCTGGTTTAATGACGTTCAGAGCTTTTTTAATGTATCGCCCAATGCGCGTTAGGACAGGGGTCTGGTACATGTCCCAGTTCTGGGACACGTACCAGACCCCTGTCCCAACCACAAAAAAACAACCGCAGCCCCACATCAGGGCTGCGGTTATTTTTTATCCCGGCGCACAGGTCATTCCCGACGCGCGGAATGTGCTCATCATAAGTGGCGAATATGACTAATAATACTTCTTGTTTCCCCACAGATTGGACTTTCTCAGCTCCAGATACTCCGCATACGCCTTCTCTAAAATCTGTTTCTCATTGGAAAACTTGAGAAGATGGTACGCCTCATGGAACTTGTAATATCCTGAGTCCTCAAAGAACTCCTCCTTCTGTGGCTTACTGTAGTAGCTGTCTGCCATCATCAGATACCAGTGAACTTCCTTATCAACTACATCTGAAGGCACGGAAAACGTGTACTGGCTTTTACCTACATACTTAATAATCTGGGCTGATACTCCTGTTTCTTCCTTCACTTCACGAAGTGCTGTCTCTTTATAATCTTCGCCTTCCTCGACAGTTCCCTTCGGAAGCACCCAGCCCTCATACTTGTTCTTAAAATTCTTATATAAAACAAGTATCTTTCCTCTGAATATAACCACACCGCCACAGCTAGTTGCCTGTATCACAGCAATCCCTCCTGTATTATGGTGTGTCACATATGACTTGTGTATAGTATAAACCACTTTTCAAACAATATCAATGATTTTTATTGTACCACGCATCAAAAATCTCTTTCGCAACATTCACCGCATATCTGTCCGGTGTTCCGTCCTCGTTGAAGCTCTCAAGCACAACGCTGACTATTATTTCGGGGTCATCATAAGGCATGTACCCGACAAAAAGCGAATGTTCATACCCGGAGGTCCCGTACTGTGCTGTACCCGACTTTCCGGCTGCCTCATAAGGAGCCTCAGAGAATACATGTGGGAAGCTCACCTCAATCACCTGCTTAAGATGTCTGGAAAGCATGTCCGCCTCATCCTCTGTCATAATGCTGCCATAGTATTCGTCCCCATCCGAACCATCGTACGAATATACAATCTTCCGGGACACAGGGGGCTGGTCACTCTGTCCCACGCTTGCGAAGATGGTTTTGACAATATAAGGCTCATACAGTGTGCCGCAATTTGCCACAGCCTGCATTATAAGTGCATTATGAAGCGGTGTTATAAGCGTTGCTCCCTGTCCGAAGCTGGTCTGTATTATCTCCCATTCCGGTGATTCCCCGCCAAGCACATACTGTGAGCGGCTTGTCACAGGTCCTAGATTGTCATGGTAATGTATGTCCGTGTTAAATAAGAGCTGCTGTGCCGTATTAATACTTGTCTCCACCGCCGTGTCAAGTCCCATAGTGATAAAGGCTCCGTTACATGAGTGTGCGAACGCACCATAGGTATCCACACTTCCATGCGCAGTGTGGCCTACACAGGCAACAGAGAGGGTGCCCCTTGTGAATACACCGCTGCACTCATACACAAAGCTCTTAAACCTTTCACCCGCATTACATTCCCTGTAATATGACAGCAGTGTAACGGTCTTAAATGTTGAACCCGGCGGATACAAGCCTGCCACCGCCCTGTTCAAAAGAGGTGCATCGGCATTGGCATCCGTGCCCTCCGTCATAAGCGTGTTAGGGTTGAAATCAGGTTTTGATACCATCGCAAGAACTGCACCATTCCTGTCCATTACAACAACCGCACCCTTGTTCACTCCAAGAGCCTCATACGCCGCCGACTGCATATCATAGTCAAGTGTCGTGACAACTGAATTTCCCCTATATTTATGGTTGGTAAGCTCTGCATGCAGCTTGTCATCGAACGGCTCACTGCTTCTTAGAAGCTGATAGTTCAACACACCCTCAAGACCCGCGCCTTCGCCATAGGTATATCCGATGATATGTGAGAACAATCTACCATAAGTATATACCCTCTCAGCTTCACCATTCACACCTTCAACACTTGAGGCAAGCTCTTCACCTGTAGCCGCATATATAGAGCCTCTAAGCGTCTGCTCCTTCATCTTGCTGAGTCTTCTGTTGTAGGTGCTGTCAAGTATGCTCTCATCAAATGACGCAAGCTCGTATATATAAAATCCGCTTATTATAAGAACGAGAAGAAGGCTTCCGACAACCATGCGTGGCGAACGCATAGACCTCGTGCCGCCATTTTTTTCGGATTTTTCCCCAGTATCTCCGCTGTCAGTGCCGTACTTATCAGCTCCCGGAATATCCGCCCTCTCTTCACCATCCTCAGCAGCCTGCGAATTATCCCTGTCATTCCGCGCAGCAATTCCCTGAATAATCGCAATCATTATCATGGAGCTTATAACAGAGCTTCCGCCGTAGCTCACAAACGGCAGCGTTACTCCCGTGCTCGGAATACAGTTGATGGTTCCTCCGATATTTAAAAAGCACTGGAAAATATACATTATTCCAAAGCCTCCAAGGAGCTGTCTGTTGAAGCTGTCCTTATTCTCGGACAGCACCGTTATAATCTCAAGGAACACATTCAGGCATACCATTATCACGATAATGCCGAACAATCCGCCAAACTCCTCTGAAATCGCAGGGAAAATAAAATCCTTTGTGACTACAGGAATAGAACCCGGAAGTCCCTTGGTAAGCCCTGTTCCGAACCAGCCTCCATTTCCGATTGCGAAAATGGACTGTACAAGCTGATAGCCCTTGCCATCTATATATTTGAACGGGGCAAGCCACACATCAACCCTGACCCTGACATGGGATATAACAAAATACGCTCCCACACCTGCCAGCACCGCACATAAACCGCCCATGACAAGATATCTGTGCTTATGTGTGGCATCATAGAGCATGACAATATAGGTGACATAGAAAATCAGCGCCGCACCAAGGTCATTAGAAGCAACCAGGATAAGCACATGCGCCGCCGCGCACAGCGACGTGATTACAATTCTGCCAAATGCTTTCTCACCGCGGAGCATACACGCAATAAACATCACGTATGTAAGCTTGACGAACTCCGACGGCTGAAGCGAAAAGCCTCCTATATTTATCGAAAGGTTAGCACCGTACACCGTATTGCCAAGTACGAACACCACGCCCAACAGGACAATTCCGGCAACACAGTACAGCACATCAAGCTTAATCAGAAAATGCAGCTTTTCCACTATGACCGGCACCAGCATCAGCACAAATGTACCTGCCCATATCAGCAGATATTGTCTGATAAGCTTATCCGTGTCAAGCCTTGCCAGCATCAACATTCCCACACACATAAGAAATGCCATGTCATTTAGAAGAATCCTGTTACACCTCTTATAAATCATAGGAAATATATTGAGCAGGAAAAAGAAATAAAACAGCTCCATGAACAAAAACACGATAAACAGAAAATCCTGCCTGTTCATAAAGAGAATAACATTCCCAAGCACTGTCATACATATGACTATTATAATCTGAATTATTCCTTTTCTCTGTTTCCCATGTTCACGCCTCTTTTTATAAAAGACATGTCCCAAAAATCCGTGCAGGCAGAAAACAGCCCCCAGCAATATAAAAACGTATTTTGAGACGGCAGTTACTATATTTATCACTTAATCTACTCCTCTGTTATAATGGCCTCTGGTGTAAGCTTTAACACTGTCGGCATTCATTTTCATAATATTTTCGACCTCATCGGCACCTTCTATGGAAAAGGACAGCCTGAGTGCATCCACTCCCATATTCCTTATCTCATCCGGCTTGTCAAGCAGGTACTCCGGAACACTGTTGTATATAAGATTATAACAATAGCTGCAGCTGTTGAGTGCCGCGAGCTGCTTACCCTTTCTGTCCGTGAGATAATATACGCCCGGTCTGCCGCACGGCTTGTCCTTAGAAGTATACTTTAAGGTGCAGCCTGCCGTAACCATAAGCGGGAGGTAGCCGTACACCAGCTTTTCCAGGTAAATATTCCTATCCTGGACAGAACGGCACAGCCCCCTCAGCTGTCCTGCGTTCAGCTCCTCCGAAAGGGTAAAATCATGTATGCCAAGCCTGATATACTCATCAAATGCCGCTTTATTGTAGGTATACACGTTATAATCAGCCACCACTCTGCCCGCATACAGCTCGTACAAGCCCTTTTTCCTTATATAGCCAAGCTCCTCAGGGCTTCTTATGAGCATACCGTCGAAGCCTGCTGCCTTGACATCCTCAAGCTTCCTTTCAAAAAGTGTTACCGCCCTGTCCCTGAAAATATACGGCATTGCCATATAGACTTCTATTTTCCTATTATTGGCGGAAATGCCGGCATTATATTCATCAACCATCCCCTTCATCATTATAGCTCCGTCTATGCCTGAAAGCTCGGTTGATATATATATTCTTGACACGTTATTATGAGCCGTTCTTAATACTGCCTCAAGCTGTTCCTTATTCATCACCTGCACAGTGATGTCATGCTGCCCCTCCGAGTAATGCCTGCGCTCCGCCAATACCGCCTCACAGGCTGCATTACACTGTGCAGCGGTATTTTCCTGTATCCCGGCATTTTCCTGCGCATCGGCAATCTTCTGTACCCCGGCATTTTCCTGCGAAGCATCAGCTTCTAATACCCCTGCAGTTATCGGAGCCTGCACCTTCATATATTCATGATTTCTCTTATAGCCTGATAAGAGCATGCTTTCCAGCTCCTCAAGTGCATTTCTCCTCAGGTCATTCAACAGCCTGACCGGAACAAAAGGGCTTCCCTGTATATCTGTCACTATGCTTCCCTCATCGCTTGAGAATGCTGTCCCTCCAAGCTTCTTCAGCTGCTTTACGACATCCTCCCTCACAGCCGGGCGCTTGTCGGAAGGCTCTAGCACATCGCCATACACAACAAGCTCCTTGTCCCCGGAGAGCAGCTTCAGGCACGCTCTCTCACCGGACTTTAAGAATATCTCCATCCGGACCGGAATTTTGATATCATTGTCAATATATCCTGCCCGAAGCTGCCCTAGAAGCTCATTGTTCCTCGTCCTGTAGACAGCCGCACCATTCTTAGGATTCTTAAGGACTCCCTTAGGCAGTGCAAGCCTTCCGCTCTTTTTCCCTGTCGGTGTCGTGTATTCGCTTCCATCCGGGAACTCAAGCACATCACCCGGATTCACCTCCTGTGACAGGATAAGCTCCCCGTTTTTGATATTTCCGATGACGATTCCCTGATGATTCGGTCTGTCGAAGGTCATCATGGACTTATCGTTCTGTGCATAGTAATATCCCTTGCAGAAGCCACCTCTGTTGTACAGATCCATCAGCTGTCTGATATCCTGCTCTTCGACCCTGTAGCCGTCACGCCCCTTTTCAAGGTACATATCCACATATTTTCTGTAAGCGTAGGACACTCCTGCAACATATTCGGGACTCTTCATTCTTCCCTCAATCTTCAAGGAGTACACACCCGCATCAAGAATATCCGGAACTGCCTCTATTGTACACATATCCTTCGGGCTTAAAAGATATTTCTCACTTATTCCGTTCGAACTGTAGGTAAGACGGCAGGGCTGTGCGCAGCGGCCGCGATTGCCGCTTCTTCCGCCTATCATGCTGCTGAGCAGACATTGTCCTGAGTAGCAATAGCATAATGCGCCATGGACAAAGCTCTCTATCTCAACATCGACGTTATCATATATATCCCTTATCTCATTAGCAGAAAGCTCGCGCGCAGGGACAACACGCGCGGCACCCATGTCCTTTAAAAGCTGTGCACCATATTTTCCCGTAATCGTCATCTGCGTGCTGGCATGAAGGTCAAGCCCCGGAAACGCCTCCCTTAAGACCGCAAATACCCCATAGTCCTGCACGATAACAGCGTCAAGCCCCTCCTCATAGTAGGGCTTCACATATTGGACAAGCTTCTCAAGCTCATCATTTCTTAAAAGAGTGTTTACCGTTAGATACACCTTCCTGCCATACAAGTGTGCTGTGCGGATAGCCTTTATAAGCTCAGCCTCCTCAAAATTTCCCGCAAAAGCCCTCGCACCGAACATGCTTCCTCCAAGATACACCGCATCCGCTCCTGCATTGATTGCGGCACGGAAGCACTCATAGGTTCCTGCCGGTGCAAGAACCTCTCTGTTTCCCATATCAATCATATTAATCCTTTCACAATCCTGTAAACTATAAAAGGGGCTTCCATACGGAAATCCCCCCTAATTACTGCTTCTTCGTATCCTTCTGTGCCTCAAGTCCAATAATCATGCTCTCGTAATCCTGTGCATCCTTCTTAAGCTGCGCAATCTCCTCCGCCTGCTTATCAGCCTTAGCCTGCAGGGTGATAAGCTCATGCTTGAGATCATAAATTTCCTTGTCCTTACTCTCAAGATCACCCTTAAGAGTATCCGCCATATTCTTAGCCTTAAAAAACTCATCCGCTATATTCAGCTGGATCATAATGTTCTGAAATTCCAGTGGAAGTCTGTTATAGGATTCCATCTTCTTATGTTCATCTAACTTATTGTCCAGGTATGCTGCTACCTTCTGTATATATTCACGGCTCTCATATCCACTAAGTGTAATAACCTTGCCGCCAATAGCCACTTCTGCTTCGTTCTTCGCTGGCATACAATCCACTCCTTATCCTTATAGTATCTGCTAAGCTGTCCCGAACTAAAATACTCTTACAGGTAAATATCACAAATACTTATCCAGTATAGCACACTTCTATCTATAATGTCCAGTTGTCATCACATGAAATCACTGTGAGTATTCTTTTCCTTACGGAAAACCTGATATTGTGTCCCGAAAAATTCATACCATATATCTTTGATAAATCATCGGCGGATTCATCATGCCTGTACCCCGGTCTTGGGTCCTGTGCAAGCAGCTCTCTCAGCTCATCGCAGCTGCTTTCCCCAAGCTTAGCTGATACATTCTCAGGAATCACAACCTCAAGCCGGTAATCCTTAACCTCATCCGCAAAGCCGCACACAGCCTCAGGGTGCGAATCGGTGTATGACAGATATGGCTTGATATCGTAAATAGGAGTTTTGTTAAGCATATCACCCCCTGATACGATAAGCTGCGGTCCATCGGTACTGTCGACAATAACCTCCTCAAGCCGTACACTCGACAGCCCCATAGGGTTAGGTCTGAACGGCGAACGTGTCGCGAACACGCCCACTCTCTTATTTCCTCCAAGCCTCGGCGGACGCACTGTCGGGCTCCAGTCCTGTCTGACACTCTCGGAGAACTTCCAGATAAGCCACAGATGTGAGTATCCTTCAATCCCTGAAAGAGCCTCCTCATTGCGGTATTCCGGTTCAAACACTATTCTCCCACGGCACTGCTTTACGATACCGCTCTGCCTTGGAATGCCGAATTTCTCATCAAAATCAGTATAAATATGCGCAATAATCCTTATATTCTCCATACCTGCAACATTCCAATCCATTACCTTTCTATTCCAAAATGCTTATAGCACAGCTGTGTCGCAACCCTTCCCTTAGGAGTACGGTTGATGAAGCCGTTCTGTATAAGATAAGGCTCATAGACATCCTCTATCGTTCCCGCATCCTCACCTATGGCCGCCGCCAGAGTGTCAAGCCCTACAGGTCCGCCCGCGAACTTCTCCATAATGGTGGTTAAAATAAGGCGGTCACTTCTGTCAAGCCCCATCTTATCGACCTCCATCCTGTCAAGTGAAGCTCTCGCGACCTCATAATCTATCTTTCCGTCATACTGCACCTGTGCAAAATCACGTACTCTCTTTAACAGCCTGTTAGCAAGACGCGGTGTTCCCCGCGACCTGCGTGCCATCTCTGTGGCTCCCTCATCATCAATCTCTATCGCAAGCACATTTGCGGAACGCAGTATAATCTTCTTAAGCTCGCTCTCAGTGTAAAAATCCATCTTGCATATCACACCGAAACGATCCCTGAGCGGCGCTGTCAGAAGTCCCGCCCTTGTGGTAGCGCCTACCAGTGTGAACTTAGGCAGATCAAGCCTTATCGAACGCGCCTGTGAGCCCTTTCCAATCATAATGTCTATCGCGAAATCCTCCATAGCAGGGTAGAGCACCTCCTCAACCTGCCTGTTAAGACGGTGTATCTCATCCACAAAGAGCAGGTCACCCTCCTGAAGATTGCTTAGTATCGCAGCCATGTCCCCCGGCTTCTCTATCGCAGGTCCGGAGGTCACCTTAAGATGCACCCCCATCTCATTAGCGATAACTCCCGCTATGGTTGTCTTTCCAAGTCCCGGCGGTCCGTAGAAAAGACAATGGTCAAGCGGCTCCTGCCTGCTCTTTGCTGCTTCTATATATACCTTAAGATTCTTTTTCACCTTTTCCTGGCCGATATAATCCGCCAGTGCCATCGGACGAAGACTCGACTCTATAGGCATATCCTCTTCCGTAAATTCGGTGGAAATCATCCTCTTTTCCATTAAAAGTTACTCCCTTCCATGAACCTCCAGCTTAAGCATGAAGGTCTTACATAAATGCCAGCTTCTTAAGTGCAGCCTTAAGCAGTGCTTCCGAATCCATATCAGCCCCGCCGTCCACCTGCCTTACCGCCCTTGTGGCATCTGCGGAAGAATATCCTAATGCGGTGAGTGCCATGACCGCCTCCACTGCAGCCGTATCACCCATATCACTCTGCGGCTCATAGCCTCCGTCCGCCCCGCCATCAAGAACATCCTCTATCTTAAGCTTGTCCTTCAGCTCTATGATAAGCTTCTGGGCGGTCTTGCTTCCTATTCCCGGTGCCTTGGATATTGTCTTAGAATCCCCGGCAAGCACAGCAAATCTCAAATCATCAGGCGACATGGTTGACAATATGGCAAGCGCGCCCTTAGGGCCTATACCGCTCACTGTTATAAGAAGCCTGAACACCTTAAGGTCATCCTTTGTCAAAAATCCATATAAGTCAAGCGCATCCTCCTTGACATACAGATATGTATGTACCTTAAGCTCACTTCCTATCGCCGGAAGCTTCGCAAGGATGGAAGCCGGCATCATTATTAAAAAGCCCATGCCATCATGGTCAAGCACGATGGCATTCTCTGTAAGCTCCACAAGCTCACCCTTAATATATGATATCATATTCTTTTCCTACCACTGGTTGATTGCATACATTACCGCAAGTGCAATCTGATTGAAGAGCATATCGGAAAGCTTATTATACTCCTCCAGCTTTCCTTCTGCTGCTGCCTTTGCAGCCGGTCCGTCATTCCATGAGCCCATGCTGCCGAATACATCCGCATTGGAGGCTGCCTCAAATAAATCCCTGTTATGTCCCGGAAGCTCAAGATGGGTTCTAGGCGGCATGCTGCGCCCCTTCTTCTTGAACTCCTCGAGAATCTTCTCATCATCGGCGGCATAATCAAAGCCGCCTTCCAGCATGGCAATGGAGCGGTTAAATACATTAGACCAGCCCTCAAAGCCAAGCTCCTTGGAAAACCTGCTGATTTCCGCAAGTGCCGCCTTAAAAA
>ERZ840371.4201-NODE-4201-length-10978-cov-2.682047_pt1 | contig 10978 bp, 10 predicted proteins | sample MGYA00519937_ERZ840371 | MGnify/ENA primary metagenome ERZ840371 (study PRJEB31850, sample SAMEA3708873) | human gut metagenome | biome: human gut; feature: human-associated habitat; material: faeces | place: China | collected 2014 ... | reverse complement strand
CGGGCAGGGAGTATTGTTAGGCGGTGCGGAAGAGGAATTGAAAGCGTTTCTCCAAAAGAATGATATACCTGCCGGATCTACGGTATTGGGCTTATCTGCGTTGCCAACCGATTTCCCATTGAACAAGGGAATGCTCGGTATGCATGGAAACGTAGGGCCGAACCGGAAAACGAATGAGTGTGATGTATTGATCGCTATCGGTATGCGTTTCGACGACCGTGTGACTGGCGATTTAAAGACATACGCTAAGCAAGCCAAGATTATCCATCTGGATATCGACAACTCGGAAATCGGTAAGAACGTCCCCGTAGATGTAAAGGTGCTGGGTAATGCCAAGCACACGATACCGATGATCACGGCGTTGTTGGAAGAACGTAAACGTCCGGAATGGAATGCCGAGTTCGATCGGGACGAGAAAGAGGAATACGATAAGGTAATCGAGAAGGAATTGTATCCGACCGAGGGCCAACTGAAAATGGGCGAGGTAGTCCGTAAGGTTTCCGAGGCGACCGGTAACGACGCTGTATTGGTGACCGACGTTGGGCAGAACCAGATGATGGGTGTCCGCTATTTCAAATATAAACAAACCCGTAGCGTGGTGACTTCCGGTGGTTTAGGTACGATGGGATTTGGTCTGCCGGCCGCTATGGGCGCTAAGTTCGGGGCTCCAGACCGTACGGTCTGCTTCTTTACCGGTGATGGGGGTATGCAGATGACGATTCAGGAATTGGGTACCATCATGCAGGAGAAACTGAACGTGAAGATTATTATTCTTAATAATAACTTCTTAGGTATGGTACGTCAGTGGCAAGAATTGTTCTTCCACGAGCGTTATTCAAACACCATCATGGAGAATCCGGATTTCGTGGCGATCGCTAAAGCCTATGGTATCGCCAGCCGTGCCGTTGAAAAGCGGGAGGAATTGGACGACGCTATCGCCGAGATGCTAAACCACGACGGCGCTTACGTGTTGGTCGCTAACGTGGAGACTTGCGGAATGGTGTATCCGATGGTTCCTGCCGGGGGAAGCGTGACAAACATGATTATGGGAGACGAGAAATAAGGAGGAGATGAAGCTATGACAACAAAGAAATTATATACCGTTATTATCTTTTCAGAGAATATCGTAGGTCTTTTGAACCAGATAACGATTATCTTTACACGCCGACAGCTGAACATCGAGACTCTGTCCGTCTCTCCGTCCGCTATCAAGGGCATCCATAAGTTTACGATCACGACATTCGCCGATGAGGATATGATCGATAAGGTGGTGAAACAGATCGATAAACGTGTGGATATCTTGAAGGCTTATTATAATACGGATGAGGATCTGGTTTATCAAGAGATCGCTCTTTATAAGCTAAGTACCGAGCTTTTCATCAAGATGGGAACCGTGGAGGGATTGATCCGTAAATACAACGCCCGTATCTTGGAGATGAACGAGACCTGCGTGGTATTGGAGAAGAGTGGCCACTATGACGAGACACAGGCCTTGTTCAATGAGTTGAGCGAGACGATCGGTGTCCTGCAATTCATCCGCTCCGGACGTGTGGCTATCACGAAGAGCAAGGTGGAGCGCTTGAGCGATATGTTGGCCGATATGGAGCGAAAGTTACAGGAAAAGCAACAATAATAAGATATGGAGAAAGTAGGATTATTTCATTTCGTGGCGGAGCCATATTTGATGGATTTTAGGGGACGTGTAACGCTCCCTATGATTGGTAACTATTTGATTCACGCCGCTTCCAGCCATGCCGGAGAGCGTGGGTTCGGTTTCAATGATATGTCGGAGCGTCATACGGCTTGGGTGTTGTCCCGTCTGGCTATCGAGATGAAGGAATATCCTACCGCCTTCGATAAGATTAATTTATACACTTGGATCGATGAGGTCGGACGTCTTTTCACCAGCCGTTGTTTTGAGCTGGCGGATGAGAATGGGAAAACCTTTGGATTCGCCCGTTCTATTTGGGCGGCTATCGACGTGGAGACCCGCCGTCCTACCTTATTGGATATAGAGGCATTGGGCAAATATATCGACGAGCGTCCGTGCCCGATCGAGAAGCCGGGCAAGATCATGTCGGCGGAGAATAAGGCGGAGGGAATCCCGTATTCGATCAAATACAGCGACTTGGATATCAACGGTCACTTCAATAGCGTGAAGTATATTGAGCACCTGCTGGATTTGTTCGATATCGACCAGTTCAAGACCCGTGAGATCGGCCGTCTGGAGATCGCCTACCAATCCGAGGGTAAACAAGGTATGCCGCTTACGCTTCATAAGGCGGAGTCCGCTCCCGATAAGCAAGACATGGCTATTTGCCATGAGGGAAAGGCGATCTGTCGTGCGGCGGTTACTTGGAGATAATAAAAGAGATACATAAATAGGTTTTTAAACATTAATAGTTAAAAAGAAAATGGCACAAATGAATTTTGGCGGTGTTGTAGAGAATGTAATGACCCGCGAGGAATTTCCGTTGGAAAAGGCAAGAGAGATATTAAAAGATGAGACAATCGCTGTTATCGGCTATGGCGTACAGGGACCGGGACAGTCATTGAACCTTCGTGACAATGGCTTCAACGTAATCGTTGGTCAGCGCCAAGGTAAGACTTACGAGAAAGCGGTTGAGGACGGATGGGTTCCGGGTGAGACTCTGTTCGGTATCGAGGAGGCTTGCGACAAGGCCACGATCATCATGTGCTTATTGTCCGACGCTGCCGTAATGTCTGTATGGCCTACGATGAAGCCTTATTTGACAGCTGGCAAGGCCCTGTATTTCTCTCATGGTTTCGCAATCACTTGGAACGATCGTACGGGCGTTGTTCCTCCTGCGGATATTGACGTGATCATGGTCGCTCCGAAGGGGTCTGGTACGTCTTTGCGTTCCATGTTCCTTGAGGGGCGTGGCTTGAACTCTTCTTTCGCTATCTATCAAGACGCTACCGGCAAGGCAATGGATCGTACGTTGGCGTTGGGTATCGGTATCGGTTCCGGTTATTTGTTCGAGACGACTTTCATCCGTGAGGCTACTTCCGACTTGACTGGTGAGCGTGGTTCTTTGATGGGTGCTATCCAAGGTTTGTTGTTGGCCCAGTATGAGGTATTGCGCGAGAATGGACACACTCCTTCTGAGGCTTTCAACGAGACGGTCGAGGAGTTGACTCAATCCTTGATGCCTTTATTCGCCAAGAATGGTATGGACTGGATGTACGCGAACTGCTCTACTACCGCCCAGCGTGGCGCTTTGGACTGGATGGGTCCGTTCCACGACGCAATCAAGCCGGTTGTCGAGAAATTGTACGCGAACGTAAAATGCGGTAACGAGGCTCAGATCTCTATCGACTCAAACTCTAAGCCGGATTATCGTGAGAAATTGGAGGCTGAATTGAAGGCATTGCGCGAGAGCGAGATGTGGCAGACAGCTGTTACTGTACGCAAGCTTCGTCCGGAGAACAACTAATCCAATCTTAATCCTTATATATCAGCAAAAAGAGGCGGGTCACTTACGGGTGGCTCGCCTTTCTTTGTGTTATTCGATGTGGATATTCTTTGTTTTCTTGATCTTTCGCATGCTGGATGCGGAATGGAAGATGTCCAGCACCTCGATCCGTTCCTCGGTGATGCGGTAGATGATAAGGTGTGAATCTAGGATGATGTTCCGGTACATGCGGCTTTTCGTGGTTAGGTGTCGGCATTCGGGGTAATAAGGATAGTCGTTTTCTAGTTTCTCGACTGTATTCAATATATGCTCAAGATATTTCCGGGCTTGGAACATACCGAATCGTTCTATGCCTTCCACGAAAGTCCTCTCAAGGCTTTCCTCGTAAATGGGAGAACCGATTACTTTTTTCCTTGATAGTTGTCCATCCATGATCTTATTCTTTGATGTACTTCTTCAATAGGATAGAACGGTCCCTTCTCAATCTCATGGATATGTTCCCAGATCTCTTCTTGGGTGAATTGCATCGGCTTGGTAGGATCCCACTTGAGCTTTGCGGGTCCGTTCTTGGCCTTACGTGTTTTTGCGGTCTTGGCTGTAGTTTCCTTGGCGGGGATGTTGCTTAATTTTGTCATAGTCGTAATCGTTATTAATTAGTACTGTGGCAAATGTATGGAATAATTTCCATGTAATAAGATATTTGGTAAGGAAAAAAGTAGGTCTATAGGATTAACTTATTACCCAGTTGTAGAGGCGGGGCGGGGCATGCCCCGTCTCATCTCCTCAATAAGGTAGAGAAGCTTACCTTGCCTAAGAATAAAACAGTATTGCGTTCCTTGATGTTATCTGGTAATACGCTGCTCTTGTTCGTGAAGAAGATCGTAGCTCGTTAAAATGAGCTGTCTCACATATTTCATAACACTGCCCATCATAAGGCCTTTATGATGGGCAACGTAAGCAGCTTATACTGCCCATCGTTACGACCCAACGATGGGTAGTGTTATTTAGTAACAGATGTAATTGTTTATCTTACGTTTTATAAGAAATATCCTGTAAAAAACTTCGAATTATATTTGGTGGTATCAAAAAAGGCCGTATCTTTGCAACGTTCAAACAAAAACAATAAAGACAAGAACAATGACACGCAACTTGCAAAATAGTCTCATTATTTCTCTAAACATTATTCTACTCTGGGAACGGGATAGGAAGTGAGACTGTATGCTTTGCGAGCATTACGATATATGAAAGAGCCTTTCTCACTTCCTTGTGAGAGAGGCTTTTTTAGTTAGTATAGGATATTAGTAAATTAAGAATATAAGATTATGTCAGACAGATTATTTATTTTCGACACCACCTTACGTGATGGTGAACAGGTTCCGGGATGCCAGTTGAATACAGTGGAAAAGATTCAAGTAGCTAAGGCGTTGGAACAGCTAGGTGTTGATGTGATCGAGGCTGGTTTCCCTGTCTCCAGTCCTGGGGATTTTAAGAGTGTGGTTGAGATCTCAAAGGCCGTGACTTGGCCGACCATCTGTGCCTTGACCCGTGCGGTGGAGAAAGATATCGACGTGGCAGCCGAGGCGTTGAAATTCGCTAAGCGAGGACGTATTCATACGGGTATCGGTACTTCTGATTCTCATATCAAATACAAGTTTAACTCCACGAGAGAGGAGATTATAGAGCGTGCGATCGCCGCCACGAAATACGCTAAAAAGTACGTGGAGGACGTAGAATTCTACTGTGAGGATGCCGGGCGTACGGATAATGAATATCTAGCCCGTGTCGTGGAGGCCGTGATCAAGGCCGGGGCTACCGTAGTGAATATCCCGGATACGACAGGATATTGCTTGCCGGATGAGTACGGGGCGAAGATTAAGTATCTGATGGAACATGTGGATGGCGTACATAACGCGATCTTGTCCACCCATTGCCATAATGACTTGGGCATGGCTACCGCGAATACCGTACAAGGCGTGTTGAACGGAGCCCGTCAGGTGGAGGTAACCATAAACGGCATCGGTGAGCGTGCGGGTAACACGTCATTGGAAGAAGTCGCCATGGTTTTCAAGAGCCATAAAGAACGTGATATCATCACCAATATCACGACGAATAAGATCTATAGTACGAGCCGTATGGTTTCTAGCTTGATGAATATGCCGGTACAACCGAATAAGGCTATTGTCGGACGTAATGCGTTCGCTCACTCCTCCGGTATCCATCAAGATGGCGTTTTGAAGAATGCGCAAACCTACGAGATCATCGATCCGAAGGATGTGGGTATTGATGATAATGCGATCGTATTGACTGCTCGTAGCGGTCGTGCGGCGTTGAAGCATCGCCTGCATGTTTTAGGTGTGGATCTGGAGCAGGAGAAATTGGACAAGGTGTACGATGAGTTCTTGAAACTGGCCGATCGTAAGAAAGATATTAATGATGATGATGTTTTGATGTTGGTCGGGAAGGATCGTACGGCCACCCACCGTATTAAATTGGAATATTTACAGGTAACTAGTGGTGTTGGAGTACAATCAGTCGCAAGTATTTGTTTAAATTTGTCGGGAGTAAGAAGATATGAGGCCGCAGCTGGTAACGGTCCGGTTGACGCGGGTATCAAGGCGGTGAAAAAAGCCATTAGTAATAGTGACATGACGATTCAGGAATTCTTGATCCAAGCCATTAATAAAGGTAGCGATGATACGGGCAAGGTGCATATGCAGGTAGAGTATAACGGGGCTACCTATTATGGGTTCTCTGCGAATACCGATATTATCGCTGCTTCCGTGGAGGCTTTCGTGGACGCCATCAATAAGTTTATAGTAGACTAAAAATAGACAAGACAATGAGCAAGACATTATTTGAGAAAATCTGGGACAAACACGTGGTGGACACGTTGCCCGACGGAACCATACAATTGTATATCGACCGTCTGTATTGTCATGAGGTGACTAGCCCGCAGGCTTTCGCCGGATTACGTGTACGTGGATTGAAGCCCTTCCGTCCCGCGCAAATCACTTGTATGCCGGACCACAATATCCCGACATTGAACCAAGATAAGCCTATCGAGGACCCTATATCCAAGAATCAAGTGGATACCTTGGAAGAGAACGCGAAGTATTTCGGCTTGACGTATTACGGTCTTCAACATCCGAAGAATGGTATCATCCATGTGGTAGGTCCGGAGACAGGCTTGACGCAGCCGGGTATGACGATCGTTTGTGGCGACTCCCATACTTCTACGCACGGTGCCATGGGCGCTATCGCCTTCGGTATCGGTACGAGCGAGGTGGAGATGACCTTGGCTACCCAATGTATCATGCAGCGTAAGCCGAAAACGATGCGTATCACGATCGATGGTGTACGCAAACCGGGCGTTACGGCGAAGGACTTTGCTTTATACATTATTAGTAAGATGAGTACCAGCGGTGCTACGGGCTATTTCGTAGAGTACGCTGGCGAGGCGATTCGTAATACGACCATGGAGGAACGTCTGACGATCTGTAACCTTTCTATCGAGATGGGTGCCCGTGGCGGTATGATCGCTCCGGATGATGTTACTTTCGATTATTTGAAAGACCGTGAGTTTGCCCCAAGAGGCGAGGAATGGGAGCGGAAGGTGAGCGAGTGGCGTCAGCTATATAGTGATCCGGACGCTAAGTTCGATAAGGAGATCGTTTTTCACGCCGAGGATATCGACCCGATGGTTACGTACGGTACGAACCCGGGCATGGGAATGGGCATTACCGGCACGATTCCGTCGGGCGAAGGACTCAGCGGCAGCGACAAGGTCAGCTTCGACAAATCGCTGAATTACATGGGCTTCCACAGCGGCGAGAAGATGCTCGGCAAAAAGGTCGATTACGTGTTTCTGGGTAGTTGCACCAACGGTCGGATCGAGGATTTCCGTGCTTTCGCCTCTTTGGTGAAAGGAAAGAAGAAAGCGGATGATGTAACGGTTTGGCTGGTTCCCGGCAGTTGGCAGGTAGAGCGGGAGATTCGTGCCGAGGGGATCGACAAGGTTTTGGCCGAGGCCGGCTTCGTCCTTCGTCAACCGGGATGTTCCGCTTGTCTGGCGATGAATGAGGATAAGGTTCCGGCGGGTAAATATGCGGTCTCCACTTCCAACCGTAATTTCGAGGGCCGCCAAGGACCGGGTGCGCGCACCATCTTAGCGGGGCCGCTTGTGGCCGCCGCCGCCGCTGTGACAGGTAAGATCACGGACCCGAGAGAACTGATGTAAAGACTAATCTAATAAAGTAGCATAAGATGAAAACAAAATTCAATATAATCACAAGCACTTGCGTACCTCTTCCTTTAGAGAACGTGGATACCGACCAGATTATCCCAGCCCGCTTTCTGAAAGCGACTACCAAAGAAGGGTTCGGCGAGAACTTATTCCGGGATTGGCGATATGATAAGGAAGGTAATAAGATCGAATCATTCGTCTTGAACGATCCTACGTATAGCGGAAAGATATTGGTAGCGGGAAAGAACTTCGGTTCCGGTTCCAGCCGTGAGCATGCGGCTTGGGCGATCGCCGATTACGGTTTCCGTGTCGTGGTCTCCAGTTTCTTCGCCGATATCCATAAAAACAACGAGTTGAACAACTTCGTGCTGCCGGTTGTTGTGACTGAAGAGTTCCTCGCTGAATTGTTCGATTCGATTTACAAGGACCCGAAAACTGAGGTCGAGGTAAATCTACCGGAGCAAACGATCACGAACAAGGCTACGGGCAAAAGCGAGCATTTCGAGATCAACGCCTATAAAAAGGATTGCCTGATCAACGGATTGGACGATATCGACTATTTACTGGCAAATAAATCAAAGATAGAAGCCTTCGAGGCAGCACGCTGATTATGATAGAAATAATGGATACAACCCTCAGAGATGGGGAGCAAACTTCGGGCGTCTCCTTCGCCGCTCACGAGAAGCTTAGCATAGCGCAAGTGCTGCTGAACGACTTAGGCGTGAACCGGGTGGAGATCGCCTCCGCCCGTGTGTCGGACGGAGAGTTTGAGGCCGTGAAGCGTGTAGCCGCTTGGGCCGCCCGTTCCGGAAACCTAGACAAATTGGAGGTCTTGGGTTTCGTGGATGGTACGGTCTCTCTCGACTGGATTGAATCCGCAGGTTGCCGTGTCGTGAACTTGCTTTGCAAGGGCTCTTATAAGCATGTCACCGAACAGCTTCGAAAGACTCCCGAGCAACACGTTGACGATATTCGTACGGTCGTATTGGAAGCGGCGAAACGGAAGATCGACGTGAATATCTATTTGGAGGACTGGTCGAACGGTATCAAGCATTCCCCGGATTACGTATTCTTGGTAATCGATGCGTTGAAAGGACTTCCGATCTGCCGTTTCATGCTCCCGGATACCTTGGGAGTCTTGAATCCCGGAAATACCTACGAGTATTGCAAGATGATGGTGGACCGTTACCCTGATTTACGGTTTGACTTCCATGCGCATAACGACTATGATCTTGCCGTAGCGAATGTATATTCCGCCATCCGTGCGGGTATCAAGGGAATCCATACGACCGTGAACGGTTTGGGAGAGCGTGCGGGTAATGCTCCATTGAGCAGCGTCCTTGCCGTCATCAAGGATCAGTTGGGAGAGGAGACGAACTTGAGGGAGGAAAAGATAAACAAGGCCAGTCGTTTGGTCGAGACCTATTCGGGGGTGCATATCCCGCCCAATAAGCCGATTATCGGAGAGCATGTGTTTACGCAATGCGCCGGTGTCCATGCGGACGGTGATAGCAAGAACAACCTGTATTGCAACGACCTGCTTCCTGAGCGTTTCGGACGGGTTCGCGAGTACGCCTTGGGCAAGACCTCCGGAAAAGCGAATATCCGCAAGAATCTGGAAGCGCTCGGTATCGACATGGATGAGGGCTCGATGCGTAAGGTTACGGAACGGATCATTGAGTTAGGGGATAAGAAAGAAATGGTTACCCCGGAGGATCTTCCTTATATTATCAGCGATGTGCTTCATCATGATAATGCGCTGGAGGATCAGAAAATACGGATCTTGAACTATTCCTTATCCTTGGCCCAAGGGCTGAAACCGGTGGCTACCTTGAAGATCGAGATCAATGGCGAGGCTTACGAGGAATCGGCTTCCGGTGATGGCCAATACGACGCTTTCGTTCGTGCCCTACGCCGGATTTATTCCCGTTTGAACCGCCCGTTCCCGATGTTGACGAACTATTCGGTATCCATCCCGCCGGGAGGACGTACGGATGCGTTCGTGCAGACGGTCATCAGCTGGAATTATGCCGGGGTCGATTTCAAGACTCGTGGTCTGGACGCTGATCAGACTGAGGCGGCGATCAAGGCGACATTGAAGATGCTGAACAAGATAGAGGATTAATAATTAAAAAGGTAAAGGGTATGAAAAAGTTGACTATCGCGCTTGTAGCGCACGACAATCGTAAGGCGGAAATGGTAGAATGGGCGGTACATAACGCTGAGTTCTTGTCTCACCACCATATTGTTTGTACGGGTACGACCGGAAATTTGGTTCGTAAAGCTCTCGAGGAAAAAGGGGTGAACGCGGATATTGCTTGCATGCATTCCGGTCCGATGGGAGGCGATGCTGAGATTGCCGCTATGGTTGTCCGTAAGGAGATCGATTTGGCGGTCTTTTTGATAGACGACTTGAATCCGCAACCGCACGAGGCCGACATCCAGATGTTGCTTCGCCAGTGCCGTGTTCATAACGTACCTATCGCTTGTAACCGTTATAGCGCCGACTTGATGATTACAAGTACCCTGTGGGATGATGACACGTATTTCCCCACGGAGCCTAAGTATGTACATTTTAACAGAGAATAATAACAAACATTTACGATGAAACTGAATATAGCAGTACTTCCCGGAGACGGGATCGGACCAGAGATTTCCGTGCAAGGCGTGGAAGTAATGAGTGCCGTTTGTGAGAAATTCGGACATGAGGTTCACTATGAGTATGCCCTTTGTGGCGCTGATGCGATCGATAAGGTAGGCGATCCTTTCCCGGAGGAGACCTATCGGATTTGTAAGGATGCCGACGCTGTTCTTTTCTCGGCCGTGGGCGATCCTAAGTTTGATAATGATCCGACAGCGAAAGTACGTCCGGAGCAAGGTCTTTTGGCGATGCGTAAGAAGTTGGGCCTGTTCGCTAATATCCGTCCGGTGCAGACCTTCAAATGCCTATTGCATAAATCGCCGTTGCGTGCCGAATTGGTGGATGGCGCGGATTTCTTATGTATCCGTGAGTTGACCGGTGGTATGTATTTCGGTGAGAAATATCAAGACAACGATAAGGCATACGATACGAATATGTATACCCGCCCGGAAATCGAGCGTATCTTGAAAGTGGGCTTCGAGTATGCGATGAAACGGAATAAGCACCTGACGGTTGTTGACAAGGCGAACGTACTTGCCTCTTCCCGTCTATGGCGCCAGATCGCTCAAGAGATGGCTCCTAGCTATCCGGAAGTAACGACAGACTATATGTATGTGGACAACGCCGCCATGCGTATGATTCAAGAGCCGAAGTTCT
>ERZ840371.4199-NODE-4199-length-10979-cov-4.768308_pt1 | contig 10979 bp, 14 predicted proteins | sample MGYA00519937_ERZ840371 | MGnify/ENA primary metagenome ERZ840371 (study PRJEB31850, sample SAMEA3708873) | human gut metagenome | biome: human gut; feature: human-associated habitat; material: faeces | place: China | collected 2014 ... | reverse complement strand
ATTTATAGATTTCTAAAACCTGTTTGTAAATGGCACTGTCTAATAAGTGTAACAAAAAAAATATAACATTATGGAAACGAAAAGGAGAAAACAAAATGAACAACACAAACAAAAAACAATTAACAATGATGGTGGTAAAAGCAGTAGTAGCAGCAGTATTTCTGATCAGTAGCATTGCAGAATTTCCTGGATATGCAAGTAGAGTAGGAGTTTTAGCAGCGATTGTTAACCTGATTGGAAGCCCATTATGTATCTATGCTGTCGTGACCGCGCTTATTTGGCTTTGGACAAAAGTTAACGCAATCAAGTGGAAAATACTTGGAACAATTGGTTTGCTTCTGGTATTTGCATTTGGTGATTCTACAACCAGTATTTTGATTATGAATATTCTGTTTATTATTGCCGGAACTGCAGCTATTGTAGTTGATGTGAAGAAATTAAAAGCAGTAGAATAATTAAGAAATACGGAAGTGTTGGAGGCGGATAGAGTCGTAGTCTGATGGGTAGTATGAGATCCTATACGTTGAATATAGAGTATAAAAGACACTTTAAACCATCAGTTGAATGACATAAGCTTTCATCGGTTGTAAACTTAGTGAATGAAAATAGACATTTATTGAAACCGTTTTTCATTCAGATATAGCAGGAGGATTGCATTATGGGACAGACATTGGGAGACTTTGTAAAGATTACGTCAGCGGATGACTATTTTATGATAAATGTCCGTAAAGATAAAGAAACGGTATACTTTGGCTATGAAAATGAGGTTCCCGATGATATAAAATCATTCATTATCACAGAAATCTATATCGACTGGGCAAGTGAAGCATTGGGAATCCGTGTGACTGAGAATGAAGAATAAAATACTGGCGGATTCATTCAAAAGGTGCTAGAATGCTTCTACTACATATTAAAACGGCAGATAAATAAGGGGGAAGTGCTTATGAAACCGATATATTTGTCAGTTAAACAAAAAGAAACAGGAGAAAACATTCGGAGATTGTTGAAAACCAATGGGTATACGGTAAAAGATGTTCAGGAAGTCATGGGATTTGAGAACCCACAGGCTGTTTACAAATGGCTTTCCGGGAAATCGTTGCCAAGTCTTGAAAATCTCCTGATTTTAAGCAAATTATTGAATATCAGCATTGAGAATATCCTCGTCTTGGACGAGGATATTAATATATTACAGAGAATTAATACACAATGGATACGGAATTGGATAAATTATGTTTTGGTGCTGCAAAATGGAATCCGCAATTATCGAATCAGATAAGCGATTATCGAAACAGATGAGCGTTTATCGAAACAGATATGCGTTTATCGAAGGAAACGGCACCAAAATTTAAAATATCGAAGAAAACGGCACCATTTTGAGAAATATCGAAGAAAACATACACCAAAATTTAAAATATCGAAAAAACGGCACCATTTTGAAGAATATCGAAAAAAACGGTGTCAAAATTTCATGTGGCGGCAGATAGGAAATCCAATTATAATTAACAATAGATATAGAAAGCGAGGGGCAACATCATGAAAAAGATTATCAGAAACCGGATCAAGTGTAAAAAATGTGGAGAGATCATTGAGAGTACGAGCAGGCATGACTTTAAATTCTGTAAATGCGGTGCGGTTGCTGTTGATGGCGGAAAAGATTATCTGCGCAGAGTAGGAAGCAAAGACGATTATGAAGAACTGATTGAGTATGAAGGCAACGACGATGACGAAGAGTGAGAATCTGAGATTTGTCATGGACGAAAGCGGGAGACCTTATGAACCAGTTGAGCCTGAGTATGAGAGAGCGGTACAGGAGACACCGGAATCGCTGGCATTTGAGGAAGAGTTGATTCAAAGGTTTAGATTACAAGACGGTAAGAAATAAATTGAGGGAGGCGCATCATGAATTTATATATTAGCGATCTGCATTTCGGACATAAAAATGTAATACTGTTTGAGCACCGACCGTTTTCAGATGTCGACACGATGGATCACTGCCTGATTCAGTTGTGGAATTCAAGAGTGTCCGCAGATGATGATGTTTATATCGTGGGCGACTTCTGTTACCGGTCAGGACGGACACCGGACTGGTACTTAAGACAACTCAATGGTCACAAGCACCTCATCATCGGAAATCATGACAAGGCGACACTGGATTGTGAAAACGCTGCAAAGTATCTGGAGAGCGTTGAAAAAATGCAACATGTCACAGATGAAGACAAACAGATCTGCCTGTGCCATTATCCATTGGCAGAATGGTATAAGAGCCGTCATGGATCATGGCTGATTTATGGGCACATCCATGGGGCACGGGATGAGGTATACAAATTTATGAAAACCAGAGAACGTGCCCTGAATGCCGGTGCCTGCATTAATAATTACACTCCGGCATCGTTCAATGAGCTGATGCGGAACAATAAAGCATTTCAGGAAAAGGATTCATAAAATCGTAGAAAGAAGGATTTACAATGGGAAGAACAGAGAATATCAATGTATTTCAGGACACAATGAACCTGTGCAAAAACAATGACAGAATCCGGGAATCTGTTCATAACTCTGCAGAAGGTCAGAAATTGATTTTGGAAGGGGATGCGATTGTAGAGCCAAACAAGAACCGATATAAAGGGAAAGCACGGATCACAGTATCGGCAAAGAGAACTTTTGAAGCAGCATCAGGATATAAGAATACGAAAACAGCAGTACACAACTTTGCATCAGCTTCGAATCCGGGCGGAGGCGTAGAACGGGGTGCAAATGCTCAGGAAGAGTGCCTATGCAGATGTTCTGGGTTGTTTAAGTGCCTGAATGCTCCGGATGCGTGGAGTGGATTCTACATGGCACACCGGGCAGAACATAATCCAATCCACAATGATGATATCATTTACACACCAGACGTTTTGGTTTTCAAGAGCGATACCGTAAAGCCGGAGCTGATGGATGAAGCGGACTGGTATACCGTTGATGTTATCACGTGTGCGGCTCCGAATCTGAGAGAAAAACCGAGCAATGCGTTTAATACTGGTGACGGAAAAGATGCGATCAAGATTACAGATAAGGATTTGTTGGCAATCCATGAGAAGCGGCTTCGGAGGATTCTGGATGTCGCTTTGAGCAATAAAGTTGAAACGATTGTTCTCGGTGCGTTTGGATGCGGGGCTTTCATGAATAATCCAAATGTAGTCGCACAGGCATCCAAAAATGTTTTGAACGAATATTTGTATGCGTTTAAGAATATTGAGTTCGCAGTATACTGTAGTCCGAAGGATGACATAAATTATAGGATATTTGATGGGGTACTTAAACCATACACAAAATAAGAAAATAATCATTTGTAATAAAAACAGGTTCTTGATGTTTATGACAATAAGTATGGTGATGTCTACCTTGAAGTGCAGCATAATTCGTTTATGCTGGTGGAGAAATCATGAGTGGAGACGAAATAGGGCTATGTGAACATGATTAGTCTATTAAGTTGCTTATGATAAAATGGAAGGAAAAGCAAAATTTGTTAATATAGTGTATATTTTTATTGTATACAAAACATAATTATGCTATAATTGTGCCGAAGAAAGGAGCGAAAAATCATGCCAATTATTATGCCTATTAAAGATTTAAGAAATACAACTGAGATTTCCAATATTGCACACAAGGAGCAGGAGCCTATTTTTATTACCAAAAATGGATATAGTGATTTGGTTGTAATGAGCAGTGAACTTTATGATAAATTTGCAAGCACAAATCGCATTGACCAAGCAATTTTTGAATCTGAGCAGGAAATTGCTAACGGTGCAGAAGCAGCTGATGCAGAAGTAGTTTTTGCAGAATTGGAGAAAAAACATTTTGGATAAATACAAGGTAAAAGTTAACCCCAGAGCAATCAGTGAATTAGATCGGATTTACAAGTATATAGCAGATGATAAATTGTCTCCTCAAAATGCCAGAGGACAAGTTGACCGAATTAAGAAAGCTGTTTTGAACTTAGATACGTTTCCACAATCTCACCAAGAACGAAATGAAGGTAGATATGCCGGAAAAGGCTACCGACAGTTGTTGATTGATAATTATGTTGTCATTTTCCGCATTGATGAGTTACACAAAACTGTTTATGTGGTAACAATACAGTATCAAGGACGAAATTTATAGAATAAGCGCCAAATGACGTACAAGGCATTGAAGAAAAAGCTACAGAAAAATTCATTTTGAATATGCATAAAAAGGTTATACATTAGATCAGATCGCAGACGTTGCAGAAACAAACGTGGCTGCTGTGGAAGCAGTCATTAAGAAGAAAAAGCCGTAAACCTTTGATTTTTCAATGAAAATCGCATGTTTACGGCTCTTTTTTCTTAATGCAGGAGATGGGACTTGAACCCACACACTGTTGCCAGCGTCAGATTTTGAGTCTGATGCGTCTGCCATTCCGCCACTCCTGCGTCTTATAAACTTCTTGAACAAAATCGCTCAAGCAAGAAATATCTTATCATACTCAAAGACAGATTGCAAGAAAATTTTTTGCTTCTGGAAAATTATTTTACACATATTTTAAGAAGAAAAAACATATTGTGAAAAATGATGATTTTCAGGCTTTTTTTGTTGACGAAAGTTATCATATATGATAACTTAATAACATGTGAAAAAAGAATTACAGTAAAAAAAGCAATGAACGAATGAGCAGAAAATCATTGCAGCAAAAGATAGAGCGAATGCAGGAGGGCGTCAGTTTGGCTAAGGGAGAAAAGAAACATCTTGCAGGTCAACAGCTTACCCCCCGGTATGAAGTGGTCCAGCAGTTGAAGGATGCAAGAAAAGCGCAGGATATGACACAGGAAGTGTTGGCGGAGCGTGTGGGAACGAAAAAGTCTAATATTTCCAGATTTGAGAGCGGAAAATATAATCCAAGCCTTGATTTCCTGATCAAGGTGGCAGGAAGTCTTGGAAAACAGGTACAGATCAGGATTAAGTGAAGAAGGAGTTTTATGTTATGGGCAGAAGTGTGACATTAGGAAATGGCAGAGACATTGACAAAGATATCGAATTATGCAGAACAACGAATGAGAAGACCAGTGAGCAGACGATCCATGTTCTGATGGAGAATCATATTCCGTTTACCAAGAGTTGGATCAATATTCCTTTTTTTCTTCGCAGGAAATTTCATGGTGCAAGCCAGATCTGTGTGATCAATACCAATCGTAATCGTTACAGTCAGGCAAGAACCGCCATCGACCAGATGGATATCCACTTCAAAAAGCGTCTTGTCGTGAGCAATTATTAATGAGAAAGTCCCCGGTTTCCAGTGATTCCGGGGACTTTCCATTACTGATTCAGCTCACGCAGGTTTTCCTCAAACTGTTTTTGGAGCAGCTTTCTGGAGTAGCAGGCAGCCACAAAGGAGGAAAGGGCGAGATTATATACATTCGTATATTGCACATAATGCCATTTCAGGTTTTCTTTCCAGTTGGTGAGCGTGATCGTCTTGTCCTCATCGAGATGGTAATCGTAGAGGTTGTTGCGAAGCTCATAAGCGGCTGCATAGGAGAGGATATGTTTCATCAGAACGGCAGCGTCAGCCGGAACCGGGAGATCTTTCATATCGATCGCACCGCTGCGGTATACGGCTGCAAAACGTCCGGAAGGGTGTTTTAACTGGAATAAGCCGTCTAACGTAAAGTTTTCAAGATCCGTATCAAAAGATTGCAGGGTTGCCAGCACCAGAGTATCGGTCATTTCCTGAAAAGCAGGGTTGGCAGAACAGTTCTTTGTTTCAAAATATTCATCCATAAAATCATAGAGAATAAAGTCTTCGCACGTAAAATGCAGATCTTCCATATAAGCGGCTGCAAATTTTGGAAGCAATGCGATCAGTGTACTATAGTGAATAGAACAGATGGCGAGGGCAGCATAAAACTGTACTTCTGTCTGCAATAAAAGTTCCAGATCCACATCCACATTTGAAAAATCCACGGAAGAAATCTCAGGGCATGCCTCTTTGAAAATGCGGTTTAAGATCGCAAGACCAAAACCGGATTTGTCGTCAATGATGGCGATGGCGTAGCATAAAAGAACCGGATCAAAAGAATTCTCGGAAAAAGAAGGAGAAAAATAAAAATCCTGATCCAGAAAACGGTAAATATCAGAGAGATTGTCCATAGAGAGCGGACACTCTAACGTATCCCTTAATTCTGTTATAACAGCTGGATTTTCCTTTGCCGCAAAAGTGAGGAAACGATACACAACATAAGTCTGAAAACGATCCATGTTTTCTTCGGGACCGTTTTCTAAATATTCTATCAAAAATTCAGTAGGAAAAAACTGATCAAAAAATTCATCCATAACAATACCTTACCTTTCTCTGTTTCCGTTCGCATGCCCATGAGGTATAAGCAGCGAAGCATGTTTAAGTGATGAAAACACAATATAATATTTTTATAAATAAAGCAATAGGGCTTTTATTTTTGGAGAAAAAGACTTATTATGGATAATGAACTGATTTTTAGGAGAAAAAGGAGAGAGATTATGTTGAGAGCAGCAGATTACCGTGAGCGCGCAAGAGCATCTTTGAGTGGAAACTGGGGAATGGCAGTTCTTGTTTGTTTTGTAGGAGCATTGCTTGGAGGAATCCAGTCCGTTATACCTGTTACCGCAAATTATCAATATGGGGAGGGAATGAGCGTACAGATTTTTGGGATAAATATGAGCCTGAATCAGCTTCCGGCAGAAATGCTCGGAATCCTGGCTGTCATGATGAGCATTTTAAGCATTTATGCACTGGCACAGTTTGTGATCGGTGGTGTAGTGGAACTTGGTATGTGTGCTTATTTTTCCAAACGTGCATTGGGCGAGAATGCGGACATTAAGGATGAGTTTGCTTATTTCCAGTATTTCGGAAAGGCACTCGGGCTTCGTATTGTAACTTCTATTTTTATTTTCTTATGGACGATGTTATTTATCATACCGGGACTCATCGCTACCTATCGTTATGCAATGGCACCATACATCATGGCAGAACATCCGGAAATGGGGATCATGGAGGCGATTGAGGCATCCAAACAGATGATGGATGGCAATAAATGGTCGCTGTTTTGTCTGGATTTCAGTTTTATCGGCTGGATGATTTTAAGTGCATGTACATTTGGAATCGGAGATCTATTCTTAAATCCATATACCCATATGGCAACGGCTCATTTTTATCTGAATTTAAGCAGAGGTTCTTCCGGAAACTTCAATTCGGATGGAATGATGTAAAAGGGAAAAATCTGTCACTGAATTCTTATAAAAATGTGAAAAATCTGCGAATGGATTTCAATTGAAAAAGAGATGTGCTAAAATGTACCGTGTTGTGGTCACGGAAAAACATTTTGGCACATTTTTTTGTGCAGGATTCCGTGGCAGAAGATGAATCAGAAAAGTTGGAAGTAATAAAATGAAACAGATGAAATATAAAAAACAGATACAGCTCATTGCAGCAATCGTTACACTGATCGTATTCCCGGTGATCACGTTTTATCTCATGGAAGCCTACACACACAATCCATTCGAAGAGGTAAGACCGTGGGCGCAGTTTTTTAATATCTTGCTCTTTGAGCTTTTGGCGTGGATCTTTGTCAGTGTGACCGGAAAGATACGGTGCGGACTTCGGATCGAACTGGTGGTTGCGATGATTTATGGAATCGCAAATGCCTATGTGGTTCGTTTCCGAACCAATCCGATCGTGCCATGGGATATTTTTTCCTGGAAGACGGCGGCAAGTGTGGCATCTAATTATGATTTTAAACCGGATATTCGAATGATCGTGGTGACGCTTGCGTTTCTTGGAATGATCGTTTTACTGCAGTTTGTAAAAACCGGAATACCGAAGTTTCAATTATGGAAGCGTCTGATCCCGGCGGGCGTATGCTGTATCGTGCTGGTCTTGTTTGTCAATCTGCTGCAGGATGAAGATTTTCAGACCGGACACAGATTGTATCCATTTTTATTTACCCCGGCATTTATGACGCAGGTAAATGGAATGGCAGTGACTTTTGCAATGGATCTTGCCTATGTGACCGTAGAAAAACCGTCAGGTTATGACGCTGCAAAAGAGCAGGCAGTGCTGGAAAGCTATACAGAGCAGGAAGATGACGCAGACAGCAGTGATAAGAAAGAGGAACTGCCAAATATCATCGTCGTGATGAATGAGTCTTTTTCTGACCTGAAAGTGTTGGGAGATTTTACAACAAATGAAGATTATATGCCGTATCTGCACAGTTTACAGAACGGGGCGGAAAATACGGTGACAGGTTATCTGAATGTGTCTGTGTGCGGAGGAAATACCGCAAATACAGAGTTTGAGTTCCTGACGGGAAACAGTATGGCGTTTCTGCCACAGGGAAGTATTCCGTATCAGCAGTACATCACGAAAGAACTTCCGGCGCTCCCGGCGTATCTGGCATCTCTGGGTTATGAGACGGTGGCAACCCATCCTTATTATGCGGATGGCTGGGACAGGGATAAGGTATATCCATTGCTTGGCTTTTCAGAGAGTATTTTTAAAGATCAGTACTGGGGAGCAGGTTATGTGCGCAAGTACGTCAGTGATAATAGCTGTGTGGATAAGATCATTGAATTATATGAGAAAAAAGAAGAGGGAACACCTTTATTCGTTTTCAATGTGACGATGCAAAATCACGGTGGATACTCGGATACTTATGATAATTTTACCCCGGATATCACAGTGGAGGGTGTGGAAAGTACACCTTTGAGCCAGTATTTATCGCTTGTCAGACTTTCGGATCAGGCACTGGAAAAACTGATTTCCTATTTTGAGGAGGCAGACGAAAAGACAATTGTAGTATTCTTTGGGGATCATCAGCCAAATGACACGGTGGCAGCGCCGATTTTGAATCTGAACGGTATGACGACAAAGACACTGACAGAGGATCAGTTGAAACTGCGGTATGAAGTGCCATATGTGATCTGGGCGAATTATGACATTGATGCAGAGAGCGGAAAAGATACAAGTGCAAATTATCTTGCGGCGGACGTATTACACTATGCAGGAATTTCTGAGAATGCATATGGTTCTTATCTGCTGGGATTACAACAGAATTATCCGGTTATCTCTGCAATGCGTGTGCTCACGAAAGATGGTCTGGATACCAATGCATCCAGCTTAAAACAGGAATTGAAAGATTACCAGAGTCTGCAGTATTATCAGCTATTTGATTGGAAAAAGGAGTGAGTGTGCAGACAGATCGCTCATCAGGAAAGAAATGAAGGAAAGAAAACAGGAGTTTGTAAGAATGAATCAGACACAAATCAATGAGACAAAATCGAAAAAGTGGTGTAAACGGTTGCCACTGCTTGCCGCCTTTTTGATACCACTTCTGATCTCGGTGATCATTTGTATCGATCATGAAGTGTATCCATTTGGGGAGCGTTGTCTGTTACAGGTGGATATGTATCATCAATATTGTCCTTTTTTTACAGAGTTTGTGGATAAATTAAGAAGCGGCGAAAGCCTCATGTACTCGTGGACGATCGGGCTTGGTGCGGATTTTGTGTCACTGTTTGCCTATTATCTGGCAAGCCCTTTGAACTGGTTTATTTTGCTGTGCCCGAAGGGATACGTGATTGAATTCATGTCAATCCTTATGATTCTTCGTATCTCGCTCTGTGGACTGACATTTGCATATTATCTGAAAAAGCACTTTCACACAAATCACCCGGCAATCGCGGTATTTGGAACGGCGTATGCACTGTCTGCGTTTATGGCAGCTTATGCCTGGAATGTGATGTGGACAGATTGTCTGGTGCTTGCGCCGCTCATTATCCTCGGTGTGGAACAGCTTGTAAAAGAGAAAAAGGCTGCACTGTATTATGTGACACTGGCCACAGCCATTTTGTCCAATTATTACATTTCGATTATGATCTGCATTTTTCTTGTGCTCTATTTTCTGATCCTTTTATTGGAGCAGAGGGAAGGAAAAATCGGGGCATGTGTACGGTTTGCATGGTATTCCCTTCTGGCGGGTGGAACAGGTGCAGTGCTGCTGATCCCGGAAGCGATTATTTTAGGGGAGAGCGGCTCGCAGGGGATTTCTTTTCCAAGTGCGGTGGAATGGTATTTTAATCTGATCGCAGAACTGGGAAGGCAATGTATTTTTGTAGAAACGTATACAGGACGTGACCACTGGCCAAACATTTATACTGGCGTGTTTACATTGTTTTTGATCCTGTTATATCTGATGAACCGCGGAATCAGCTGGAAAAAGAAACTGCCGCGCGTATTACTGCTTGCGTTTATGGCATTAAGCTTTGCCAATAATATGCTGGATTTTATCTGGCATGGATTACATTTCCCGGATTCGCTGCCGGGCAGACAGAGCTTTTTATACAGTTTTTTATTGTTAGTATTGTGTTTTGAGACATTTTTGCATCTGAAAGAAAACCGCTGGTATCACGTACCTGTGGCATTGTTTTTGGATGGGGCATTCCTTTATGCAGCGTACCGCTGGTCGGACAGTGAACTGACCGGAAGTGACAGCTTCCTTACAACGGCAGTATTTATTGCAGTGTATGCGGTGCTGCTGCTGGTGTGGTATGGGGGAACTGCAAAAGTCAGAGATTATGTTTTTTTGATCACGTCAATTGTAGTGATTACAGAGTTGACGATCAACTTTGATATGACAGGTCTGGATACGGTGAGCAGAACTTCTTATGTGAAAGACTGGAAGGATTATGAAAACGTTTTAGAGCAGGCGAAGGAAAAGGAAAGTGAAAACAGTGCGGTGTATTTTTATCGGACGGAGGAGATGGAGCGTAAAACGAAAAATGATGCGGCGTTGTCCGGCTATTACTCTGCAACACAGTTTTCTTCGCTGATGAACATCAATGTCAGTCATATTTATCAGGATCTTGGAATGGAAGGCGGAAAGAATTTTTACTGTATCAACGGTGCGTCGCCTCTGATCTCTTCCATGCTCTCTTTAAAATATGTGATCGCA
>ERZ840371.4197-NODE-4197-length-10986-cov-2.893148_pt1 | contig 10986 bp, 9 predicted proteins | sample MGYA00519937_ERZ840371 | MGnify/ENA primary metagenome ERZ840371 (study PRJEB31850, sample SAMEA3708873) | human gut metagenome | biome: human gut; feature: human-associated habitat; material: faeces | place: China | collected 2014 ... | reverse complement strand
GTATCTTTGGTATAGAAAAGAAATTTTGTTCGAAAGATGGAATGTAAAGACTGAAAGAAGGTATATGCTGTTACATTTTGGAGCGGTAGATCAGTGTGCGGTCGTATATATAAATGGAAAGAAACAGGGAAAGCATGTGGGAGGCTATCTTCCATTTTCATATGATATTACGGAAGCATTAAAAGAAGAAAAGAATCTGTTGACCGTAAAAGTAAGAGATTATTCGGAGACTTGTTATTATAGCAGAGGAAAACAGAAACTTAAAAACGGAGGGATGTTCTATACGGCACAGAGTGGAATCTGGCAGACCGTATGGCTGGAGCCGGTCGCTTCCTCGCATATCACCTCTATCAAGGCGATCCCGAATATCGATAATGGCGTGATGAGCGTGACGGTCGGGGCTTGTTCCGACTCCCCGGTGTCGGACATCGTGGAGGTCAGTTTGCTCGATAAGGGGCAGGTGGTTGCTACCGCCAAGGGCGTACAAGGGACAGAATTACGCTTGGCCGTGCAAAATCCTACGTTGTGGGAACCTTCCAATCCTTATTTATATGATATGAAGGTGAGCTTGTCGAAGAATGGCAAGAAGGTGGACGAGGTGAAATCGTACACCGCCTTCCGTAAGATATCCGCCGAGCGTGACGCCAACGGCATCATGCGTATGCGCTTGAACAACAAGAACCTGTTCCAGTACGGCCCGCTGGATCAAGGCTGGTGGCCCGACGGGCTTTACACGGCTCCCACGGACGAGGCGTTGCTGTATGATATCGTGAAGACGAAAGCGTGGGGCTTCAACATGATCCGCAAGCACGTGAAGGTAGAGCCGGCCCGCTGGTACTATCATTGCGATAAGGAAGGTATGCTGGTTTGGCAGGATATGCCTAGCGGCGACATGGGTAACCAATGGGCGCCTCATACGTATAACGGTGGAACCGACAAGGAGCGTACCGAGGAGTCTATCCGTAATTATTACAAGGAGTGGAAGGAGATCATGGACCTGTGCGTCTCGAATCCTAGTGTAGTAGTATGGGTTCCCTTCAACGAGGCTTGGGGCCAGTTCGATACCGAGAAGGCTGCCGAGTGGACAAAAACATACGATCCTTCCCGTCTGGTGAATCCGGCCAGTGGCGGTAATTTCCGTGCGTGCGGCGATATCTTGGATTTGCATAATTACCCGGGCCCGGCGATGTACCTGTTCGATCCGGTGCGTGTGAACGTATTGGGCGAGTATGGTGGTATCGGCTTGGCCGTGGAGAACCATTTGTGGTGGAACAAACGCAACTGGGGCTATGTACAGTTTAAGAATAGCGATGAGGTGACCGCCGAGTACGTGAAGTACGCCCGTGAGCTGAAGAAAATGGTTCCGAAGGGCTTCTCCGCCGCTGTCTACACGCAAACCACGGACGTAGAAGGTGAGGTGAACGGCCTTATGACCTACGATCGCAAGGTGATCAAGATCAATGAGGCCGAGGTGCGCAAGGCGAACCAAGAGGTGATCAAGGCGTTGTCTGAGTAGAAAGCCGAAAAATTAGTAATTTTATTCGATGATAGATCCGGTCCGGGCAGAGAGATATTCTTTCCCGGATCGGATTGTTTTAACGGAATGAATATGATTCGAAATGTGAGTTCGCGAGACGCCAAGGCGATCGTGGATATATACAATGAATATGTCGTGAATAGCGTGGCTACGTTCGAGACGGAACCTTTGCGGGTGGAGGAGATGGAGGGTCGCATAGCCGGGATCTCGGCGAGTTATCCTTATCTGGTATACGTAGATCATGATGAGGTCGTGGGATATTGCTATGCCCATGCGTGGAAAGAAAAGGCAGCTTATAAATATACGCTTGAGACCACCGTTTATTTATCCCCGGGATACAAGGGCAAGGGGATCGGCCGGCAGCTTATGGAAAGGCTGATCGAGGAATGTCGGGTAGGCGGCTACCACGCCCTGATCGCCTGCATCACTGAGGGGAATGAGGCTAGCTGCTCGCTGCATGAGAAGTTGGGGTTCAGAAAAGTATCCCACTTTGAGAAAGTAGGGCTGAAATTCGGGCGGTGGCTGGACGTGGTAGATTATGAATTGATAATTAAGCCTAACGAGAGGTAACTTTCGAATCTCAATTTTCAATTCTCAATTAATATACCTATCTTCGCGATAAACAAAATGTAAAGAATGAAATACAATACAGAAGGAAAAAGATTGACTTTGCCCGAATACGGACGCAATATCCAAAATATGGTGGACTATTGCGTGACTATCCAAGACCGGGAAGAGCGCAAGCGTTGCGCCAACACGATTATCAACATCATGGGAAACATGTTCCCGCATTTGCGTGACGTAAACGACTTTAAGCATATCCTCTGGGATCATCTGGCGATCATGGCCGATTTTAAGCTCGATATAGACTATCCGTACGAGATCATCAAGAAGGAGAACCTGTATAGCCGTCCGCCTCGTATCCCGTACAACAATAACCGTATACGCTACCGCCATTACGGAAAGACCTTGGAGCTGATGATCCGCAAGGCCACGGAGCTGCAACCCGGTATGGAGAAAGACCAGCTCGTGCGGCTGCTGGCAAACCAGATGAAGAAATCGTTCCTTACTTGGAACAAGGAAAGCGTGGACGACCGTAAGATCTTCAAGGATCTGGACGAGCTGTCTAGCGGCAAGATCGTATTGAGCGAGGAGGAACACAAATTGGCCGAGAGCCGTGATATCTTGGCCCGTAATAACAGTGGCGGCAACAAAAGGAACTTTACGCGTAAAGGCAGATGAGCTCGTTCGTTATAGAAGGTGGTTATCGCTTGTCCGGCGAGATCGTTCCGCAAGGCGCCAAGAATGAGGCGTTGGAGGTGATCTGCGCGACATTGCTAACTCCGGAGAAGGTGACCATACACAATGTGCCCGATATCTTGGACGTGAATAACTTAATCCAGCTCCTTAGGGATATGAGGGTCAAGGTGGAGCATCCGTCCGCCGATACCTATACCTTTCAGGCGGACGACGTGGACATGGAGTATTTGAGTACTGAGGAGTTCCTGCGCAAGAGTGGTAGCCTGCGGGGTTCCGTGATGATCGTAGGCCCGTTGGTAGCCCGCTTCGGCAGGGCGCTGATCCCGAAACCGGGTGGCGACAAGATCGGGCGACGCCGGCTGGATACGCACTTCGTGGGAATCCAGAAGCTGGGCGCTTGCTTTAGCTACGACGCCGGGCGGCAAGTATACGAGATAGAGGCACGCCAGTTGAAAGGCGCTTATATGCTGCTCGACGAGGCTTCCGTGACCGGAACGGCGAATATCTTGATGGCTGCCGTGCTGGCCGAGGGGGTGACGACGATCTATAACGCCGCCTGCGAGCCTTACCTGCAACAACTTTCCACGATGCTGAACCGCATGGGAGCGAGAATCTCAGGTGTCGGTTCTAACCTATTGACGATAGAAGGTGTACGGTCGCTTTCCGGCACGGAGCATACCATCCTCCCCGATATGATCGAGGTGGGTAGCTTTATCGGTATGGCCGCTATGACCGGATCGGAGATCACCATCAAGAATACAGGATATGATAAGCTGGGGATCATCCCGGACGCTTTTCGCCGCTTGGGTATTACCGTGGAGCAGCGAGGCGATGATATTTATATCCCTCGGCATGATTCCTACGAGATCGATACGTTTATCGATGGTTCTATCATGACCATCGCCGACGCTCCTTGGCCGGGGCTTACGCCGGACTTGCTGAGCGTATTTCTCGTAGTGGCTACGCAATCCGTGGGGAGCGTGCTGATCCACCAGAAAATGTTTGAGAGCCGCTTGTTCTTTGTGGACAAGCTAATCGATATGGGAGCCCAGATCATCCTTTGCGACCCGCACCGGGCTACGGTGATCGGGCTGGGTAACCGCTTCAAGCTACGGGGCTCTACGATGGTATCCCCGGATATTCGCGCGGGTATCGCCTTGCTGATCGCCGCCATGAGCGCCGAAGGTACCAGCACGATCCATAATATAGACCAGATCGACCGGGGATATCAAGGGATCGATAAGCGATTGAACCAGATCGGGGCACGTATCACGAGGATTTAAAGATTTTAGGCGATGATTAGAGAAGAAGAGGTTTTCAAGATCGGGCAGTTTGCCAAGCCCCATGGCATCAAGGGGGAGTTGTCGTTGGTGACGAACAGCGATGTGCTGGAAGATGCCGAGGACCCGTACATTGTTTGCGAGATGGATGGTATCTTGGTACCGTTCTTCGTGGCGGATTTCCGCTATAAGACCGATACGGTGGTCTTGGTGAAACTGGAGGACGTGAATTCCGAGGAGGATGCCCGCATGTTTGTAGGTAAGGAGGTGTTTTATCCTTTGGACGCCGTGGACGAGGAGGATCTCGTGGGGGATATGACGTGGGACAGTTTTATCGGTTATACCGTGACGGACGTACAGAAAGGCTATTTAGGAGAGATAACAGACGTGGATGAGACGACAATCAACGTCCTTCTGCGTGTCGATCATAAAGGCGAGGAGCTGTTGATCCCCGCCGTGGAGGAGTTGATCACCGAGGCCGACCATGAGGCCCGTAGCCTCACGGTGTCTTTGCCGGAGGGACTTATAGAATTGATAATTGATAATTGAAAATTAGGGGTTGAAAAAGAAGAATACGAAATCGTTTTGGCACCGGATCCGGTTTAAATATAAACTTTCCTTTATCAATGAGGGGACGTTGGAGGAGGTGTGGTCTTTCCGGCTTTCGCAGTTATCGGCGTTTGTCACTTTGGCGGTGTTCGCCTTTTTCTTGATCGCCGTTACCGCTTTTATCATCATCAAGACACCGATTCGCAACTACTTGCCGGGTTATCTCGACGTGGAGGTTCGCAAGGAGATTATGCAGAATGCCTTGCGGGCGGATTCGTTGGAGCGTATGATCGAGATCCAGTCCCTTTATCTGGATAACGTGGCCGGAATCCTTTCCGGTACGATGCCCTTGGACTCGATCCGTCAGATAGATTCTTTGGCTAGCAACGATATTAACTATGAGATTCCTCGTAGTAAGGAAGAGACTCGCTTCGTGAAAGATTACGAGGAAGAGGAGAAATATAATTTATCGGTATTGACCGACCCGGGCAAGGTACCGACCGAGGGGGTCTTTTTCTATAAGCCCGTGAATGGCGTGGTCACCTCTCATTATGAGACGGATGTCCATCATTATGGCGTGGATCTAGCCGCGGCCCCGAAGGAGAGTGTCTTGGCTACGTTGGATGGTACGGTGATCTATACCGGTTTCGATCCGAACCACGGAAACGTAATTCAAATACAACATAAGAACGGATTCATCTCGGTTTATAAGCACAACGAATTGTTGCTGAAAGAGGTGGGAGACCATGTGGTAGCCGGTGAGGCGATCGCTCTGGTCGGGAATACGGGAGAGTTGTCTACCGGACCGCACCTGCATTTCGAGTTGTGGTATAAGGGCAATCCGGTGAATCCGGAAGAATATATAGCTTTTTGATAATCCATGAAAAAAAGACAGTTAGCGATATTAGGCTCGACCGGTTCCATCGGGACCCAAGCCTTGGAGGTAGTGAGCGAGCATTCCGATCTTTTCGAGGTGTATGCCTTGACCGCAAATAACCAAGTGGACTTATTGATCAATCAGGCCCGGAAATATATGCCGGAGGTGGTGGTGATCGCCAATGAGCGGAAATATCCCGAGCTGAAAGAGGCCTTGGAGGACTTGCCGATCAAGGTATGGGCGGGTGCCGACGCTATCGCCCAGATGGTGCAGTCGGAGCCGATCGATATGGTGCTGACGGCGATGGTGGGCTATTCCGGCTTGCGACCGACGATCTCGGCGATCAAGGCGGGAAAGGCGATCGCCTTGGCGAATAAGGAGACATTGGTCGTGGCCGGCGAGCTGATCATGAAGCTGGCCGCCGAGCATAAGGTGCCTATCTTGCCGGTGGACTCGGAACATTCGGCCATTTTTCAATGTTTAACAGGTGCGTATGATAATCCGATCGAGAAGATCTTGCTGACGGCTTCCGGTGGTCCGTTCCGGCGGAAGACGCTGGAGGAGCTGGCTACCGTGACGAAGGCGCAGGCCTTGAGGCATCCGAACTGGACGATGGGGGCGAAGATCACGATAGACTCGGCCTCGATGATGAACAAGGGCTTCGAGATGATCGAGGCGAAATGGTTGTTCGATGTCACGCCGGATCAGGTACAGGTGGTGGTGCACCCGCAGTCGGTGATCCACTCGATGGTGCAGTTTGAGGATGGCGCCGTGATCGCCCAGCTGGGAATTCCCGACATGAAATTGCCGATCGCCTACGCTTTCTCGTTCCCGACACGTATGAGGAGCATGGCGCCCCGTCTGGATTTCAACCAATATTCGACCTTGACGTTCGAGGAGCCGGATATGGAACGTTTCCGCAACTTGGCTTTCGCTTTCGAGGCGGCCCGCCAAGGAGGGAATATGCCCTGTATCTTGAATGCCGCCAATGAGGTGGTGGTGGCCGCTTTCCTGCAAGATCGTATCGGCTTCTTGCAAATGAGCGACGTGATCGAGCAGACCATGCGGAAAGCCTCGTTTATCGTCAATCCCTCGTATGAGGATTATGTGGCTACCGATGCGGAGGCAAGACGGTTAGCGGCCGAGTTATTTTGAAATAATTTAAAACAGAACAAACAATAGTAGATGGAAACTTTTTTGATTAAGGCGTTACAGCTTATCTTGAGCTTATCGATACTGGTGATTGTCCACGAGTTCGGGCATTTTATCTTCGCCCGGATTTTCAAGGTGCGGGTAGAGAAGTTCTACCTCTTCTTCGATCCGTGGTTCTCGCTATTCAAGTACAAGCCGAAAAACAGTGACACGGAATACGGCGTAGGCTGGCTTCCGTTGGGAGGATATTGTAAGATCTCCGGTATGATCGACGAGAGTATGGACAAGGAGGCGATGGCCCAGCCGCCCAAGCCTTACGAGTTCCGCTCCAAGCCGGCCGGACAGCGTTTGATGATTATGGTAGCGGGCGTGGTGTTCAACTTCTTGCTGGCTTTGTTTATTTATTCCATGATCTTGTTTACGTGGGGCGATACGTACTTGCCTTTGAAGAACATGAAGATGGGTATGAATTATAGCGAGACGTTCCAGAACGTCGGTTTTCAGGACGGCGATATTTTGCTGAGAGCGGACAATGAGGAGTTGGAGCGTTTCGGTAGCGACAGTTTCCGCAAGGTGGTGGAGGCGAAGACCGTGACGGTGCTCCGTGACGGGCGGGAGACCGTGATCTCCATACCGGAGGATATGATGCAACGTTGCATGCGTGACGGAAAAGGCTTCGCCGATCCTTTGCGTATCCCGATGGTCGTTCGTGAGCTTCCCGACAAGAATGCCCCGGCGGCTCTTGCCGGCATGCTGCCGAAGGATAGCGTGGTGGCTATTAACGGTGTGGCTACCCCGACGTTTTATGATGCCTCTGGGTTATTGTCAGAGAATAAGAGCGAAGAGGTGACGGTAGATTTCTACCGGAACGGCCAGTTGGAGTCCTTGACCATGAGGACGGACTCGGCCGGGAAAATTGGCGTAGCGGTGATGTTGCCTACGGATCTCTATCAGACCGTGACCCGCAAATACGGTTTCTTCGAGTCGTTCCCCGCCGGTATTAAATTAGGTATTAATACCTTGAAGGGATATGTGAACGACATGAAATATGTGTTTACGAAGGAAGGTGCCTCCAGTTTGGGTGGTTTCGGTACGATCGGCGGATTGTTCCCGTCTGTCTGGGATTGGCGGATTTTCTGGGAACGTACGGCTTTTCTATCTATCATCTTGGCGTTCATGAATATCTTGCCGATTCCGGCCTTGGATGGCGGACACGTGATGTTCTTGATCTATGAGGTAGTGGCCCGTCGCAAACCGAGCGATAAATTCCTAGAGTATGCCCAAATGGCAGGTATGTTTATCCTGTTCGCTTTATTGATCTATGCGAATGGAAATGATATATTTAGGTTCTTCTTCAAGTAGTGTACGTCTCTACAACTAGATACAAAAAACCTCCCGGATCACTTTTCTATGTGATCCGGGAGGTTTTTTTGTATGAATAAAGTCCTCTTTCTTATTTCAGGATGTCGTTGATAGAAGCGAGGATCTTCTTGGAGTTCTCGTCTTTCGGGTCGAGTTCGACAGCCTTTGTCAAATATTCTTTCGCTTGCTTGAAGTCTTTGTCGGCTTTCGCTTTCTCGGCGTTGTATTTATCCGGCTCGGAAGTAGCGATCGGGGTAGCGGCCTGTAATATCTTCGCTCCGTTGCCATACAGCATGGCGCCAAGGCTGTAGTAAGCGTTGCTCTGGTAATCCTTGTTCGACCTCTTTGTACATTTTCTCGGCACCGGCCAGATCTCCCTTCTTTTGGGCGGCTTGTCCTTGTTTGATGCAGTAACCGTAAAGCAACTTTTCCAGATTGGTCTTATTCTTGTTTCCATCGGGAATCACTTTTAATCCCTCTTTTACCGTAGTCAGGAATTCTTCAGTCTTGTTTAAGTTACGGTAAGCCATAGCCTCGCCTACATAAGAGTCGTCTACGTTGTAGTTCATCTTAACAGCCATGTCGAAGTATTTGGCGGCCTCGGCGTAGTTCTTCGCTTGATTAGCGGCGTATCCGCAATTGAAGATACGGGCGGTGTCTTGGTAATTGTTTTGTTTCAAGTATTCGCCGTATTTTGTTACGACGGTAGCGTAATCTTTTGCTTTCAAAGCAGCGTCACCTTCATCTCTTAATTTGTCAGCGTCTTGTGCGAATAGGTTTCCGACACATAGGCATAAAGCCACTAATAAAACAATTTTCTTCATGGTAATTATTAAATTTGATTGATTTTGTGCTCTAAGTTAAGGCGTGCGGGAAAAGAAGCCAAGATATTTTACGTTTTTTAGAAAACAATAAAAATAGAAAACATAAAAAAGGGATTGCTTACGGCAATCCCTACTGATGAAAGATTCTTTGAAACTTATGCTTTGAGTGAAGGAAAAGCCTCAGCCACGGCGGGGTAGACAATCTTTCCTTCCACGATGTTTAATCCCAGTTCTAGGCCCGGATCTTCTTCGCAGGCTTTTTCCCAACCTCTGTCGGCAAGCTTGATCACGTACGGCAGGGTAGCGTTGGTCAAGGCTAACGTGGAAGTCTGCGGGACCGCTCCCGGAATGTTGGCTACGCAGTAATGGAGGATATCGTCTATCTCATAAACCGGATTGGCGTGCGTAGTCGGATGGGAGGTCTCGAAGCAACCGCCTTGATCGATGGCTACGTCTACCAATACGCTGCCCGGTTTTAATAACTTCAACATATCCCGGGTGATCAAGTGCGGGGCCTTGGCTCCGGGGATTAATACGGCGCCGATCACTAAATCGGTTGTGGGTAATTCCTGTTCGATCGTATGCGTGGAAGAGAACAATGTCTTCACGTTTTTCGGCATCGTCTCGGACAGATAGCGCAAGCGGGGAAGCGAGATGTCGGCAATCGTGACATCGGCGCCTAGCCCGGCGGCCATCAAGGCGGCGTTGTGGCCTACCACACCACCGCCTAAAACTAATACCTTACCCGGTTTCACGCCTGGCACGCCACCTAGCAATACGCCTTTGCCACCTTGCGGTTTCTCAAGGAAACGGGCGCCTTCCTGTACGGACATGCGTCCGGCCACCTCACTCATAGGAATCAAAAGGGGTAACGTATGATCTGGGTTCTCCACGGTCTCGTAAGCCAGACAGATGGAGCCGCTCTTTATCATGGCAAGGGTGAGAGCCTCGTCGGATGCGAAATGGAAGTAGGTGAAGACAAGCTGTCCTTTGCGTACCAAGGGATATTCGCTGGCGATCGGCTCTTTTACTTTTACGATCATTTCGGCAATTCCATATACATCCTCAATGGCCGGGAGTATCCGGGCCCCTGCCGCCACATAGGCGTCATCGGCGAAACCACTGTTTATACCAGCCGTGTGTTGCACATACACGGTATGACCTCTTTTCACCAACTCTTTGGCTCCGGCGGGAGTAAGAGCTACCCTGTTCTCGTTGTTCTTGATTTCTTTTGGAATTCCAATAATCATAATGGTAGCATTTAATGGGTTTATACGCCTGCAATATACAAAAAAGAGGAACAGATTGGTATTCTGTCCCTCTTTTTTTATCTTATTTCTTGTTCCTTATAAACCTTGTCCGTGGCAGTTCTTGTATTTCTTGCCACTTCCGCAAGGACATGGATCATTGCGTCCTACTCGTTTCTCGGCACGGACCGGAGCTTGCTTCGGTTGAGGTGCCTCGGCTTGGGTGTTGTTTCCGCTCAAGTCTGTTTTCTCCGTGCGGTAACGGCTCATATCCTCGTGCTTCTCCGGGGCGGCCTCTTGTACGGCGATACGTTGACGGGCTCTTTCCTCGGCGATCGCTTGGGCGGCTTGCTGGGCTACGGCCGCTTGACGGGCTTGCATGGCTTGGCGTTGCTCCTCGGTCGGCTCCTCACGTACCGGGATCTGTCCACGCATCAAGATGGCGGCTGTCTTACGGTTCATGTTGTCTACCATTGTCTTGAACAGGTTGTAAGATTCAAGTTTGTAGATCAACAAAGGATCCTTGTTCTCGTAGCTAGCGTTTTGTACGGAGTGGCGCAGCTCATCCATCTCACGTAGATGCTCTTTCCATCCCTCGTCGATCATATGCAATACGATTGATTTCTGGAAGGATTTAACGATTGCCTTACATTCCGTGTCGTAAGCCTCTTTCAGGTTGCAAGATACATTATACATGCGCTTGCCGTCCGTGATAGGGATCATGATATTCTCGTACATCGCTCCTTGATTCTCGTACACTTGCTTGATGACCGGGTGAGCGACTTGCGTCATGCGTTCCATACGACGTTTATAAGTCTTCAATGCCTCCTCGAACAATTTCTCTACGAGTTGCTCCGGTTTCATGCTCTTGAATTCGTCTTCCGTGAACGGGCTTTCC
>ERZ840371.4194-NODE-4194-length-10989-cov-3.282971_pt1 | contig 10989 bp, 9 predicted proteins | sample MGYA00519937_ERZ840371 | MGnify/ENA primary metagenome ERZ840371 (study PRJEB31850, sample SAMEA3708873) | human gut metagenome | biome: human gut; feature: human-associated habitat; material: faeces | place: China | collected 2014 ... | reverse complement strand
CAGCCATTGAATATAAGGATGTTACGAACGGACAAATACAAGAATATGTCCCTACAGGTTGGAAGTATTGAGTTTTTGACACACCATCCTGAGATTTACTGATGCTGTTCTCTGAGAAGGTCGTTTACGGTCTTCACCGGATTGAAGGTTGAAAGAGGAACTTCAACAAATACCGTATTCCAGTTGCTCATTGCACCGTTCCACAGTCCAGGAAGCTCAAGGGCTTTCAGTTCCTTGCCGTTCTTGCTCTTCGAACTTATGAAGCCCGTAGTCTTGTCAACAAATTCGGGAAGATTGAAAGCATTGCCCTTATAGTCCTTAACCGCACAAACAAGGTCTACAGGATTGAAGTGTGTACCCTCCGTAAACATCTTCATATACTCTGTATTGCTCTTGTCTATCTGGCTGCTTTCAAGAATTTGCAGGCTTACCGTACCGTCCTGATTATAAGTAAGGAACGGACCTCCGCCCGGCTCACCTACATTCTTTACTACTCCACATACACGCATCGGGCGGTTTAGCTTCTGTTTGAGATAGATAACAAGCTCTGCATCTTCCAGTTCCTTTATATCATGCTTGCGGCAGCACAAATCGCGCTGTACAAAACGTATTATTTCCTCAAGCTGCTCGTGGCTGTATGAACCCGTTTCGAGCAGGTTGAGATATTCGAATGCCTGTTTCTGCAGTGTTACGAGCACGCCTGCTATGAGCTGCTTGTATGTCACAGTGTCTTCCTTGAGGCTGTCAGGAACCACATTGTCAATATTCTTTATGAATACGATGTCAGCCTCTATATCGTTCAAGTTCTGTATAAGTGCTCCGTGTCCGCCCGGACGGAAGAGCAACGAACCGTCTTCGTTGCGGAAAGGCGTGTTGTCCGGATTGGCAGCAACGGTGTCTGTGCTCGGCTTCTGTTCTGAAAAAGACACGTCATAGCTTATGCCATACTTCTTTTCGTACACCGCTTTCTTCTCAGACACTTTCTTTTCGAACAGTTCCCTGTGCTCCGGACTTACGGTGAAGTGCATATTGGCCATTCCCTTGCTGTCCGCATAGAGTGCTCCTTCAACCAGATGCTCTTCTATAGGAGTGCGTGCGCCGTCCTGATAGCTGTGGAAAAGAAGCAGTCCCTTGGGCAGCTGTCCGTAGTTAAGTCCGTCGTGTCCAAGCATGTTTGCCACAACAGCCTTGTAATTACCTTCGCCCATGAGCGTCTTGATGTCTTTTCCGTTGTTGGCAATACATTTTTCGTTAAGGGCATCGTAAAAGGCAAACTTCTCTATATTGTCGAAATACTTCTTCTCAAAGTCTGTTTGCGGCTCGTCATACGAGGCATCGAGAAATGCGAACATGTCCTTGAACATACGGCTTGCCGCACCGCTCGCCGGAACAAACTTTACAATCCGGTGCCCTTCTGCCTTGTATTGTTTCCATGCATCTATGAACCCGTTGCGCCCGGCGTCATCGGGAGAAATGATGCCCTGCCCTATTCCTGCCGCAGCCTCAAGCTTCAAAAACGGGAAACCTGTCTTGAATTCTTCTAATTGTGTGTAGATCTGCTCTTCTGTTATTCCCTTTTGAGCAATTTGGGATAAATCTTTTTGTGATAACATAAGTATTATAGTATAAAAAGGTTTGTTTAAATCTGTTACAAATATAGCTGTTTTTTATTAAAAGAAACATCTTTTAGTGGAAAAAATTATACCTTTGTTGCATAAAACAAATCAAACAACGGTATATGGCAGGCAATTTGTTATTTACAAAGGATGAAAGAACCGAACTCATAAGTTTATTGAAGACATTGCGCAGCGCAACCGGAAATGCCGTAACACGAACGGAAGAGAAGAAGATATACAGCTGTCTGAAAGCTGCCGCCGGCAACGGAGATATCGTGCGCGATGTTTTCGGCATAAACCCCATACTGTCGAGTTTCAGAACCGCACTTATTGCCCATGAGGAAATAGGGCTTAAGCACGACGGCATCATTGCCATCCTTCTTTACACCGGTATCAAGGACAACAGTGCTGCCATAGAAAAAATAAGGGAAGAGTTTGGTGAGAACGTGTCACGCATTATAAAAGGGCTTGTAAAGATACAGGAACTGTATAAGAAAAATCCCGTTATCGAAAGCGAGAACTTCAGAAATCTGCTGCTTTCTTTTGCCGAGGATATGCGCGTGATACTTATCATGATTGCAGACCGCGTAAATCTTATGAGACAGATACGCGACACTGACAACATTGACGCCAAATTCAAGGTCAGCGAGGAGGCAAGCTATCTTTATGCACCGCTGGCACACAAACTGGGACTGTATAAACTTAAGAGCGAACTTGAGGACCTCAGCCTTAAGTATTTGGAGCATGACGCTTATTATATGATAAAGAATAAGCTGAATGAGACAAAGAAAAACCGTGACCTTTACATTGAGAAGTTCATCGCGCCGATAGAGAAAAAGCTCACTGATGCCGGTCTTAAGTTCCACATGAAGGGCAGGACAAAGAGCATACACAGTATATGGCAGAAGATGAAAAAGCAGAAGTGCAACTTTGAAGGCATCTTCGACCTGTTCGCCATACGTATCATTCTTGACTCTCCTCCAGAACTGGAGAAGGTGCAGTGCTGGCAGGTCTTTGCCCTGATAACCAACATGTACGTGCCAAACCATAACCGTATGCGCGACTGGCTTACCGTTCCTAAGTCTAATGGCTACGAGAGCCTGCACATCACCGTGAACGGTCCCGAGGGCAAATGGGTGGAAGTGCAGATAAGAACGGAGCGTATGGACGATGTGGCAGAGCGCGGACTCGCTGCCCACTGGCGCTATAAGGGTATTAAAGGCGATGCCGGACAGGACGACTGGCTCAACAGTATAAGACGCGCCTTGGAGAGTAAGGACGATATGCAGGTGATGGACCGGTTTAAAATGGACCTCTACGAAGACGAGATATTTGTATTCACGCCCAAGGGAGACCTCATAAGATTTCCCAAAGGGGCAACGGTTCTCGACTTTGCCTACCACATTCATTCCAATATAGGCAACTGTTGCGTAGGGGCAAAGATAAACGGAAAGATAGTAACCCTCAGGTATGTCCTTAAGAGCGGTGACCAGATTGACATCATAACATCAAACAACCAGACTCCTAAGCAAGACTGGATAAACATTGTAAAGACAAGTCGCGCAAAGGCAAAGATAAGGCAGGCATTGAAGGAGACACAGATAAAAGACGGTCTCTATGCAAAGGAGATGCTCGAGCGGCGTATGAAAAACCGCAAGATAGAGCTTTCAGAGGCAACAATGTCCCACCTCATAAAGAAACTCGGCTTTAAAGAGACCAAGGACTTTTACAAACAGATTGCGGATGAGACGCTTGACATGAACCATGTCATAGACACTTATCTTAAAATACAAAATCATGACAGCATCACACCTTCACAGAACGTGCGCAGTGCGGAGGGTTTCAGCTTTGAGGCACCTGTTTCTGACAAAGGGACCGGACATGAGGACGTGCTGGTGATAGACCGTAACATGAAAGGACTGGAATATTCCTTGTCCAAATGCTGTCATCCCGTATACGGGGATGATATCTTCGGCTTTGTGACAGTAAACGGCGGAATAAAGATACACAAGACTTCTTGTCCCAATTCTCACGAGCTTCACAAGCGTTTCGGCTACCGTATAGTCAAGGCGCAGTGGAGCGGGAAGGGTGTTTCACAGTATACCACTATATTGAGAGTTGTGGGTAACGACAATATCGGTATACTCAACAACATCACAAGCGTTATATCAAAAGAGGAGAAAATAATGATACGCAGCATCAACGTAGACAGTTCCGACGGTTTGTTCAGCGGTAACATCGTTATAAGCGTTGAAGATATAAACAGGCTTGAAAAACTTATAAAGAAACTGGGTACAATCAAGGGCGTAAAACAAATAAGGAGACTGTGATACAGTCTCCTTATTTGTTTGCATAACAGTCACCAGTTATTGTTATTCCTTTAGAAACGTACAATGAGAAGCCATACAATTTCTCTCACTTGTCATTCCAATATCGTAGTGGCACGCACGCGGCTCAACGTCTCCGGAGTCATCTGCAGATAACTTGCAATGTATACCAGCGGTGCGCGCAATATAAGTTTGGGAGACATCTTGTAAAGACGGAGATACCGGTTCTTTGCCGTTTCGAAACGCACCATGTCCGCATGTATCTGCGACTGTATCAGAGACTCTTCCAATATCTTTCTGTAAAGAATTTGGATATTCACATTGTGAAGCGCCACTTGTTCAAGCTTTGCCTTCGGCAGGGCATATATTATCGCCGGCTCTATCGCCTTTATCTGCAACAATGTCGGCTCCTCCTTGAACAGGCTCTCTATACACATCACGATACTTCCCTCAACAGCCATGTTCTCCGTTATGTCCTTGTCCTTCTTGAAGTAGAACTGCCGCACAAGTCCTTTCTCTATATAATATATGTTACGGCATACTTCTCCTTCGCGGAGTATCGTTTCCCCCTTGGCAAACCTCATCGGGACAAGCACACTTTCCAGTATGTCAAGCTCGTCATGTGTCATGGTACTAAATCTGCGCGCAAGCTCGCGGGCAATGTCACGTGTTGTGCTAACCGGTTCTTTCATCTCTTTTTCCTCCTTCTATTTTTGTATTGTTTTAATCTAGTTTAAGCACTGCGAGGAAAGCTTTCTGCGGAACTTCAACATTTCCTATCTGCTTCATTCTCTTCTTTCCTTTCTTCTGCTTTTCCAAAAGTTTGCGTTTACGGCTTACATCACCGCCATAACACTTTGCCGTGACATCTTTTCTTACACATTTTACAGTCTCACGCGCTACGATTTTAGCTCCTATGGCTGCCTGTATGGCTATATCAAACTGCTGGCGCGGTATCAGTTCCTTAAGTTTTTCACACATCCTGCGTCCAAAAGTAACGGCATTGTCCTGATGCGTCAGTGTTGACAACGCATCCACAGGCTCGCCGTTCAACAGAATATCGAGCTTGGCAAGCTTCGACGGACGATAGCAGTCTATATGATAATCGAACGATGCATATCCTTTTGAGATACTCTTGAGCTTATCGTAAAAGTCTATCACGATTTCACCAAGCGGTATCATGAAATGCAGTTCTACCCTATTGCCGCTTATATATTCTTGCTTTATCAGCTCGCCGCGCTTGTCAAGACACAGCTTCATTATCGGACCTATGAAGTTTGAGTCGGTTATAATAGAAGCTTTTATATATGGCTCTTCAATGTGGTCTATCATAGTTGCATCCGGCAATCCCGACGGATTGTGCACCTCCTTCACACCTCCCTGTTTGTCATATACCTGATATGAAACATTGGGAACGGTCGTTATGACATCCATATTGAACTCACGGTCAAGACGTTCCTGCACTATCTCCATGTGAAGAAGCCCTAAGAAGCCGCACCGGAAACCAAATCCCAATGCTACAGACGACTCTGGGGAGAATGTAAGTGCAGCATCATTAAGCTGCAACTTTTCCAATGAGGCTCTTAAATTCTCATAGTCGGCAGGATCTATCGGATAAACACCGGCAAAGACCATGGGCTTCACTTCCTGAAATCCGGAAATAGCCTTCTCGCAGGGACGTGATATATGTGTGATTGTATCACCTACTTTCACATCCTTGCTGTCTTTTATTCCGCTTATGATATAGCCCACATCTCCGGTTCTCAGCTCATTCCGTGCAATCATGTCCATCTTCAGCACTCCCACTTCATCAGCTGTATATTCCATACCAGTATTGAAGAACTTCACCTTGTCGCCTTTCCGTATCACTCCGTTCTCAATCTTGAAGTATGCAATGATACCACGGAACGGGTTGAATACCGAGTCGAATATCAGTGCCTGCAACGGTGCTTCCGCATTTCCCTGCGGATGAGGCACACGTTCAACAACTGCTCGCAATATGTCCTCTACGCCTTCGCCTGTCTTGCCTGAAGCCCTGAGAATGTCACCGCGGTCACAACCGATAAGTTCCACTATCTCATCTTCCACCTCATCCGGCATTGCGGAAGGCATGTCTATCTTGTTTATCACAGGAATTATCTCCAAATCCTGTTCTATTGCCATATACAAATTGCTGATAGTCTGTGCCTGCACTCCCTGCGTTGCATCCACTACCAGTATTGCCCCCTCACATGCAGCAATGCTTCTTGATACCTCGTATGAAAAATCCACGTGTCCCGGAGTATCAATCAGGTTGAGTATGTAGTGCTCACCGTCAAGTTCATATTCCATTTGTATGGCATGACTCTTTATCGTTATGCCACGTTCACGTTCGAGATCCATATCATCAAGCATTTGTCCTTCTACTATCTTTATCGTCTTTGTATATTCAAGAAGACGGTCTGCTATAGTAGACTTTCCATGATCTATATGGGCGATAATACAAAAATTCCTTATATGGTTCATTAATAAATGCTTTTTGATCTGCAAATATACGAATAAGTCGAGAACAAAACAACAATTTATTTGTTTTTTATTGAGCGTGAGCATATAAGATGAAGTTGAATACCATATTTAATATACAAAAAACATGCCATGTCTTTCGGATTGTGTGTTGCTTTTTCATGGAAGACTTCAAAAAAACATACTTTTAATACTGTTTTATTCAGAGATTGATTAATTTTGCGGGACTAATTTTATGGTTATGAAAAAGATTTATATCATTGTTTTAGCAGCCATTACCCTTTGTTCATGCCATGAAAGCATAGAGGAAAGAGCTGCAAGAGAAATGGCTGAATTTACAAGAAAGAACTGTCCGGCACCTGTTTCCGAAGGTATTGTAAATGATAGTGTGGTGTTTGAAAAGTCCACATTGACAGTTAATTATTATTATTCGTTAACTGGAAGATTAGACACAGCAGCCATTAATAAAGACCAAATACACGAAGAACTGAAGAAACTTGTACAGGATGCACCTTCATTAAGGGCATATAAGGATGCCGGATTTAATTTTTCATATATATATTATTCAACCAAAAACAAGGGAAAAGTCCTTGTTGAGATAACAATACGTCCTGAAGACTATAAAAAGAAGTGACGTTAAAAACATAAAAATACGGATGCACAAGGACAAATGGGAATATTTCTCAAATTCCATATCCATGTGCATCCGTATTCCGGATAGGGTCTTACCCGTAGTATATTATCCTTTTTTACAGTTGCTCCTGTTCCAGGGCACGGCACAACTGGTCCGGACAACTCGTCCCTTTTGAGCCGCATTGTATACCGTCAAGACGCTTTTTCACGTCCTCCGGCTTCATTCCACGCACAAGCGAGCATATTCCTTTAAGGTTCCCATTGCATCCTCCTACGAAGTTTACATCATGTATCAATCCGTTTTCATCGATGTCAATGTCTATTCTCCTGCTGCAAGTGCCTACGGGCAGGTATGTTATATGCTTCATATTTGGCAATTCCGTTATTCTTCCGGCTTCATGTTTGTGTATACATTCTGCACGTCGTCGAACTCTTCAAGACGCTCTACCATTTTGTCTATCACGGCGCGAACCTCTGCATCCACATCCTTCAAGTCGTTGGGAATATATGTAAACTCACCGCCTATGTCCTCAAAACCCTTCTCTTCAAGGAAATGCTGTACCTGCGAATAGCTCTTCGGATCGCCGTAAATGGTTATCGTTCCCTCTTCCATGTCCTCATCAAACTCATCCTCTACGTTAAGGTCGATAAGTTCCAGTACAAGGTCGTCCATGTCTATTCCGTCCTTTTTCTTAAATGTGAAGACACACTTATGGTCGAACAGATAAGCCAGCGAGCCTGTTGTTCCGAGCGTACCGCTGAACTTGTTGAATACAGAACGTACATCTCCCACGGTACGTGTCGTGTTATCGGTCAGCGTGTCCACAAACACAGCAATGCCATGAGGTCCGTATCCCTCGTAAGTAACTTCCTTATAGTCGCTCTGGTCCTTGCCCATGGCATTCTTTATTGCACGCTCGATATTGTCTTTCGGCATGTTCTCGCGCTTGCAGGTTGCAATTACAGAACGCAGTGCCGGATTGTTCTCGGGTTCAGGACCGCCAGCCTTTACGGCTATCGCTATCTGCTTGCCAAGGCGTGTAAACGTCTTTGCCATGTGTCCCCATCTCTTTAACTTAGATGCTTTACGATACTCAAATGCTCTTCCCATTGAAGTAAAATTTTATATTATTATTTTATCATGTTAAAACTTCAGAAATCTCAGACCGTAATTCCTGCATACCGTATGCCGCACCCGTATGCCCTCAGACGGCAACCCCGGGCCACGGCATCCGCAGCCATGCACGTTTTATCTGAGTTCCGCACCAAGCTTGCCGCGTATATTGCTGATAAGCTTGTTCATTACCGCGTCTATCTGCTTGTCGTTGAGCGTCTTTCCCTCGTCCTGAAGTATGAAGTTCACAGCATAGCTCTTCTTTCCTTCGGGCAGGTTCTTGCCTTCATAGACATCAAACAGTTCGACATTCTTCAACAGCTTTTTCTCTGTCTGATATGCAATCTGCTCTATCTGTGCAAAATCCACGCTCTTGTCCAAAAGCAAAGCCAAGTCACGGCTTACAGGAGGATACTTGCTTATCTCCTTATATCCCACCTTGTTCTTCCTTACAGCCTTGGCAAGCGCACTCCAGTTGAGGTCTGCGTAATAAACGGGAGCGTCTATCCCCGACGCTTTCAGCAGGCTCTTGCTTACAACACCCATTTCAACAAGCAGCTTTCCGCCCCTGTTCTCTATGGCAATGCCCTTTGAGAAGATGTTGTTGTCGCTGCCGTGCATAACAACAGTGCCGCTGTTAAGTCCTATACGGCGCAGGATGTTGTCAACGTATGCCTTCAGCTCATAGAACGAAGAGTCCTCGTCGGGATGTGCCCAGCTGCCTTTAACGCGCTTTCCCGTCACCCATAGTCCGAGGTGGCACTCCTCCTTATATGCTGCCATGGGCATTTCCGGATTATGCTTCTCTTTTGAGAAATTGTAGACATTGCCGAATTCAAAGAACCTGAGGTCAGGGTTCTTGCGGTTGGCATTGTATGCAATGCTTTCCAGACCTCCGAAGAGCAACGACTGACGCATTACGTTAAGGTCGGAACTCAGCGGGTTCATTATCCTGACACAGTTCTCTGCCTCATAGCGGTTAAGCCCTTCGTAATATGCAGCCTTTGTCAGAGAGTTGTTCAATATTTCATTGAAGCCGCAGCCTACAAGCTGCTCACTTACAATCTCTTCCAGTTTATGCTTCTTATCCTCGTCTCCCTTTACCACAAGAGAGCTTTTAAGCTGTGAAGGAATTTCAACATTGTTGTATCCATACACACGGAGAATGTCTTCAACGACGTCGCAGGGTCTCTGTACATCCACGCGGTAAGGAGGAACACTCAGGCTCAGTCCTGTCTCGCTTTCCGCATCTATCTTCATCTCCAGGCTCTGTACGATGCTCTTAACGGTTGCTGCGGGTATGTTCTTGCCTGTCAGGCGGTTTACATAGTCATACTCCAGCTCCACTTTAAAGTCGCCTATCGGTTCAGGATACACATCCTTTATCTCCATGGAAATCTTGCCTCCGGCAAGTTCCTTGCAGAGCAGTGCAGCCTGTTTCAAGGCATAAATCACTCCGTTCGGGTCTATTCCGCGCTCAAAACGGAACGATGCGTCGGTGCTGAGACCGTGGCGGCGTGCACTCTTGCGTATCCATGTAGGGTGGAAATAGGCACTTTCCAGCACCACGTTGCATGTTGTGTCGTATGTGCCGCTGCCCTTTCCGCCGAACACACCTGCAATACACATAGGCTCATCGGTGTTGCAGATGGCAAGGTCACGCTCACTTAGTTTATGTTCTTCACCGTCAAGCGTCACAAAAGGCGTACCTTCGGGCATTGTCTTCACTATGATATGGTGACCTTTAACCATATCTGCGTCAAAGCAGTGAAGCGGCTGTCCGTATGCCATCATTATATAGTTGGTGATGTCCACTATATTGTTTATTGGGCGCAGCCCTATCACACGCAACTTGTTCTGAAGCCATTCCGGACTTTCCTTTACCTCGCATCCCGACAGGCTGACGCAGGCATAGCGTTTGCATGCCTCCGTATTTTCAATGGTAACATCTACGGGCAGGTCGTTATTGTCTACAGCAAAGGCATCGTCAGACGGGCGGTGCAACGACGTCTTATAACCGTTCTGGACAAGCCATGCGTACAAATCGCGTGCAACACCCCAATGAGAAAGCGCATCAGCACGGTTAGCCGTGATGTCCACCTCTATCAGCCAGTCGCTTTCAAGATTGTAATATTCGGCGGCAGGCTGACCTACAGGCGCGTCTTCCGGCAGCACTATAATGCCGTCATGGCTGTTGCCCACTCCTATTTCGTCTTCCGCGCAAATCATGCCGTAGCTTTCTACACCGCGGAGCTTTGACTTCTTGATTACAAATTCCTTGTCTCCGTCATACAGCACACAGCCTATGTCTGCCACAATGACCTTCTGTCCGGCAGCCACGTTGGGTGCCCCGCAGACTATCTGTGACGGAGTCTCACGTCCAAGATCTACCGTTGTAACGTGCAGGTGGTCCGAGTCGGGATGAACGTCGCACGTAAGCACCTTGCCTACATACAGTCCCTTGAGACCGCCCTTGATGCTTTGAACTTCTTCAAGCGCGTCAACTTCAAGTCCTTCCGATGTGAGTGCATCGCACACTTCCTGCGGAGTAAGCTCAAAATCAACGTACTCTTTTAACCATTTATAAGATATATTCATTGCAATGAACTTTTATACGATTTTTAATTCGGACGCAAAAGTACTAATTTTTGGTCATTTGAACAAGTGTTTACTGTAAAAATGTAAGAGCGCATACACCTTATTATATAGTATGAAAATCGGCATGCGGCATGCGGATGCCACGCCCCTGCCGCACCCGTAGGACAGGTGCAGGATTTCTTATAAAAAGACATGGTAA
>ERZ840371.4191-NODE-4191-length-10993-cov-10.692631_pt1 | contig 10993 bp, 8 predicted proteins | sample MGYA00519937_ERZ840371 | MGnify/ENA primary metagenome ERZ840371 (study PRJEB31850, sample SAMEA3708873) | human gut metagenome | biome: human gut; feature: human-associated habitat; material: faeces | place: China | collected 2014 ... | reverse complement strand
CGCGGGGTCAGCCCGGCCACGGTCTGCCGGAACTGCAGCCCGCTGATCCAGCTGTCCTCGCCATCCGGGTCGCGCACCTGGTCGATGAGGTACATGGCATCGCCGCCGTCGGTATACACCGGCTCTTCCAGGCTCACCGGCTCTACCACCGATTCCAGTGCCGCGGTCACCTCCCGGCGGGACAGGCCTGCCTCCCCGGCGATCTCGTCCATGGTGGGTTCCCGGCCCAGCTGCTTCTCCAGCGTTTCGCGGGCCTGCATGGCCCGGTAGGCGGTATCGCGCAGGCTGCGGCTTACCCGCAGGGCATTGTTATCCCGCAAAAAGCGCCGGATCTCGCCGATGATCATGGGCACGCCGTAGGTGGAAAACCGCACCGGCTGGGCAGGGTCAAAGTTGTCGATGGCTTTGATGAGCCCGATGCACCCCACCTGAAACAGGTCGTCGAGGTTTTCGCCCCGCTGGGCAAAGCGCTGCACCACGCTCAGCACCAGCCGCAGGTTGCCCTCCACCATGCGTTCCCGTGCTCCTGCATCCCCGGCGTGGGCCTGCAGGAGCAGCTGCCGCTTTTCGCTTTCGGACAAAACAGGAAGCTGCGCCGTGTTCACGCCGCACAGTTCCACCTTATTGTACATCCAAACGCCCCCGGTCTGTTTTGAAGTTCACCGGGAGTATGGCCGCAGGGGCAAACCACTATGCGTGGAAAAAATTACACGCCCACCCGGCAGCCGGATGAGCGTGCAAAAAAGCTGCAATTGCAATTGGCACATAATTATGGTATGCTTTAAATGCAGCCGCAAGGCTGCCACGAGGCGCTGTGTCCCACAAATGCAGGCGGCTGAGCTCCTTACCGGCACCTGAGTGCCCGGTGGAGCGAATTTTTCTTGAAATCTCGGCCTCCCCCGGACGCCCAAGGGCGGAAAGGGGGGATGCACCATGACGTTTGAACAGGTCGTAATGCTGCTTTCGCTGCTTGGCGGAGCAATCTACGTTACATTTCAGATCACATGGACTGTCTCGCACAGTGATGATAAAAAGAAAAAATGACCGCCTTCTAAGTTCCCCAACTAGAACGGTCATTTTTTCTGACAATCTGGTAAGGAGCTAGTCGTTTGTATGGGCCAGCGCCTTCTGTGTTTTCAGTATAGACGATTCCACGCGGTTTGTCAAGGGCAGGCCGTGTTACATTTCAGATCACATGGACTGTCTCGCACAGGGATGATAAAAAGAAAAAATGACCGCCTCACAGTTCCCCAACTGAACGGTCATTTTTTCTGATCAATCTGGTAAGGAGCTAGTCGTTTGTATGGGCCAGCGCCTTTTGTATTTTCAGTATAGACGATTCCACGCGGTTTGTCAAGGACAAGGCCGCGTTTTTTTATTGCCCTTCCAGTTGGAGCTTCAGGGTCTGGATGATGCGCTTTTCAAGGCGGGAGATGTAACTCTGGCTGATGCCCAGGGCGTCGGCAGCTTCCTTCTGGGTGCGTTCCACGCCGTCGGTCAGGCCGAAGCGCAGCTCCATGATCCGGCGCTCCCGGGCCGAAAGGCTGCTCACGGCGCGGCGCAGACCGGCGCGCTCGGCGTCCTGCTCCAGCTGCTGGCCCACCATGTTCTCGTCGCTGCCGAGGATGTCCGACAGCAGCAGCTCGTTGCCGTCGCCGTCCACATTCAGCGGCTCGTCAAGGCTGGCCTCCTGACGGCGGTTGGAGGTCTTGCGCAGGTACATCAGAATCTCGTTGCCGATGCAGCGGCTGGCGTAGGTGGCCAGCTTGATGCTGCGTTCCGGCGTGAAGGTGTTCACAGCCTTGATCAGCCCAATGGTGCCGATGCTGATCAGGTCCTCGGCGGGCACACCACTGTTCTCGTACTTTTTGGCAAGGTACACCACCAGCCGCAGATTGTGCAGGATGAGCGCATCGCGGGCGTCTGCCTCTCCGGCGGCCATGCGGGCCAGCAGGGCTTTTTCCTCGGCGGGGGAGAGGGGAGAGGGCAGGCTGGCGGTACCGGCCAGATACTGCACGCCGCCGCAAAACCGCAGCCGCGCACACAGGCGGTGCCAGAGCTGCCGCAAAAACTGGAACATGAGCAGTCCTCCCTATAATAAGTATTATAAGAGCAGCTGTGCCGCATCCTCGCCGTACAGCAGCTCCCATGCAGGGTCCGGCGGCGTGGGGCAGCAGAACGCCGCCAGCAGCCCGCCTGCGCGGTCTTTGCCCAACTGCAGGGCAGCGGGCAGGGCAGGCAGCATGCTCTGGCCGTGGATGCTGCGGCAGGGCACCAGATGCACCCCCAGCTCCGGCGGGGGCGGGGCTGTGCTGTGGGCAAACCAGCCATCGAGGTACTGCCGGGCTGCCTGCGGCAGGCGGTGCCGTACCGCCGGGTACTGCACCAGCACCACGGCCTTGCCGCTCAGCGGCTCTTGCAGGGCAAAGCCGGTGTCGTGGAAGGCCTGTACCGGCAGCTGCACCCCGGCCACCTCCAGCGTGGCGGGCACGCTGGGCGCGCCGCTGCGGCCAAAGCAGTACAGCAGGGCCCGCAGCACGGCATACACTCCCGCACAGCTGGCCAGCAGCCGCCCGGGGGACAGCGGCAGGCTGACGCTCAGGTTGCGGCTCTGCACGCCGGGCAGCACCACCGCTCCGCACAAAAGCAGGTTGAGCAGTGCATACCACGCACACAACCGGGCAAAACGCCCCCGCCCGGGCAGGCCGTAGGCGGCGGCCACCACCGCGCAACCTGTGAAAATTTTATAACCAACTGCCACGGCTCCCGGCAGCTCCGGGGCCAGCAGTACCAGTGCCGACACTGCCGCCAGCGCCGCCCCGGTGCACAGCCGCACCCCGGTACACACGGTGGCGCACAGCAGACCGGCTGCGGTGAGAAACAGGGCAGCAAGGACAAAATTGGTCAGCAGAAGCTCGTCGAGGTAGATCACGCTTTTCAATGCTGCAGCCCCCTTGCAGCCAGTGTACCGCCCCGGGGCAAAAAAACCTGTCAAAACCGGAAAACCGCCTGCGGACTGTACAAAAGCAATACTTTTATAGACCTTGTTTCACATTTTTTACACTTTTTGCAAAAAGGTACTTGAACATTTCTGGAAAGTGTGGTATATTATTGCCATCCTAGTAAGGATTGGTGAGCACACGAAAGTGAGCTTGCAAAATATCTTTCTACATTTTGAAGGGAGTAATTCATTATGATGATGCCTGCAAACTTTTCCGCAATCTCTGAGAACGAGATGACCTACGTCAACGGTGGCGCTTCTCTGGCTGACATCCTGGCTCCGTCTCTGGAAGTCAAGAACTGGCAGAAGTTCAACACCAACATGGTTACCATCATCGGTAACAGCTTCCTGGGCAAGTACGTCGAGAACACTGTCGGCGTTCTGTTCGACGGCGCTTACAAGCCCGGCGACCTGGGCAACGCATGGCTCACCGGCGTCAAGGGTGCTTACGGCACCGGCTCCGCTGCTGGCTTCGGCAAGCATGAGGGTGAGCTGACCGCTGGCGACAAGTTCCTGAACGGTGCTAACGGCGTTCTGAACGCTGGCCTGCGCATGGTCGGTTCTGCTGCTGCTATCTACAACCTGGCTACCGGCACCGTGAAGAACGATGTCAGTGAGAAGGCTTGGAAGGTCGAGTTCTAATCAGCCCTTGTGACTGACTAGCTGGTTTGCCTGAGGGCAGACCAAAGAACAGGTTCTGAATGGGCCCGGAGACGAAAGTCTCCGGGCCCATTTTTGCGTGCAGCTCCCTCTAGGAGGAAGCCTTTTTTGTTGATACAGGAGGGTCTGGCGTTTTTTTGTCAATGGTTTGCGGTGCAGACGGAATGACGGGGCATGTTACAGAAAGGACTTCGGCATTTCGACCGTGGGCTTCAAAACCGTGAGGGTCTGCGCACGAGATCAAAGCAGGGGCAGCACAGTTCTGTCAGACAAGGTCGTCTGAGCGGAGTGCGGCACCTGCTTTGTTTGATCTGGTCTTGGATTTGCAGCGGGCGGGGCCGCAGAATTGTTTTGACAATAGCCTGGGATGTGATACAATAAACTCATACCGTCCGGTTGGGACCGGACCAAAGGAGGAACAAAAAATGAGATCATGGAACTACAAGCTGCTGTGCGGGGCGGTGTGCCTGGCACAGCTGGCCTGCCTGAGCCTGCCCGTATGGGCAGCGGAAAACACCGGCCCCATCACAGCCCAGACCACGATGCAGGAGATCCGGCAGGACCCCAGCATTGCAAAGTCGGGCATCTTCACCTTTGGCAACGCCGATGATGGCAGCGCATTGCTGAGGGCTTACTTTCAGAACCAGACCTTGGCAGAATACGCAGGCCAGGAACAGGCAGAGGACTGTGCGGCAGCCCTGAACCTGGTAGTAGAAAACTACAATGCAGGCCGTCAGGTAACCTACAAGGTCTACACGGAGGAGGAGATCGCCGCCACGCCAGCCAAGGCAGCGGTGGAACTGTATTATTTCCCGGCGGAGCAGGCAAACGCCAAATTTGCGGTGGTGCTGGGCGGCAACATTGCCTTTACCAGCGGCGAGCTGCGGGAGGGTATGGCATCGGCGGCCCAGCTCCATGATATGGGGTACGGGGTGTTCGTGCTGCGGTACCGCATCTGGATGGATATGGGCGACAATGCTCCCCTGGAGGACCTGGCCCGGGCGGTGGAATATATCACGGCCCATGCAGAGGAACTTGGCGTGCAGCCAGAGGACTACGCCCTGGTGGGCTTTTCCTCCGGCGGACAGGTGGCAGGAGTGTTTGCCAACAGCAAGCGAGGCTATGGTCGGTATCATGTGGCAAAACCCGGCGTGTTGCTGCTGGGGTATTCCGTCTCCGACACCTCCGTGATGAAGCCGGTATACTACACCCTGTACGATATCGGCACCTGTGGGTGGCGTTATTACTGGACCTCTCTGGACAAGGCTGTGGAAGAAGGATATCCGCCGGTATACTTCTGGCGCGGAAACGACGACAGTATGCTGGGCCCTGCCTGGGTGCCCGGCCAGTATAACGATTTTGAAAAGGCTCTGCAGGCCTGCAATGTACCCTACAAACGTGTGACATATCAGCACGCACCCCACGCCATCGGTACCGGCAACGGCACCGATGCAGAGGGCTGGATGACGGATGCGGTGGCTTTCTGGGAAGCACATACCACCGGCTGATTCAAATCGGAAAGGAATGGGTGAAATGTTCGGACATCGGCTGAAACGCGGTGCAGTCGTGCTGTGCCTTGTAGCCGTTCTTGCCCTGCCGGCCTATGCGGAAGGGCGCATCACCACCGATATGACCATGAAGGAGATCCGCTCCGACCCGGCCATTGCGGGCAGCGGGATCTCGACGTATACCAAAGGCGATGCGGACGACCTTGCACTGCGCCGCCTGTATGAAAACAAGACTCTTCTGGACTATGTGGGTGAGACCACGGCACAGGACAGCGCCGACGGCCTGAACATCGTCATTGAGAATTACGAAGCCGGTAAGCAGGTGACCTGGCAGGTGTACAGCCCGGAAGAGGTCGCAGCCGACTCCTCGCTGGGCTGTGTGCAGCTGTTCTGGTTCCCCGGCACGAATGCCGATGGCAAATATGCGCTGGTGGTGGGCGGCAATGCGGCCATGAAAAGCGGCGACCTGAACGAGGGCATTGCTGTGGCAGCGCAGCTGAACAAGATGGGCTATAGCGTCTTTGTGCTGCGGTACCGCATCTGGTGGGATATCAGCAACAACGGCCCCCTGCAGGATCTGGGCCGGGCGGTGCAGTTCATCACGAACCATGCACAGCAGTTCGGCGTGCAGCCGGAAAACTATGCCCTCGTGGGCTTTTCCTCCGGCGGGCAGCTGTGCGGGCTGTTCAGTTCGGATAAGCGCTATGGCTACAAGGCCTATGATGTGCCAAAGCCCGGTGCGCTGCTGATGGGCTACCCTGTCAACGATTTTGCAGAGCTCAAGCCGGTCTATCATGTGCTTGCGGATCTGGCATCGTATGATTGGAAGTATTACTGGTCGGATATCTCAGGCGGCATCACACCGGACTTCCCGCCCACCTATTTCTGGTACGGCAAGAATGATGTTACCCTGAAGACTCTGGGATATCCGTTCCAGGGTCCGGCCGTCCGGAAGGCGTTGGAGGCAAACGGTGTGCCCTGTGAGGTGCACGTCTATGAAAATGCACCCCATGCCATCGGCACCGGCAACGGTACGGATGCAGAGGGCTGGATGACGGATGCGGTGGCTTTCTGGGAGCAGCACACTTCCTGAAATATCAGAATTTGAATTTATAAAAAAGGGGATGCTTTTATGCAAAACAAGATCTCTCGCCGCCAGTTTCTGCAGGTGACCGGTGCCTCGGCCGCCGCGCTGCTGCTGGCCGGCCTGCCGGTGGAGGCCTCTGCCGCATCGGGCCATTTGACCGTTACGCCGGATACCCTCGTCTCTGACCTGCGTGCCGACCCGACATTCGCCGCCAGCGGCGTGTGGACCTGGCAGAGTGCCGTGGACAGCCCGGACACCCCGGAAGCAGGCACCACGCTGTCGGACTATGTGGGCGCCAACATGGCACAGGACAGCGCCGACGCGCTGAACTACCTGGCCGACACCTACGAAGCCGGTACGCAGGTGACTTATAAAGTGTACTCCCCGGAGGAGATCGCCGCAGACGCCACCCGTGATGGCGTGGAACTGTATTACTGGCCGTCGGAAGTGCCCGGCAGCAAGTTTGTGGTGATCATGTCCGGCAATGTGCTCAACAATACTGCCAATATGTCCGAGGGCTATGCCACGGCATGGCGGCTGCACCAGATGGGCTACGCAGCCTTCGTGCTGCGCTACCGCGTGTTCCTCAAGGCAAAGGACAACGCCCCGGTGGCTGACCTTGGCAACGCTGTCCGGTTCATCACCACTCATGCAGGCCAGTTCAATGTGCAGCCGGAAAACTACGCCCTGCTGGGCTATTCCTCCGGCGGCCATCTGGCCGGTGTGTTCTCCGGCGACGAACTGGGCTACAAGCACTATGGGGTACCCAAGCCCGGTGCTTTGCTGTTGGGCTATCCCATCAACAATTTCTTTGAGTATAAGCCGGTCTATCATGCTGCTATCGACCCCTTTGTACTGGAGGGCCGGTACTATGAACTGAACATCTCTGACTGTGTCACCGACGATTACCCGCCGGTGTATCACTGGTACGGCGAAAACGATTATGTGTTCCCGCTACTGTGCTACCCGGCTCAGCGCCCGGCGCTGAGCCGCGCACTGGGAAAGCACCATGTGCCCTGCAAAGAGGTGCTGTTCCCCAATGCGACCCACGGCGTGGGTACCGGCGCAGGCACCGATGCCGACGGCTGGATGCTGGACGCTGCGAACTTCTGGGAGACCCAGATCAACGGCTGAATCTGAACAAAAAAGGAGCGGAATGCGATGAAAGATCTGAATGCCTGTCTGGCAAGCCTGAACCTTGGCCTGCCGGATGATGTGCGCCGCCTGAAGGAGGCGGGCTATTACACCGAGGCCATTGCCCGCATCGACGCATATCTTGCGGAGGACTGGACAAAAACGCAGAACCAGCCGGTGCAGCCCGGCGGCCCTCTGCCGGAAAACCCCACGCCCCACGGGGTGGACGCCATGCGGGATGCTCTGCTGGCCCAGCGGGAGATCCTGCGCCGTTTGCCGCTGGACTATACGGTGCCCGAAGCACAGGCGCTGGAACTGCTGCAGGACCTTGTGCGGGACTTTACCCCGGAGGAATTCCGGGCACTGGACCACGCCGGGGCCATGGACTGGCGGTTCGTGGAAGGGGAGAAGCGGTACATCCGCTCCTTTGCCGAGACCCTGCTGGCCACCCATCCGGAGCTGGCAGCCCGTCAGATCGACCCGCCCCAGCAGCACCCCAGCTGGGAGCGGTATGAGCCGGAGCACGAGCAGATGGTGCGCACCGGCGCAGTCAGCGCGGACATCACGCTGGAAACCAGCATCGGCATGAGCGACGAAGCCTTTGCCGCTGCCCTTGCGGCTGCAAAGCAGCAGGGCCGCAGCACCGTGCACGTCCGGGTGTGGCTGCCGCTCCCGGCGGCCTGCCCGGCACAGAGCAATATCACGCTGGATTCCTTCACCGAGCCGCCCACCTGCATTGCCCCGGAAGATGCCGCCCAGCGCACTGCGTACTGGGAGGCCGACCTTGCCGAGAACCGGCCCTTTGGCGCGGTGTACAGTTACCGTACCACTGCCCGCTATGCCGACCCGCTGCACATGCAGGCGGACCCCGTGCAGCCGGATTTTGACACGCAGGAGGAGCTGCCGCATCTGGAGTTCACGCCCTATCTGCGGGCACTGGCGGCCCAGCTCACCCAGGGGCTCACCGACCCGGTGCAGAAGGCAAAGCGCATCTACGACTATGTGACCCTCAACACCCACTACCACTACCAGCCGCCCTACTTCGTGCAGGAAAACATCACCGACGGCTGTGTCCACAACCGCCGGGGCGACTGCGGCATCATGGCCTCCACCTTCATCGTGCTGTGCCGTCTGGCCGGCATCCCGGCCCAGTGGCAGAGCGGCCTTGTGGTGCGGCGGGAGATGGTGGGCTGCCACGACTGGGCTGCGTTTTACATCGCGCCCCACGGCTGGATGTACGCCGACTGCTCGGCCGGTGCCTCCATGGCCCGTGCCGGGAACGAGAAGATGCGCCTGCACTACTTCGGCAATCTGGACACCGGGCGCATGGTGGCCAACCGTGCCCTCTGCGCACCCTTTGACCCGCCCATGTGCTCCTTCCGCGCCGACCCCTGTGACAATCAGGTGGGCGAGATGGAAGCCGACGGTGTGGGCCTGTACGGCGAGCAGCTACAGTGGAACCAGACGCTGCGCCGCTACGAGACACTGTAAAAAGCAAAAGGTCCGGGCTTTGCATCTGCACGGCCCGGATCTTGGATTTTATAAGGAGACATCTCATGGAATTTCTTTCGCTTTTGTATACGGTTCTGCTGGTGGCCATCTGCCTGCTGCAGGCACTGCTGCTGTACCGAACCGGAAAACCGGCACCCCGGCAGGACGACGAAGCCCTCAAGGAGTGGGTGCGTCAGCAGCTGGACGCCCAGTCGAAGCTCTTTGCCCAGAAGCAGGCCGAGCTGGCCCGGCAGAACTACGACGCCATGCGCGGCATCAGCGAGACGCTGCAGACCGCTGTGCAGGGTATGAGCAGCACCCTGAATGCCGGGCAGGCCGCGCAGCAGCAGACCATGGAACAGCGCCTGCAGGGGCTGGAAGCTTCCAACGCCCGCAAGCTGGAAGAAATGCGCAAAACGCTGGCCGAAAGCATGGCCGCCCTGCAGGCACAGAATGCCCAGAAGCTGGACGAGATCCGCTGCACGGTGGACGAACAGCTGCAGGATGCCCTGCAGAAGCGGGTGACCGAGAGCTTCAAGGCGGTCAACGCCCAGCTGGAACAGGTGTACAAGGGCCTGGGTGAGATGCAGAGCCTTGCCGCCGATGTGGGCGGCCTGAAACAGGTGCTGTCGGGCGTCAAGACCCGCGGCATCCTGGGCGAGATCCAGCTGGGAGCCATTCTGGAAGAAATTCTGGCCCCAGAGCAGTACGACACCAATGTGGCAACCATCCCCGGCAGCACCCAGCGGGTGGAGTACGCTATCAAAATGCCGGGTGCCGACGGCGGCAGCGTCTGGCTGCCGATCGACTCCAAGTTCCCCGGTGATACCTACGCCCACCTGCAGGATGCGCAGGCATCCGGCGATGCGCAGGCTGTGGAAAACGCCCGCCATGCACTGGAACTGGTGCTGCGCAGCGAGGCCAAGGATATCCGCGAAAAGTATGTGGAGCCGCCGTATACCACAGCCTTCGGCATCCTGTTTCTGCCCTTCGAGGGCCTGTACGCCGAAGTGGTGAATGCGGGCCTGCTGGAGGTGCTGCAGCGGGACTATCAGGTGAACGTGGCCGGCCCCAGCACCATGGCGGCTCTGCTCAACAGCCTGCAGATGGGCTTCAAGACCCTTGCCATCCAGAAACGTTCGGGCGAGGTGTGGCAGCTGCTGGGTGCCGTCAAGACTGAGTTCGACAAGTTCGGGCAGGGGCTTTCCAAGCTGCAGCAGCGTCTGCGCCAGACCGACGAAGAGCTGGACAACCTTATCGGCGTGCGCAGCCGTGCCATCAGCCGCAAATTGCGGGCCGTACAGACGATGGACGACGCCAGCGCTGCGGCCCTGCTGGAGCTGGACACCGAGCCGGGCCGCCCCGTGTCTGCCCGCCTGCCGGAAAGCAGGGGCGATGAATAACGGTTGTGGTCAGGGGGCAGGAAAAGCCGCAGATTCCTCTTGCTAAATTTCTGACAATGTGCTATACTAGGAATTGTTCTTAAGAAAAATCGGCCGCTTTCTGCGGCACAGCATAAAAATAAAGGAGCATGGGATTTATGAGCGTACAGAAGATCAGCAATGCCATTCTGGGCGTGGGGGTGGACGATACCACCATCGACCTGTTTGAAAGTCAGTACCCGGTGCCCACCGGCGTCAGCTACAACTCCTATGTCATTCTGGATGAAAAGGTCGCCATTCTGGACACGGTGGACAACCGTGCCACGGATGCCTGGCTGGCAAACCTTACCGAAGCGCTGGGCGACCGCATGCCGGAATATCTGGTGGTCTCCCACATGGAGCCGGACCATGGTGCCAACATTGCCCGCCTGGCCGCTAAGTACCCGGACATGAAGGTGGTGGGCAACGCCAAGACCTTTGTGTATATGGAGCAGTTCTTCGGCCCGGATGCCGTGGCCAAGGAGCGCCGTGTGGTGGTGAAGGACGGCGAGAGCTTGTCTCTGGGGAGCCACACCCTCACCTTTGTGTTTGCACCCATGGTGCACTGGCCGGAGGTCATGGTCAGCTATGAGAGCAGCGAAAAGGTGCTGTTCTCCGCCGACGGTTTCGGCCGCTTCGGGGCGGTGGCAAAGTTTGACGAAAAGGCCGACTGGGCCAGCGAAGCCCGCCG
>ERZ840371.4190-NODE-4190-length-10998-cov-4.172713_pt1 | contig 10998 bp, 10 predicted proteins | sample MGYA00519937_ERZ840371 | MGnify/ENA primary metagenome ERZ840371 (study PRJEB31850, sample SAMEA3708873) | human gut metagenome | biome: human gut; feature: human-associated habitat; material: faeces | place: China | collected 2014 ... | reverse complement strand
GTGCAGACCGCCCCTGCTTCCACATCAGCCTGGTGCAGGATATCAGCCCCAACTGTGACTGCCACGGCGAGAACGATGCCCCCATCCTGCCGGATATCGGCATGTTCGCCTCCTTTGACCCCGTGGCGCTGGATCAGGCCTGTGCCGATGCCTGCCTGAACGCACAGCCCCTGCCCAACAGTCAGCTGGGCCAGAACCTTGCAAAGCCCGGCTGGAATTGCCACCACGACAACTTCAAGGATTCCAACCCCAATGTCGAGTGGAAGGCAACGCTGGAGCAGGCCGAAAAGATCGGCATGGGCACCCGCCAGTACACCCTGAAGAAGATCTGAACATAAAAATAAGCCCGACAACGTCGGGCTTATTTTTATGTCTCTTGCATTCAGGGGCAGACAGGACGCTCAATACTCGCTGGAAGCCGGGACCAGTACGTCAATGACATCGGCCAGGGCTTTCCAGTTTTCCTCGGAACAGCCGGGCAGCTCTTTGGCATCCAGACCGGCATCCTCAATGCGGCCGGTCATGCTGTCCTTATCGGTCAGCAGGGTCTCGGCATCGGCCTTGATGAGCGGCCAGGCATCGGCAAAGCTCTGCTGGTCATCGGCGCTCAGGCTGTCGAACCACTGGGTATAGGCAGCTTTGATGTCGCTGACCGGCTGGATGCTCATGCTGCAGCCATCGGCCCATTTCAGCAGGGAAGCCGCCGCGATGACGGATTTCAGCGAGCAGCCGGACACGCCGGGGCCCCAGCCAAGGCAGGGGGCAAAGGCATCGTCCGGGTCAGAGAGGGAAAACAGGGAATTCTCGCCTGCGTCCAGCGGGCCCACCTTGCCGGTGTCGGCGGTCACGGTGGAAGAGGGGATGCTCTCGCTTGCAGAAGCGGAAGAGCTGGAAGCGGCAGTGCTGCCGGAAGAAGTGCTGCAGCCTGCCAGCACGCCGCACAGCAGGGCGGCGCAGACCAGCAGGGAAAGAATACGCTTGCGAATCATAGGAAAGCCTCCTTTTATCGTGTTCCGGCCCATCTGCCGGAGAAACTGCTCTGGTACATTTCTAGTATACTGTTCTGCCGGGCTGTTGTCAATCGGCGTGCGCAGGACGATTTTTCACCCCGGCTGTGCAAACTATACAAACTTTTGTCCTTTTTTTCTCAGTCGGGCGGGATTGACATTTTTTGCGCTGGCGCGTATAATCCGGCCATGGTCAAACTGGGAGAAATGAGTGAAGAACCGGAAAAAGGGGGAGAAACGGATGCAGAAATTTCTGCGGCGGCTGGAACGCTTTTCACAGTCGCTGCTGTCGCCGCTGTCTTATCTTTCGGCGGCGGGCCTGCTGCTGGTGCTGGGGGCGCTGCTCACCAGCAAGCCCTTGTGTCAGGCGCTGCCGGTGCTGCAGTGGGCTCCGCTGCAGCTGGTGGGGCAGCTGCTCTATAACGGGATGATGGTGCTCATCAACAACCTCAGCGTCATTCTCTGCGTGGGGGTGGCTGCCGTGCGCGCCAAAACCGAAAAGCAGGAAGCCGCCCTGCTGGCGCTGATGGCCTACCTGGTGTTCCTCACAGCCAACCACACCGCGCTGGAAACGCTGGGACTGCTTGCCCAGCCCAACGGGATGACCGGCCTTGCAGGCACGGGCCAGACCACCATTCTGGGCATTCAGGTGGTGGACACCGGCGTGGCAAGCGGCATCGTGCTGGGCTTTGCGGCGGCGTGGCTTTTCAACCGCACCTGCGAAAAGCAGTTTTATGGCATGATCACCCAGCTCTATTCGGGCCTGCGGTGGTCGTTTTTGTGGCTATCGGCGCTGGCGGTGGCACTGGGGCTGGGGTTCTGCTTCGTCTGCCCGCCGCTGCAGCGGGCGGTCAGCGCCCTCACGGGCTGGATCGCGGCTTCAGGGAACGCGGGTGTGTTCCTTTACGGCTTTCTGGAACGGCTGCTCATCCCCACCGGCCTGCATCACCTCATCTATATGCCCTTCCAGTTCTCTTCGCTGGGCGGCAGCCTGACTGTGGGTTCTGTGACCTACACAGGCGCTTACGTCGTCTGCATGACCGAGTACACCATGGGCCTGCCCCTCTCAGACGGCATCGTCTGGATGTACACCGGCTTCACCAAGACCTTTGGCTATCTGGGCATTGCGGCGGCCTTCATCTTCACGGCCCGCAGGGAGAATCGTGCCCGTACCGCCGCCGCTATGATCCCGCTGGCGGTCACGGCCTCGGTGGCCTCCATCACCGAACCCATTGATTTTCTGTTCTGCTTCGTTTCGCCTCTGCTCTGGGTGGCCCATGCGGTCATTACGGGCGGCTTTATGGTGCTGCTCCATGTCCTGCATGTCCGGGCCTTTACCTCCAACCTGCTGGGGTCGCTGGTGTTCAACCTGAGCGCCGGGGAGCAGCTGCAGAATCTGCCGCTGCTCTATCTGCTGGGCCTTGCGGAGATCCTGACCTACTTTGCCGTGTTCAGCGTCCTCATCAAGGCAAAGGATCTGCCCACCCCGGGCCGGGAAGCAGCCCCTTCCACAGACCAGTCCCCGTACGCCGACCCGCAGGAGGTGTGCCGGTTCATCGCCGCGCTGGGTGGGCCGGAGAACATCGCCCAGCTGGGAAACTGCTTCACCCGCCTCCGGCTCACGGTGCGGGATGCCTCGCTGCTGGATATGGGGGCTCTGCTCTCCCTGCCCCATAAAGGTCTTGTGGTGCAGGGTACCCGGGTCCAGCTGGTCTGCGGCCTGCACGCCGCCCAGCTCCGCCATGCGCTTGAACAGCAGCTTGCCGAGATGGCCCCGGTGTGATTGCATTTTGATAAGAGAAACGGTATAATTGTGGCGAAACCTCTCAGTCGTCTGCGGCGACAGCTCCTCTAACAGGGGAGCCAAGAAAGGCCCCTGCCTCTCCTATTAGGCAACAACAACCGCCGCCAGTGGCGGATGAAGGGAGTTGTTGTTGGGGCAGCGGCCAACAAGGCACAAGTGCAATACTTTGCACGAAGTGAATGTTGGGAGCCGCAACCCGGACAAGTGGCATTGCGAAGCAATGACGGAGAGGTTTAGCAGCGGATAACCTGAAAATAAAGGAGAACATAAAATGCAGAATAACACCTTTTCCGTCGAAGGTCTCTTCGATTTCCTGAACGCCGGTGTCAGCGCCTTCCACTCCACGGCTGCGGCTGTGAAGCTCCTGGAAGAGAACGGCTATCAGAACTGCCCCGAGAGCGCAGCCTGGGAGCTGGTGCCCGGCGGCAGATATTACACCACCCGCAACGGCTCTGCCGTGCTGGCATGGCGGATGCCCAAGGGTGAGCTGACCGGCTGGCATGTCACCGCCAGCCACAGCGATTCTCCCACCTGGCGCATCAAGCAGCTGGACGGCGGCAAGGATACTGTCTTTGCCAAGGTGGAGACCGAGGGCTACGGCGGCATGATCATGCCCACCTGGCTGGACCGTCCCCTGAGTGTGGCGGGCCGCATTCTGGTCCGCACGGAGAACGGCATCCGGAGCCTGCTGGTCCACCCCGACCGGGCGCTGGCTGTCATCCCCAACCTCTGCATCCACTTCAGCCATGACCTGAACAACGGCATGAAGTACAACCCTCAGGTGGATCTGCAGCCCATCTTTGGTGAGGCAGGCTCCACCCTGCGGGACGCTCTGGCTGAGGAAGCCGGGGTCAGGGCTGAGGATATCGTGGATGCTGACCTGGTGCTCTGCACCCGCGAAAAGGCCGAGCGCGTGGGCCTGAAGGGCGAATACTTCATGTCCGGCCGCATCGATGACCTGGAATGCGCCTACACCACCCTGTGGGGCTTCCTGCAGGGCCGCGGCGAAGAACTCCGCCGCCGAAATACTCTGGTCATCAATGAGCACCGCGATCGGCAGGGCGATGCTGTCCGCATCCGAGGGATAAACGGTCTCCGAGCCGTTTTTCATGCGCAGCGTCATAATGGTGCCCTCGCCGAGCAGCGGGTCGAGTGCCTCGCTCATCTCCTTGACACGGCCGCCGCCGTTGTGGCGCACGTCAATGACAAGCGACTGTGCGCCGCTGTCGGTCAGCGACTGCAGCGCCGTCTTGAACTGATCGGCACAGCCGTCGTGGAAATTCTCGATGCGGATGTAGCCGATTTTATCATTCAGCATTTTGCCCCATGCCATCTTCTGCGTGACAACGGCACGCTGCATGGTCAGCTCCTTGGCGGAGCCGTCTGCCTTCTTGACCGTGACGGTCACATCGGTCCCCTCTTTGCCGGAAATTGCACTGATAACCGCACTCGAGCCGTCCTTTTCAGTCGTCAGATCTCCCGTACCGAGAATGTAATCGCCCTTTTCGATGCCTGCCTTCGCCGCAGGCGAATCATCGTACACGAGCGTAACGCGAATACTCGTCTCGGTGCTCGTCACCGAAACGCCGATGCCGCAGCCCTTGCCCTCACCGCTCATGCGGTAGGCTTCGTAGTTTTCCGCCGGAATATACGACGACCACTTGTCTCCCAGACCGGTAATGTAGCCTGCCGCAGCGTAATCCGCAACATTGTCCGCATCCAACTCACCAACGTATTTGTCCGACACCAGCCGGTCGATCTCGCGCAGCTTTTTTCCGACCTCGTTGGTGTTCCAGCCGGTGGAAATCAGGCAGATGACTGCCGTTATCGCGCCTGCCGCGGCACACATGGTCAGCGCCATCCGCAGAGAGACCTGTCTCTCCCGCAGTTTTTTCATGGTTTGTCCTCCTCCACGAGAAAAGGGAGAGCGTTACACTCTCCCCTTTTATGTGATTGCGTTAGTTGAAGTAACTCATCGGGTTCTGCGTCGAACCGTTTACATACACCTCAAAGTGCAGATGCGGACCGGTCGAGTTGCCGGTCGAACCGACTGCGCCGATGGTCTGGCCGGCGGAAACCGTCTGACCGACCGATACGTAAATCGCGGACTGATGGCCGTAAGCCGTCATGACGCCGCCGCCGTGATTGATAACGGTATAGTTGCCGTAGCCGGAAACCCAGCCTGCGGTCGTGACCGTGCCGGAGGCCGCCGCAACGATGGCTGCGCCGGTCGGCGCCGGGATGTCCTCGCCCTTGTGGAACTTGCGGGTGCCGTAAATCGGATGGACACGCCAGCCATATCGGCTGGAGGCAACAGTGTAGCCCGGCAGCGGCCAGGTGAACGTGCCGCTGTAACGGGTCGCGCCGCTGCTGGTCGTGGTGGTCGTGCTCGAGGACGAACTGCCGCCCTTCTTCTTAGCAGCCGCTGCTGCTGCCGCCGCAGCTTCCTTGCGGGACTGCTCTGCGATCTGGTCACTTACGGTGTCCATCTCGCTGGTGATGCGCTCGTACTCGGCCTTCTGCTCCTTCTGGTAGGATTTCAGACTTTCTTGCAGCGCCTTCTGCTGCTCCTCGCTGGATTTCAGCTCCTCAGCCTTGTACTTCAGGTTTTCCTGATACTGTACCTGCTCGTCCTGGGTGGCCTGCAGGTCATCGCGCTTCTGCTGAATATCCTCCTTGGCAGCGGTGTACTCCGCTACGATCTTCTTATTATCGTCCATGATCGCAGAAACGATCTCCAGACGGCTGAGAAGATCAGAGAAGTTGGACGCGTTCAGCAGAACCTCCAGATAGCTGGTCTCGCCCTGCTCATACGTCGTGCGGACAGTCTCAGAAAAACGCTCCTTCTTGCTGTCCAGCGCCTTGATCGCAGCATCCAGCTCGGTCGTCTTGACGTCGATCTGGTCCTGCAGGCGGTCGATGTACGCCGTTACGGTCGTAATCTCCTCCTTGGTGAGCTTGATCTCCTTCTGCAGTGCGGCGCGGGTCTTTTCGACCTCGTTCACCTGACCTGCCAGACTGTCAAGCTCCGCCTTGACCGATGCCTTCTGATCCTCCAGATCGGACAGCTTGCTTTTCAGTTCCTTACTGCTCACCGCACCGGCATAAACCAGACCGGAGGCAATCATCGAGAACACCATCGCTGCGACCAGGATGCCCGCAATAATGCAGGAAATCAGGCGCACGGTTTTCTTTTTCATCATATTGAAACATTCGCTCCTTTATGCAGTCGTTATACATCCATAAACTTGCGGATACTCGTTACCGAGCCGCCGATTCCGAACAGTGCGGCTGCACCTGCGTACACGCCCAGCACCCACCAGCGCAGCACGTCGAACGAGAGCAGATGGAACGAGGACAGAGAAACCGTACCTGCCACGTTATACAGCTCGGTGTACAGACCCCATTCCGCGAGGAATGCCAGTCCGCCGGCAACCAGACCGAGCACCATGCCTTCGATGACAAACGGCCAGCGGATAAACCAGTTGGTCGCGCCGACCATCTTCTGGATGGAGATCTCCTCACGGCGGGCAAACATAGCCAGCTTTACCGTGTTGGAGATAATGAAGATCGAGATAACGGCCAGACCGACGATCATCGCCGCCGCGATCATGTTGAACACGCGCTGAATCTGAATCAGCTTGCGGATAACATCCTCATCCGCGCGTACGCTTGCAACCCCGTCAACCGCTTCGATTTCTTTGATCGTTGCGTCCGCCTGCGTAGAATCATTCAGGGTAAACACATAGCTGTTGCGCAGCGGATTGTTGTCCGCGTTGTAATCCTCGAGGATGTCTGCGTCGTCGCCCAGCTCCTTGCGGTACTGTTCAAGTGCGACATCGCGGTCCTCGAAGGCGATCGACGCAATGTTGTCGATCTTCTCGAACTGCGTCTGCAGCGTTTTCGCCTCACGCGTGGTGAGCGAATCGTCGATCCAGACTACGATCTGGTTGGACTGCTGCAGTCTCGTAATGTTATTCGTAATGTTGTAGGCCACCAGCGTAACCGTGCCCGTCAGCAGCAGGCTTACGACCATGATCACCACGGCCGCCACGGACATGAAGCCGTGCTTGAAAATGTTGCGCAGGCCTTCCTTCCAATAGTAAGCGATTGATCTCATATCTGATAATACCCACCTGTCTGATCACTGATGACTTCACCGTTGTCGATCACAACAACGCGCTTTTCAAATTCGTCTACCAGACCCTTTTCGTGCGTTACGATCAGCACGGTCGTACCAAGCTCATTGATCTTTTCAAACAGGGTCATCAGCTCCAGCGAACGCGCAGGATCAAGGTTGCCGGTCGGCTCGTCCGCGATGATGAGGCGCGGGTTGTTGACCAGCGCACGCGCGATTGCGACACGCTGCTGCTCACCGCCGGAAAGATTCATCGGCTTTTCGTGCGCCTTGTCGGCCAGGCCGACCAGATCGAGCACATACGGCACGCGCTGCTTGATGGCCTTGCCCTTGGCACCGACGGCGCGCATGGCAAATGCGACGTTCTCGTAAACGGTTTTGGTGTTGATCAGGCGAAAATCCTGATAGACAACGCCCAATGTACGGCGCAGATACGGAATCTGCCGCTTTTTCATTCTGCCGATATCGTAGTTGTTGACGATAACGCGGCCTTCGCTCGGCCGAACCTCACCGGTCAGCAGCTTGATGATCGTGGTTTTACCCGAGCCGGACGCGCCGACCAGAAAGACAAATTCTCCCTCGTCTACACGCAGACTCGCCTTGTTCACCGCCCGGGTCCCGTTTTCGTAAACCACGGTGGCTTCACTCATTCGTATCACAGGCAATCCTCCTCGGTGCCAACGCAGAAGGCGTGCGAATGCCCCGGATTGGGCATTTTCGCCTTCCAGCAAACAAAAAAGACAAAGGTGTAAACATATACACCTTTGTCTATTATAACAGATATCATGTTTATGTGCAAGCCGACAAACTGTGGCATTATTGCACAATTTACGCTTTTTCTGTGTAGATTTTATGAACAGACAGCGATTATCTGGTACCTTCTTCGCGGCTTGCAAGGTATTTTCGAACCATGAGCGCTACCTTAAATACGATCGCGTGATCGAACTCACGCAGGTCCAGGCCGGTCAGCTTTTTGATCTTCTCAAGGCGGTACACCAGCGTATTGCGGTGTACGAACAGCTTGCGCGACGTCTCGGATACGTTCAGGTTGTTCTCGAAGAACTTCTGAATGGTGAACAGCGTCTCCTGATCGAGCGAGTCGATCGAGCCCTTGCGGAATACTTCGGACAGGAACATCTCACACAGCGTGATCGGCAGCTGATAGATCAGACGGCCAATGCCCAGATTCTCGAAGCTGATGATGTTCTTCTCGGTGTCAAATACCGCACCGACCTCGATTGCGGTCGTAGCCTCCTTGAAGGACTTTGCGATATCCTTCATCTGAGAGGATACCGAGCCGATGCCGATCAGGCACTTGACCGACAGCTCGCTGAGCAGCGTCTCCTCGATAGAGCCTGCCAGCTTGACCAGATCCTTGATCTCACTGCCTGCCTTGACCTCCTTGACAACAACGATGTCCGTCTCGGAGATATGCAGCACGAAATCCTTCTGCTTGTCCGGGAACATGCCGTTTACCACGTCGATCGCGGCAACATCAGCCGGCGCCTGCTGGCGCACGAGGAATACCACGCGCGGCACATCGTTGCCGAAGTGCAGCTCGCGGGACTTGATATAAATATCGCCCGGCAGGATATTATCCAGAATGATATTCTTTACGAAGGTAGCCTTGTCGTGCTTTTCGTCATACAGCGTCTTGATATTGTTGATCGAAACCGCAACCAGCGAACAGATACTGCGCGCCAGTTCGTCCTCGCCCTGTACGAATACAGCGTATTCCAGACGCGACGCACGGTCGCCCGTTGTATGATAAGTATAACCGCCGAAACGAACGATCTCGCCGGCGAAGCCCAGCTCAGTGATTGCTTCCTCCCGCATTTCACCGATACGAGGCAGATCGGTACATGCTACGACCGCACCGCTTGCGTCAACAATGCCGATCGTACGATCCACCGTATCCTTCATCTGCAAAACAATCGACTGGAACAATCTCGAAGCCATTTCCATCACCTTTCCCGTCTTTTTCACGCGCCCCGGCGCTTTACTCCGCATCCGTTCGCCGAAACGCTTACTCTTTATGGTGTTCTCACCGTTAATGGTGATTCTGCCTATGACATTCTTCACAAGAACGCCAAAAGTTCCCTATACATTTTAAGTCATTATATCACATGTCCGCGCATTTTTGTACAAAAAACTCAAAAAAATTTGTAGATTTTTTAAGTTTTTCAAGTTTGCGAGGTAAGTTTTTCCAATTCCTCCTGTGTCAGTTCCCGAAATTCGCCGGGCGCGAGTATTTTATCCAGCCAGAGACCACCCAGCCGCAGGCGTTTGAGCGCCGTTACCGTACCGCCGACTGCCGCGATCATGCGCTTGACCTGATGGTATTTGCCCTCTTTGAGCGTCACACGCACGCGCAGCTCCGGCTCGGTCTCGAGGATTTCCAGCTTTGCCGGCTTGCATTCCGTGCCGTCCCGCAGGGTCATGCCCTGCTCGAAGCGTGAGACTGCATCCGCTGCCAGCGCGCCGTCCACGACCGCCTCGTACTCTTTTTCGACATGGCGATTCGGACTCATCAGCGCATGGCTGAGCGCGCCGTCATCCGTGATGAGCAGCAGTCCCTCGGTGTCCTTGTCCAGCCTTCCCACCGCAAACAGGCCGCGCCGCAGCTCGGCCGGAAACAGCTCAAGCACGGTATCGTGACGCTCATCGCGGCTTGCCGTGATAACACCCATCGGCTTGTTGAGCATATAGTACCGCTGTGCGCGGTAGCGCTGCACGGTGCCATCCACCGCCGTCTGCGACCGGTCGGGATCGACCTTAAACGCCGGATCCTTCTGCACGGTGCCGTCCACCGAGACGCGTCCCGCACGAATGAGCGCCTGCACTTCCTTGCGGCTGCCGCAGTTCAGGTGGGACAGCAATTTGTCCAATCGCATCTGTGGCATTTTGTCCCCTCCGCCAATACATTTCTTTTATAAGGATAACACTTTTTCGCAAATTGCACAATAGCTAAATGCAAAAAAAGTGCAATCCCCCGAAAGTTACCAATAGATACCATAAACCTATGATAACTTTTTCGTTGAATTGCACAGTTATGCAATTTCCGAAAGTCATTGTCAACCACTGTCAGGTCTGCGGCATATCCAGCAGGCCATGCACAAATCCATCCGTCTGTGCGGATGTGATATCCGCTGCGATCAGGCGGTTTCTGCGTATCAAAAGGTTGGCGGTCACGCCCTGCTCTCCGGTAGGATAGGCGGTCAGCGCGTAGGTATACAGCGTGGCGCGTTTGCCCTGATACGGCGTGAGATCCAGTCCCTGCGCCTGCTGAATAGCGTTGTACTGCTCATATACCTCGTCGAAGGTGTCGGGTATCTGCACCTCCTGTGTGCCGACCGGTTCACTCTCCACCGACCATCCGCAGGCGGTCAGCAGCGCTACTCTGTCCTCGTTGGTTTTCAGCTTTGCACTAAGCGCTGCACCTTCAGCGCTGACCGCAGTATCCGCCTCTGCCGTTTTCGGCAGCAGTGCTGCCGCGCCGACCAGCACCAGCCCGACCGCCAGCACGCCCACTACGATTTTCCTCACCGACACCTTTGCCGCAAAAACGATCATGGCATTGTCCCTCCTGCTTTTACTTTATCCTATGTGTACAGAAGGCAAAAAAGAACGCCTCCGAGTATTTCTCGGAAGCGCAGCTTGTATCAGTCCAGATTTTTCTTCTTCAGCATCCACCATGCAAAGAAGCAGCCGACCACTGTAATGGCCAGCGGCATCCACCAGACCCAGTCGCCCGGTATCCGTCCTTCACCGATATTCATACCGAAGAAGCCGAACACAATATTCGGAATCGTCATGATGATGGTCAGGATGGTCAAAACCTTCATGATGATATTCAGATTGTTGGAAACGACAGAAGCATAAGCATCCATCGTGCCCGCCATGATGTTGGAATAGATATTCGCCATCTCGATGGCCTGACGGACCTCGATCAGCGCGTCCTCCAGAATGTCGCGGTCGTCCTCATACAGCTTGAGCACGCGGCCGCGAAGCACCTTTTCCATCGTAACCTCGTTGCCCTTGAGGGACGA
>ERZ840371.4189-NODE-4189-length-11003-cov-8.865546_pt1 | contig 11003 bp, 10 predicted proteins | sample MGYA00519937_ERZ840371 | MGnify/ENA primary metagenome ERZ840371 (study PRJEB31850, sample SAMEA3708873) | human gut metagenome | biome: human gut; feature: human-associated habitat; material: faeces | place: China | collected 2014 ... | reverse complement strand
AGGATGGCCGGGCTGATCTCCGGCAGGATGACCTTGAAGAAGGCCTGCTTGGGGTCGCAGCCAAGGTCGAGCGCTGCCTCATACAGCCTGATATCCAATTGCTTGAGCTTGGGCGTGACGTTGAAGATGACATACGGCACATTGAACGCGATATGCGCAATGAGCAGCGTCGGGAAGCCCATGATGGTATCCGGCAGCCAGGAGACGCCCCCGGCAAAGCGCTGGTAGGCCACAAACAGCAGCATGAGCGAGATGCCGGTGATGATCTCCGGGTTGACCACCGGGATATAGGTGATGTTGGTGACGACAAGGCGGCTCCCGCGGCCCATGGACGCAATGCCCAGACTTGCCGCTGTACCCAGCACAGTGGCAATGACCGCAGAGATCAGAGCCACTTCCAGCGAGACCAGCAGCGCATGCAGGATGGAGGAGTTGTGCAGCAGGCTGGAGTACCACTTGAGGGTAAAGCCGGTGAAGAGCGAATAGCCCTTGGACTGGTTGAAGCTGAATACGATCATGTATGCAATGGGCAGGTACATGAAGCAGAAAAACAGCACGATATAGACGCGCTGCATCAGGCGCAGATGTTTCGTTTTCATCAGGACACGCCCTCCATTTCATCTTCATCAAAGCTGGAGGTGAAGCTCATGCACAGCAGCACAATGATCATCAGCACAAGGCTCATGGCAGAACCCACGTTCAGGTTGTAGCTGTTGCCAAGGAACTGCATCTCGATCAGATCGCCAATAAGCAGGTTGGAGCCGCCGCCCAGCATACGGCTGATAACAAAGGTGGACACCGCCGGGACGAACACCATGGTGATGCCGGTGCTGATGCCGGGCACGCTCATGGGAATGAGCACCCGGAGAAGGGTCTTGGTGGTGGAAGCGCCCAGATCCTGCGCAGCTTCCACCAGGCTCTGGTCGATCTTGGTCATGCTGGTGTACAGTGGCAGGATCATATAGGGCACATAGTTATACACCATGCCCAGCACCACCGCACCGGAGGTGTTGAGTATATTGAAGGGGCCAAGGCCGAACACGCCCAGAACAGCGTTCACCGGGCCGTTGATGCTGAGCAGGCCCATCCATGCGTAAGTGCGCAGCAGGAAGTTCATCCACATGGGCAGCATGACCAGCATGAGCATGATGTGCTGCTTGTTCACCCGCAGGCGGGAAAGGAAATAGCCCACCGGGAACGCAATGACCAGACAAATGACCGTGGCAATGAGGGCCAGCAGCAGGCTGCGGGCAAACACCGAGCCGTAGCCGCTGATGGAGGTGAGGTTATCCAGCGTGAAAGCTCCGTTTGCATCCGTAAATGCATAGTACACCACGATGATCAAAGGCACCACTGTGAACAGCGTCATCCATACAAAGTACGGATAGGCCAGCTTTTTATCGTAAATCTTCATCATTGCGGCTCACCCCTCTGAACGCGCCATAATGTGGATCTCGTTGGGGCCGATGCGCATACCAATGGTCTCACCGGGGGTGCAGGCGCGGGTGGAATGGATCAGCCATTCGCGGCCCTCGCACTCCACATGCATCTCAAAGTGGACACCCTTGAAGATGACATCGTTCACAACGCCGACAAGCTGGCCTTCCACAGGAGAGACCACCTCGATATCCTCGGGGCGCACCACTACCTGCACGCTCTGCTCGCGGGCAAAGCCGCGGTCCACACAGGGAAAGTCCACACCGGAGAAGGACACCAGAAAATCCCGGTGCATCACGCCGTCCACGATGTTGGAATCGCCAATGAAGTCTGCAACAAAGGCATTCTTCGGCTCATTGTAAATATCCTCCGGCGTTCCGATCTGCTGCACCTTGCCGCCGTTCATGACCACGACGGTATCGGACATGGTCAGGGCTTCCTCCTGATCGTGGGTAACATAAATAAAGGTAATGTTCATTTCGCGCTGCAGGCGCTTCAGCTCCAGCTGCATCTCCTTGCGCAGCTTGAGGTCCAGTGCGCCAAGGGGTTCGTCCAGCAGAAGGATCTCCGGCTCGTTCACCAGACTGCGTGCGATGGCCACGCGCTGCTGCTGGCCGCCGGACATCTGGCTGATGCTGCGGCGCTCAAAGCCCTTCAGGCCCACGACCTCCAGCATGTTGCGCACCTTGCGGCGGATGGTCTCTTCGTCCATCTTCTTCAGGCGCAGGCCGAAGGCCACGTTCTCGAACACGTTCAGGTGCGGGAACAGCGCGTACTTCTGGAAAACGGTATTCACCGGGCGTTTGTAGGGCGGCACACCGGTAATGTCCTGGCCCTTGAGCAGCACCTTGCCGGAGTTTGGCTCCAGAAAGCCTGCGATCAGGCGAAGGGTGGTGGTTTTGCCGCAGCCGGAGGAACCCAGCAGCGTCACAAACTCTTTGTCATGGATGTCGAGGTTCAGCCCATCCAGAATGCGCTGACCATCAAATTCCACCACGATATCCCGCAGTGAAACGATCACCGAGTTGTCCATTTTTTACAATATCCTCCTTATAACTCAGATACGAAAAAAGACAGGGCCCGTGCCCCATCCTTCTCCCGCATCAGGGTGACCCAGCCCTGCACAACATCCATGACGACCGTAATATTGCGCAGTTATTCTGCCCTGTCATGGCTTATCATAAACAATCCGGGGGCAAATGTCAATCACTCTGTCGAGGTTTGCCGAAACTTTACAGAGACCATAAAAAAATCCTGCGCCCCAGCGGTTTTTTCGCCGGGCCCAGGATGGATTTTTTTGCCGTTCAGGCCGCTGTCAGCGCGTCGGCCGTCTGGGTCACGGCCTGCACGATGCTGCCGTCCACTGCATAGATGGAATCATCGCCTTCCACCATCAGGTAATCCCCATCGGTGCCGCTGGCATAGGTGAGGGTCTTTGTTCCGTCGGCCGTGGTCACCTGTACCACGGCCAACGGGGCATCAAAGCCGCAGGCCGCCGGGTCCGCGCCGTCGGCGGGGGTGATCTGGCCGGACACATAGCTGCTCAGGGCCGAGAGTATGCTCTGCACCTTGTCCTGATTCAGGTCCGTGTCGGCATCTCCGGCAAAGCGCCACACCGTCTCGTAGGAAGCCGAATCCGCTTCGTCTCCGTCCCCTGCCAGCTCGGAACCGGCAGTCAGCGAGACTTTTTCCCCGCTGGCCAGCGTATACGCCACCTGCTCCACATCCGACGCGGCAAAGCCCGCCGGGCTGAAGCTGCCGAACAGCCCGGCCTTATCGCAGGCAAAGCAGGCCATCCGGCTGGCGTCCACGGTATACAGGGCGGTGTCTCCGTCCTTCTGCACATAGCGGTCGCCGGTGACGGTGTTGCTGCTGCCAAAGGTCAGGGTGGTGGTCTGCCCGGCCGCCGTGACTGTTACAGTCAACTCCGGCGCGTCAAAGCCGTAGTCCTCCCCGGCCTGCGCGTCCAGCCGCCGCTTTGCATGGAGGGACGAAAGCGCTGTGACCATGGTATTGCAGGCGCTCTCGTCCAGATGGTAGTCCGAGTCCTCCGCCAGCGTCCAGCTGCCGTCCGCATCGTCCAGCGTGAGGGTCTGCCCGTTGTAGGTGTAGGTGATGCGGCTCAGGTCAGCGGCAGAGAAAGAGCACAGCGGGATGGTACCATCGGCCGCCGCACTGGAAGCGGCTTCCTCTGCGGCAGTGCTGCGGTTCAGGGCCCAGAGCGCCAGCCCCAGCACTGCGATCACCGCCGCAAGCACCGCAAGGGTGCGTCGTTTTGCGTTCATGGCAGCCTCCTTATCGGCGGCGGCGCAGCAGCACCACCACGGCACCGGCTATGAGCACGGCGGCAGGCAGGACGAACACGAACACCAACCCCAGGGTCGTGGCCTGCGAAGCTGCCACCGTGATAGGCTCGGCTTCCAGCGCCTTGGTGTCGATGAGCAGACCGCTGTCATCCCCGGCCAGCGAAACGGCGCAGCCCTGCAGGAAGGTGCGGTTGCCGGGAATGGACTGGTACACCTGTTCGTTGTCCACATTCGGGCAGCCGATCCAGATCACTTCCGCCCCGGTGTTGTCGCTGCATGCCCAGGCGGCCAGTGTAAAGGGGCCGTCGGTGTCGCCGCTCTCCTTTTCGGTGGTTGCGGCGTTGTTGACGTCCTGCTTGCTGTAGGACTGCTCCGAGGTGTTGAGCAGGGGTTCCGCGGTCACATCCTCCGTCTCGGTCAGCACAAGACCCTGTGCCACCGAGAGCATCACATGGGTGTCCTTGTTCACGCCGTTCAGGGCCGCGCTCTCCTCCGTGGCGCCGTAATCCGGGAACAGGGAGTACGGGTAGCCGTACAGCGAATGGCCGGAGTCACCTTCCACCACGATGCCCGGCTCCCGCGACAGGCCGAACTCTGCCATCAGGGCGTCCAGATTGGGGGTCTCGTCGTAGATGTTGGTGGTCAGCAGCACCTTACCGCCCTCGTTCAGGTAGTTCTGCAGCATGGACACCTCGTCCACCAGTCCGTCATCCGACGCAAGATCCGACGTGGGTGCGTTGATGATCAGCAGGCTGCAGTCCTCCGGGATCTCGCTGGTCAGCAGGTCCAGCGGCTGCAGGGTGATGTTCTGGGCGTTCAGCGCCTCGGTGAGGGAGCTGGTCAGGGCCTGTTCCCCATGGTTCGTGGTATAGTAGGCCACCCGGGCGTCGCCGCTGGTGAGTTTATAGATGGCGGCTGTGATCTGCTTCTCGCCGCCAAAGGTCACATTGGCACTGCCGGTGGTGTAATAGTCGGAGTAGTCATACTCGTACAGATCGGCGGCATCCAGCACCACGCTGTCCTCCCCGCTGGTCACGATCAGGCTTCCGGTGGATGCATTTTCGGCCCCGTACTGCGCCGCAAAGGTCGGGTAAAGGGTCGGGTCCTTCTGCTCCCAATGGATATGGCTGCTTTCGGCGGCGTAATGGTCCAACAGCTTCGTGATGATGGCATCTTCGCTGCCCGTCTCACACAGATAATAAATGGTCACATCCTGCTGCAGGCTTTGTGCCAGCTGCACCGAGCTGTCGCCCAGGGTGTACATTTTGGCCTCCGAAAGGTCAAACTCCGTGTATTTGGACGGAAGTGCCCGCACCACCAGATTGACCAGCACCGCCAGCAGGATGGCAGCCGCCAGAATGGCGGTGGAGTACACCCCACTGCGGAATACCTTGCCGTTGACCGGCCGGTTCTTTCTGTTTTTCATTGTTGTACCCTCCCCTCAGTTCCAGCGGCGTTTTTCCAGTTCCTGCACGGTAAAGAACAGGAACAGCACCGTCACGGTGAGATAGTACACCAGTGTGGGGATGGAAAAGTTGCTGTTGACGAATTCCGCAAAGGGAGCAAACAGGCACAGTGCGCTCAGCACGGCGCTGAAGCCCTCGGTCAGCCAGCTGCTGCGCAGCAGGAACAACACCGTGAGCGCCGCACAGCACCCGGCAAAGGTCAAACACCCCAGCGTGAAGCTGCGGCTGCGCAGGCCCGCCACCACACTGAGCACCGCGGCCAGTGCGGTGAACAATGCCAGCGCCACGGCGCTGCCGGTGGTGAACATATTGCGCAGACTGGGCATCAGATAGGCCAGCAGCAGCGCCGCCGCTCCGGCCACCGCCGCGATGATCTGGTTTTCGGTCAGGCTGGACAGGAACACCCCGATGGCAATGGCGGTGCAGCCCAGCAGATAGTAGCACAGCAGCGCCGCAAAATTGGCCAGCGTACTGGCAGCGGTCGCTCCCAGTGCCCACAGGGTCAGGATCATGACTGCGTCCACCACGCAGGGCAGCACAAACACCACGCACAGGGCAAAGAACTTGCCCAGCACGATGCCCGTCACCGGCACCGGACTGGTGAGCAGGAGCTGGTCGGTGCGGGTGCGGCGTTCCTCCGCAAAGGAACGCATGGTCAGCACCGGAAAATAGAACAGCAGCATAAAAATGGTGTTGTACAGCGTATAGTAGCCAAAGTCCGGCAGGCCGTAGCCCAGGTTCAGCGCCACAAAATAGATGGCCGATGCCACCAGCAGAAAGGCGGTGAGCACATAGCCGATCATTCCATGGAAGCAGCTGCGGACTTCCCGTTTGAAAATTGCGAACATCGGTCATTCTCCTTTCGGTTCAGTTTCCGGTTCTTCCGGCACATCGGCGGTTTCCCCGGTCAGAGCCAGGAACACTTCCTCCAGGCTGCGGTTCTCCGCCGTCAGCTCCAGCACCGTGCACCCCGCCTCTGAAAGGGCGCGGGACACCTCGGCGCGGCGGTCGGTGGTGTCGGCAGTCTCCGCAGTAAAGGTCACCTCGCCGTCTGCTTCGCTGACCAGCTGCACCCCGGTAATACCCGGCACCGCTTCCACGACCGGCAGCACCGTATCGCTGCTGCCCAGCGCGGTAACACGCAGGCGGATGCCGGGGCTCAGCTTCTCACTCAGCTGCTCCGGAGTGCCCTCGGCCACTAACGCTCCCTTGGAGAGGATCAGCACCCGGCTGCACACCGCCTGCACCTCGCTGAGGATGTGGCTGGACAGGATGACCGTGTGGGTCTTGCCCAGTTCCCGGATCAGTTTACGGATGCCGATGACCTGCGCCGGGTCCAGGCCGACCGTGGGCTCATCCAGAATGATCAGCTGCGGGCTGCCCAGAAGAGCCTGCGCAATGCCCACGCGCTGGCGGTAGCCCTTGGACAGGCTGCGGATGAGCCGGGGCATCACCTGATCCAGCCCGGTGCGCCGGGCGGCCTGCTGCACCTGCTCGCGGCGCTGGGCTTTTTTGACCCCCTTGAGCTCGGCCGCAAAGTCCAGATATTCCTGCACCGTCATCTCCGGGTAGAGGGGCGGCTGCTCCGGCAGATAGCCGACGCACTTCTTTGCCGCATCGGCCTCCTCCGGCAGCGGGTGCCCCGCCACCGTGACCTGCCCGCTGGTAGCGGACAGATACCCGGTCAGGATGTTCATAATGGTGGACTTGCCCGCACCGTTCGGCCCCAACAGGCCGCAGATGCCGCCGTCTGCCACTGCAAAGGAAACATCTTCTACCGCCAGACGGTGCCCGTATTTTTTGGTAAGATGAGAAACTTCGATCACAAATAACGCTCCTCTCAAAGGCCGCGCAGAACGCGATGGATTTCGTTGCTGGTTTATTTTAGTCTGCAAATGTGATGAAAATAAGATAAAGTCGTGTAAGTTCCGAAAGGTTCCACCGTTCGCGCTTTTCTGCCCCAACACGCAAAAAAGCGCCGCCTCCACAAGGGAGACGGCGCTTTGGAAAAGACCAGTAAAATTACTTACGGCCGAAGCGCTTGTTGAAGCGCTCAACACGTCCGCCGGTGTCGACCAGCTTCTGCTTACCAGTATAGAAAGGATGGCACTTGGAGCAAACTTCGACGTGGATCTCGGGCTTGGTGGAACGAGTCTTGATGACGTTGCCGCATGCGCAGGTGATGGTGCAGTCAACGTAGTTCGGATGGATACCCTGTTTCATTCTTTTCACCTCATTTCTGGTTCTGACTTATTGGGGCCATATTTAATGTATGTGCCCATCACAACCTTCAATATCGGCTACCCCCTCGAGCGGCCTTGGAAACGATTGCTTTAGTATTATATCACTCTCCAAAAAAATTGCAAGAGGATATTTTAACTTTTTTGCACTTTTTTCTGGAAAGTCCTTCTCTCCGCCCCGGAAAACGAACAAGCCCGGCAGAAAACTCTGCCGGGCCGTTTCTGATTCCTCCAGCCTCACCTGGGAATGGGCGTTCCGGCTCCCGCAGGACGGCTGCTTTCCGCAAAAGCAGCTGTCAGAGCCAGAGTTCCAGGACAAGGCTTATCTGCATCGCATCTGAAAGACACGATGAAACGAATTTACTGGACAAAGTAGATGCCGTCGGCACCCTCTGCATCCGAGATGGCTACCATGAGCAGTTCGTCCTCGTCCGTCCAGGTAAAGATGCAGGCGTAGCGCAGCTCCTCGCCGTTGTAGTCGAAGATGACGCCCACGCTGCCGTCGTCGAGATACTGGTAAGTGCCGTTCAGCGTGCCGCCGCCCTGAATCATCTTTGCGCCGCCTGCGGCGTCAAAGGTGAACTGCAGCGTGCCGCCGTATGCCTCCAGAGACTCGTCCATCTCGGCCTGGGTCATCTCGCTGCCGTCGATGTAGCCGCCGGCAAACGACCAGACCGTGTTGCTCATGTCCGGCGTGTCTGCCTGCGGAAGCTCCCACAAAGAGTTTTCCTCTTCCAGTACAGCTGCCGTAGGGGCTGCATCCACAGAGATGGCCGACGCGGCCAGCACCGGTGTCGAAAGCGAGGCCAGAAGTGCCGCGCTGAGTGCAAGAGAAGCGATACGTTTCATATAGCTTTTCCTCCTTGTACGATATTCGGAAATCACATTTTGTCTGGTTCCAGTATACTCTTTTCTGCCCCTGCGGCGGGCAGTTTGACACGATTCGCCCCGAAACTGCGCTCAATCGACCCGGCTCACAGGGAAACGCGGAGGATGAATCTGCCGTCCTGCACCGAGAAATCCGAAAGCCCTTTATATTTTTCCACAATGGCGCAGATGCTGCGCACGCCAATGCCGTGTCCTTCAGCGTTGGTCACCGGCAGGCCGTTTTCAAACTGTATTCCCTCCGGACAGGGATTGACGAACTGCAAAAAGAGATGCCCGTTCTTTTCCCGGGCAGTAACTTCAATGTATGCAGGGCCATTCTCTGCTTTCATCCTGCGACAGGCCCGGAGCGCATTTTCCAGCGCATTGGAGAGCAGCACGCAGAGGTCTGTCTCGGCCACCGAGATAAGCTGTGGGATATGAGCCTGAATGTTGAGCGGTACACCGCAGTTCTCTGCCCGGCCTGCAAAGGACGAGAAGATGAGGTTCGCAGCCTCGTTCTCGCAGTAGGTCGTCACCTTGCTGGCCTCTATCTCGGAGCAGATGCTTTGGATGTACTCCTGTGCCTGCTCTCCCCTGCCGTTCTCGATGCAGGCGGAGATGTATTGCAGATGGTGGCGCAGGTCGTGGCGGTAGGCGCGGGTCTGCTGCTGCGAGGTGCGCAGGGCCTCGATCTCCCGCACCGCCTGACCGACCTGCAATTTGAGGTTGTTCCGGGTCTGTTCCAGCTGGCTGCGGGTGCGCTCCTCTGCCGAGACCCGGAGGACAAAGACGATATATGCCACGCTGCACACGAAGGGCATGAATTCCACCGCCGCCTGATTGCCCTGGGCGAGAAGGTCGGTGTAGATGCGGGTCACATAATCGAAAAGGTAGCCTGCCAGCGGCACTACGCCGAACAGAAGCTGCATCGAGCGCGGATACCGGGCAAAGCTGCGGGCCGCCGGTGCAACATAGTGCAGCAATACTGCCAGCAACGGCAGCGTGACCACCATCTCGACGGCGGGCTGCAGCCAGTCGATGCCCGGCACCATCGCAATGACCAGCAGTGCCACCCAGCGCCGGAGCTGACAGCACAGATACGCCGCCAGCACCGAGATGGTGGGCCAGAGCCATTTTCCGCTGAGGACGCTGAGGATGATGGCGAGCGGCAGATGGGTGGTAAGCGGATACGCCTCCTGCATCGCCATCCAGCTACCCTTATAAGTAATGAGCGCCTGCATCAAGAGCATAGCTGCTGAGCCAACCGCCAATATGATGCAGTTCTTCTTCGTCCAGTGGATGTCACAGAACGCCGCCGAGAGTGCGATGCCAAAGAGCGCCACGGCAACGCCGTTTGGTACAGTAAGAGCGTTCACTACATGACCACCTGCTTTCGGTCAAAAATATAGCTCAGATAGCGCTCCTTCGTTTCCGAATACTTCCCGTGGGGCAGCGGCACTACGGCTCCGTCCTGCATCGTGATGGAGCGGGCTGCGATGTTGGCGATATACTCCATATTGATAAGGAAGGAGCGGTGGGGACGGAGGAAATTCGGGTATTCCACGAGCTGGTCACAGAGGTCGTCCAGCCGGCCCATGCTTTCCAGCACGACGCCGTTGTTCAGGTGAAACGTGAGCGTCCGCCCCATCACCTCGCAGTAGACCAGCTCTTCCAGCTCCAGGCGGACGATGCCGCTCTTGCTCCGGAGGATGAGGCTGTGCTTCTGCTCCCTGGTGCAGGCCGCACAGGCCGAGTCCATCAGGCGGAAAAAGTCTTCTCTCCGGATGGGCTTGAGCTGGTAATACCATGCATCCACCGCATAGGATTCCACCGCAAACTCCGAGCTTGAAGTGAGGAAGATGATCTTCACATTCGAGTCATATTCCCGTATCTCCCGGGCCGCAGCCATCCCGTTTTCGCCCGGCATCAGGACATCCAGAAGGACGATGTCGAAGCGCGTTCCCTTCTCCACATCCGCCATCAGCTCGACCGGGCTTTGATAAGACGTATGGGCAAAGTCCTGCCCGTGGTCAGCAGCATATTCTTCCAACAGAGCTTCCAGCCGTCTGGTCTCTTGGGTCTCGTCGTCACAAAATGCGATCTTCAGCATAAGGGGATCTATCCATTCCCTTCTTTGTTTATTCTGTTCTATAGTATAGAGATTCTTGCTTTTTTCGTCAAGTTGTGATGGCAGTCCTCCTGGCTGATCGCTTGCCGCCTGCGGGTGGCCGTACTGTTCCGCCAACGATCACTTTTGCACATAAAACGAGCCTCCTGCATTGGAAAATCGATGCAGGAGGCTCGTTATTTACATATTATGAGGGAACCGTAATTTATAATTTCGCACCCGGCAAATAAATGAAAAATATCACAGGAAAATGACGCAGAAAAATATTCTTTTCAACCCGCCTGCTGCCGCTTATCCAGGCGCATCTTGTCGGCGATCATCGCGATGAACTCCGAGTTGGTTGGTTTGCCGCGCAGGTTGTGGATGGTATAGCCGAAGTAGCTGTTCAGGGTATCCACATCGCCACGGTCCCATGCCACCTCGATGGCGTGGCGGATGGCCCGCTCTACCCGGCTGGCGGTGGTTCCGTTTTTCTTGGCGATCTCCGGGTAGAGACGCTTGGTGACGGCGTTGATGTACTCCGGCTCGTTCATGGTGAGCAGAATGGCATCCCGCAGGA
>ERZ840371.4187-NODE-4187-length-11009-cov-3.806829_pt1 | contig 11009 bp, 7 predicted proteins | sample MGYA00519937_ERZ840371 | MGnify/ENA primary metagenome ERZ840371 (study PRJEB31850, sample SAMEA3708873) | human gut metagenome | biome: human gut; feature: human-associated habitat; material: faeces | place: China | collected 2014 ... | reverse complement strand
CAACTCGTAAAGTTTTTAAATTACCAGACATAAATGTTATTAATTTAATTGATTAAAGATAAATTTCCAAAATGCAAATATATGCTTTTAATATGTTTTAGCAGTTGTACGAATTGATTATAATATATGATATTTTATCAAAACATTGCTGCTTAATGTGTTATATCTTATTGTCAGAGAGCGATATTGTTTGTTCATTAATAAAACTTATATAATATTTACCTTGAAAAAGGTTTATTGCCTTTTTATGTTTTTCATTGCCTAATGCAAAAATAACATAAATATTTTTTTCTGCAAAAATTATATTGCCAATATTTCAAAGACAGATGCAAACAATATTATCCGTCCGCAACTCTCTCAACACGGGCGGTATATGTGTACCGATTGCTGCCTTCTCTGCACATTTCACACATAAATGTCACTTATCTATCAGCTTAGTAGTTTATTACTATATAGTAGTTTGTGCTGCAAAAATAGTATAAATAAACATAACAACAAAATAAAAATGTCTATTTTTACTATATTCCTGTATATTTTTACCCGTAGAAAAAATATATATTATGAGGTAAGTAATGATTTTGAAAAGGAATTTACCTGTATTCAAGAACTATATCATGAGTGATATATACACTAAGAATAGTGTAATGGCATATAAAAATCATAAACGTTCAGGGATTTTTATTATAAAAGTCCGGTATGCCGATGCAGGGGTTATAATTATTCCATATAAAAGGGTGTATCAAAATACCCTTATTACACCTTGCTTTCTATATTAACGTGAGTTCGATGAATTATACAAACCATCCCACATTATTTCAATATGTTCATAGGCAGTCCGCCCTGAAGGGGCTGCGAGCGCATAGTCCATGGCAACGCCATGGGTATAATGACGTGTACAGGACTTGCGCCCTGGAAGGGCAAAAGCATTGGCAGACAGTATTACGATGTCGTATAACATATTGTCAATAAACAATTTACGTTTAGCATATAACGCTTTTGCCCATTCAGGGCGACAACCTTTGCACGCGTTAAATCCCGGGGTGTCGCTAATGCTCTGCCCCGGGCTGTAGGCTCGCTGCCCTTTCAGGGCGCCCGGCATGAAAATTCATCGAAATCACGTTATATTACAAGCCAACCGAATTTCTCTCCGTTCGTGCGGATCTGCAATCCGCACGCAATGAAAGCTCGATTTTATGTGCTATTAATGATGTGCAGATGCGTGCAGATTGCAAATCCGCACGAACAGGAGGACACATTTTTGTACTTGTCCGCTATATAGACACTGAATATAAATATGTTACAAACAGGCAAGCACAAGATGTATTGTTGAACACAGTGAGAAATATGTCCCTGCCATAATAATAGAATTTTGACATAACCTCCTACAGATGGAAGTCTTCTTATTATTATAAAAACAAGCTACATGAATTCAGATTCTTCATTATATTAACGTGAGTGCGGCGAATTTGAATAATCAAAAAGTTATTGACAATCAATATGATACAATCAAGAAAACATCCTGCAACGTTCGGGTGGATTTGCAATCCGCCCGCTTTTTAAGCGCCATCAGTAATGGATTTGCAATCAATAGGCATTTCAAATGCCTTCACTGCGCCATGTTTTTATAGCTTTCAACATGCACATGCGGGCGGATTGCAAATCCACCCGAACGTAAGAGAATGTCTATTAATGACTTACAGCGTTGATATAATTCGTCGAACTCACGTTAACTTACAGAGTTGATACAATTCATCAAATTCACGTTATATAATAAATGCGCACCCTGACTTTGCGAAGACATTGTTGCAAAAACATAACTTTGCGGTATTAAAGCCATGCTTTATACCCCGTAACCCATAGGGTTAGCATTGTTAATGTGAATTAATTAGTCATTGCACAATTCTGCTTAACAGACTGAAATTTCAGCCAAGAGACAATAATAAAAAGAAATGACAGGGCTTTTCCCTGTCATTTCTTTATATTTAACCGTTAAGACAACTGCCTCTTATTTTATGAACTTTCTTCCGTTCTGAATAAGAATACCCTTTGCATCCTTGTTTACGCGCTGACCTGCAAGGTTGTATATAGGAGCGTTTGCGTCAACTCCAGCATTAACGGTTACACCGTCGATACCTGTAACACCTGCATTAAACTCAAAGCCACCGAAGCCAATCTGTGTATTCTTATTAAAGATATAATAAGTTTCATTGGGCTGTGCTATAAATGTCAGATAACCCCAAAAAGCCTGATTACCAGCACCTACGACATAAGCATCTGAACCTTCTGTGCCTTTAGGTGCTATATTATCCTGAAGACGCGGATAGCCAGCCAAAGGACCTTCTGTCACATCATTATTCTGACCATTAATATATCCGGAAACTATCACATCTGTTCCAAGTGCAAGTGCTTTTGCATCACTGCCCTTTACAACATAAACATCACGGCTACCCTTGTTTATCCAGACAGTAACTTTCATCATACCGGCAACTTTAGAAGAAAGTGTCACATAAGTTCCGTTCTTTGGAAGACCTGCAGAACCATCCGGTGCATAGTAAGAATTATCCCAATAAGCACGATACGTACCGGTAGGTGAACCATCTGTCACGACCTCCTCAAATGTAACCTTTTCAAGGTTTACAGGATTTCCCTTACCCTGAACATAATAGATAGGAGCAACGGAACCGTCCTTGCTCAAATCTTTCTTACTCATATTTCCCCAAGTGTTGTCTACTATGGGCTCAAGCGGAGTTGTTTCTGCATCCTTATAACCTGCAATCGGACCAGATGTATGCGTACCTGTAACATTGGTTGTTGAAAAGTTGACAACAGACATTGCAGATGCATCTGCATTAGGAACATATTCAGCCTTCAGTGTTCCTTCCGGTGTATTCACCGTCCAAACCTCCTGTGCATTAACAGACATTGCCATGCAAGCGATGGCAGCAAGAGTAAAAAATTTCTTCATATACTTTTATTTTTAAGTTAATATTATGTTATTATAAACTTTACACAATTATTGCTATGCTTTTGTAACGTTATATATACATATATGTAATCAGGCACACCTTTCTTTTTAAATAATTTTAATATTATGTTAGGGAGTAAGGAGGAAAGGAGTAAGGAGGTAAAGCTTTAGGGAGTTAAAGAAGTTATGGGAAGTTACAGGAAGTTAAAGGACAAATGAGTAAGTAAGGAGTAAGGAGAATAAGGAGTAAAGGGAGGAAGGAGAGAAAGAAAGAAAGGGAGAATAGAGAAAGGAGGTAAGGCAACAGAACAAATACGGAGTATATATATAATAATGTGTAGTTATTATTAAAAGCCATTGACAAAATGAAATATCCTCCAAGACCTAATATAAGTATAGGCTTGGAGGATATTTACCATAAGTATTTAAAAGAAAAAAGAATATTACTCAGGAAGAGTATCAGACAGCGGATCGAACGTGCCGTTGGCACCACCGTTCTGGTAGTCTTCCCAGCCTACGGTCTGCAACAATGTTGAATTGTTTATCTGTGCAGACTTTGTCAGACCATAAAAGTAATAACGCGGATTCCACGTCATGTTCAGCTGTGTGTTGTTTGAGTCGTATCCGTCGCCTTTCTTCGTTTTGCGTACAAGATAGCTGTCGTAGAACTCCTTAAGCTTGTTTTGTCCAGCCTCGATATCCCCTTTCAGGTCAAGTGCATACGCATCTCTGTCCGCACGCGTTAACTTTGGCTTGGAACCTCCAAGCAACGGATCCGGATTGTCTTTCTCGCGTTCTGCTGGCACGGCGCTTGACAACGCCCATGTACGTCCGCTTGTACCGTCAGTATAATTAAGTTCGTCCTTCAGCCTGAACTCCATGTTCTCCCGGCGCTGTCCGACAAGAGGAGCTATGCCGAGCCATGTACATGTGTTTCCACCCCAACCGGTAAGAGGCTTTGCTCCGATTGATGCGAAGTTGGCACCTCCGTCGAATAAAAGCCAGCGGCGCATGTCCTCGCTGCGCTTGCCTTCGAATGCGAACTCTATCTGACGTTCATACAGTATTGCCGACATACAAGCCTGCTGGTCGCTTTCAATGCCAGCAGGAAGACCATAGTTGTCAGCTGCTGTATATCCTGCCCTGCGGCGTATTCTCTGAAGCTGTGCCACCGCCTCCGGCATATTGCCTGTCATACATGCAGCCTCAGCATAGTTGAGCAGCACTTCGGCGTAACGTATTTCCATTGTAGAAGTCATACAGCAGCGGAAGCCTATTGACTTGCCCTCCGTATTGAACTCATAGTTGGGTGTGGAATTGACATCAAGGTCATCAGAGAATTTGCGTACATACATACCTTTTGCACTTCCAAGCAGATTGTCTGCACCGTAGCAGTCGCTGCTTGCCGCATCGTTGAGTTTTGCCGCATCGTTATACCATACATAGTTCCAAAGGATGTACTTGTCACCCGTATAAGGGTTGCAACTCTTGCTCGTGTTAGGGTCACCTTTAAATCTCCAGTATACGCCGGGGAATGCAAATGTGCGGTAGAAACGCGGGTCGCGGTTCATGAAAGGATGTTCTGCATCGTATGCCACGGACGAGCTTTCAAGCTTTGTATACGAGTTGTATGATGCCGGACGCTTTCCGTCCTTCATCGGGAAGAGGTCTACAATCATAGCCGAAGGATTCTTGCCATTGTTGCCAAGCGTGTTTGCCGGACGTGCACCCTGCTCCCAAATGTTGTTACGCTGATAGTCCGGTGTAAGGTCCGGAACATTCTTGTTGTACATTGTTGCAAACACAGCCTCAGGATTGTTCGTTATGTCAAGAAACATCTTTGCCCAGCCTGAGCCGTTCACCCCCGGTTCATTCTCATACGCCAGCCCGTAGCCACATGAGTTGATGACAGGCAGTGCCTCTTTCATAAACTCGTATGCGTCTTTCCAACGCTGCATGTCGTTGTCGCGGTTGAAGAGCGGGCTTGCCCACATCAACATCACGCGTCCTTTCAGGGCGAGGGCAGCACCTGTGGTGATACGTCCCCAGTCCGATGCAGACCAAGAGCTTTCTACTGTGCGTTTCTTCAGCATCTCGGCTGCCCTGTCCAAATCTTCTATGACAAATTTAATACATTCTTTTGCCGAAGAGCGCGGAACGACAGAGCCCGAACTTGCGTCCATTGTTGTCTTTATAATAGGCACACCTCCGTAGTAACGCACAAGATAGTAATATCTCCATGCACGCAGGAAGTAAGCCTGTCCTAACAGTTCATCTTTCTCTGCGGCAGACAGTGAACCTGCTTCTATGCCCTGTATACAGTCGTTGATGTTGCGTATTACACCCCATGGCGATGCATTGAGAGAGTATGCGCTGGTGCCCTGAAAATACTCTGGACATTCGGCGGTTCCAGTTATAGTGTTCACATCTTTCTGTGGATCGACAAATATGCTGAAACCACTGTATTCCTCTGTCATCTGCGACTGCTCGTCGGCATATCCCATACTTGGGAACTGCCATCCGCGCACAGCCTGTATATTCGGCATACATGCCTGATAAAGGTCGCTTAGGCGTGCATTGGCTCCTGAGTAGTAGTCGTATATTTCAGAAGTCGTATTGTCGTAATTCTTCTTGTCCTCGAGGAAACTGTCGCTGCATGAAGACAGGGTTGCCGCAATAAGCATAGAACCTGCGAACAGGAATTTATTTCTAAAAATTCTTTTCATTGTCTTTTTCATTTAAAATGTAACATTGATACCAAGTGTAAACTTTCTCAGAGCCGGATAGCTTCCGTATGAGTCTGCCATCGGGTCTATGAAGTTGTCGGGGTACGGGTTGTATAGGCTCAGCAGGTTCTGTCCGGTCACATTGAAGCGGCAGGACTGTATGCCGATATACTTGCATATTTCTGAAGGCACCTTGTATGCAAGTGTCATGCGGTTGAGCGTGATGCGTGTGCCGCTTACCCTCCAGAATGTAGATGTGGCACTGTTCACGTCGGCATGGCGCATGTTAGGAAGATTTCCGTTACGGTTTGCAGCCTGTACCAGATTGCCTGAACCGTCGTAAATGTCCTCGTATACAAACATGTTGTCGGGATTCCAAAAAGAAGGCATGTTTAGATATTCCAGTACCTCCCAACCCGAGTTCTTCTCGTCATTAGGAGTAAGTGCATTTCCCGGAACAAAACGGTATCCGCCCCAGCTTGCATTGAGTTGTGCCGTAAGGGAGAAGTTCTTGTAGTCTGCTCCAATATTCAGTGTAAAGTGATATGGGTTGTTTCTGTTTGACAGCTGTACGTAGTCATTGCTGTTCACCACGCCGTCAGGACCTCCATATGTCACACCGTCGTCCTGAAGGGTTCCGCGTATATCCTTGTATATAAGCATACCCGGACGCATCTGATCTTTTGTCTTTCCGCAATACTGCGTGATGTTGTATTTTTCAAAATATTCCTCGATGTCCTGGAACGAGCGGAACATGCCGATACACTGATAACCCCATGTACCCATGTCCGTGCGGCTTCCGTAATGTATCGAACGGTAGAGGTCGCTTTTCGGCCAGTCCATAAGCAGCACTTTGTTGTCAGACAGACCGGTGTTAAGACCAATCTTGTACTTGAAGTCCTTACCGATTTTGTCACGCCATGTTGCAGACAGCTCTATACCGTAACTGTCCATCTTTCCATAGTTCTGCGATGCCGACTTTGTTCCGACCGTACTGGGCACAGAGCCGCTGAACGGCATGAGCATGTCGCGGTCCCATACGTAGTAGGCATCGATATTTATGCCAAGGCGGTTGTTCAGGGTGTTAAAGTCAATACCGAGATTGGCTTTGTAAGACTTGTCCCAGTGAACGTCTCGGTTGATGCTTCCGCCGTTGTTCATCTCTATGTGGCTGCCGGCAGGACCGTTCTCGCCAATAACGCCACCCTTGTCTTTTGTCATGTTGTATGTCTGCATCCATTGCCATGCGCCGATGTTGTCGCGTCCGGTAAGACCGAATGATGCACGCAGCTTGAGGAAGTCTATCCATGAAACCTTTTCCATAAACTTCTCCTGAGACACAATCCAGCCGAGAGATGCAGAGGGGAACACGCCCCAGTAATTTTCCGGAGCAAATTTTGTTGAAGCGTCCGAACGCAGCAGGAACTCAAACAGATACTTGTCTGCATACGAATAATTGATACGTCCTACATACGACAGCGTGCCCGATTCAGTGCGTGTGAACTCAGAGCTTGTGATACCGCCGCTTCCCGTGTCGATACTGTTAGACTGTCCGGTTGAAAAGTCGTAAGGTTTTGTTCCCTGTCCGTAGAGATACTCATATTCCGACTCAGACTTCTCTATTGAGAAAAGTCCTGAGACATGGTGCTGTCCGAAATCGCGTGCGTAAGTTGCAGTAAAGTTTATCTGATATCTGTCCGACCTGTCCATGTTGCGGCTTATATATCCGCCGTCCGTACCATTGGACACAGCTGCGTTGTTGTGTCCCAGCAGGAAGTTGCTGTCATCCATAAGAGCCGCGTATGCCTCCTCCTCGCCGGCAATAGGCGTATAGAGGTGCTGGCCGCTTCCCGAGCGCACCGCCATGCGGTATACGTTGAACGACGTTCCGAACTCGTTGTTCTTAGACTGGCTTATGCCCTTAGAGTAGCTCAGCTTAAATTTCAGTCCCTTAAGTATCTCGTTCCAGCTGAAGTCGTATTCCAAAGAGCCGTTTATATAGATGTTGGATGTCATGTTACGCTTATAGTCGCTGGAGTTCTGCAGATAACCGTAGTTGTAGTCTTGCACGGTCTGCAGCTCGTTATTGGATATACCATAGTTAGCCATGGCATATCCGTTTATTTCTTCAGGAACATACCGCGGATGTGTCAGCAGCATCATATAGTCCTTGTTTGCCGTTGAAGACTGTACCTTCATCAGCGGAGTGTTTTTCTTTCCGTAGTCTCCCGATACGGAGAGCGATGCTTTCCAGCCCTTGCCAACCTTTACGTCTGCGCCAGCGCGGAAGTTCCAGCGGTCATAGTCAAGTTTACCGAGGTTACCGTCCTGATTGAAGTAAGCCACGTTTGCAAAATAGCTTGCCTTTTCCGTAGCACCGCTTATATTTACGGAGTGCTGCTGCGTCATTGCGACATCCCAGTATTTGTCGAGCAGGTCGTAGTTGAGACTTTTCATTGCCTCCAGCTCGTCAGCCTGATACAGGTCGTAGCGTGCATTGATGTCAGTGTCTGTTATGTTACCCATCTTCACAGCGTTCCAAAGGCGGCCATAGTTGTATGCGCTAAGCATTTTCGGCGTAGCCACTGCATCGGTAAATCCGAATGTTCCGTTGTATGATATCTGCGGAGCACCCAGCTTTCCTTTCTTTGTCGTGACAAGTACGACACCGCCGGCAGCACGCGAACCGTACACGGCAGCCGCAGCGTCTTTCAGTACAGATATGCTTTCTATTGAAGATGCGTCGAGGTTGTTGAACGCCGTTGCATCAAGGATAAACCCGTCGATGACAAAAAGCGGCTGCTGGTTGGAGCTTCCTATCTTGCTAAAGTCGTTCGCACCACGGATATACATGCTTGCACTCTCTCCCGGACGTGTGTCTCCGCCGTTGACGCTCAGACCGTTTACAAGTCCGTTCAGTGCAGAGGCGATATTGCCTGTAGAGATGTCCTGTATCTCCGTTGACGATACCTGAGAAACAGATCCGGTGAGGTGTGCCTTCTTCTGTACGCCATAACCTACGACAACCACTTCTTCCAAATTCTGTGAATCTTCTTTCAGTTGAACTTTCCCGCCAGGGACAACCGTCTGTGAGGTATATCCGATAAAAGAGATTGTAACTTTACCGCCTTTGGGCACGGAAATTGAGTAGTTTCCGTCAAAGTCGGTTATCACGCCCGAACCGGTTTGTCCGGCAACAACGACGGACGCACCGATTATCGGTTCACCTTTCTCATCCACGACAGTACCCTTCACTGTCTGGTTCTGTGCGAAAGCCGGAGAGGCGAACAGTGCCATGAGGCTCACACACAAGCTTATTATGACTTTTCTTTTCATGTTTTATGTTTTTATGTATTACATTTAGATTATTCACGCCAGCGCGGATCGCCTACGGTAGATGATATTACACCGCGTGCCTTGAAGTTTACGCCTCCGTTCTCCTTTGTCAGGTCAAGCGGCTGAAGCACGTCGCCTTCAAACATCGGGTCTTCTTCTGTTGCACAGCGTGTCTTGTCCGTTGCGTCTACAGAATTCTTTACTCCCCATATCGTGTTGCTGCCAACATTTACATTGAGTGTGTTGTTGCCCTGCATGAACTTCTGCAGTCTCCAGCAGTCATAGCATATATTGTTGTTGAACGTAATGGTATATTCCTTGCGGTTGGGAGTGTTGTTGGCAAACTCTTTGTCATCGAATGTCTTGCTGAATGTACAGTTCTCTATCGTGGCACTGCCGTCTTGCGTCGTGTATATGCGTCCCATTTGGTTGGACAGGAATCTTATGACACGGTTCTTGGAATTACTCTTTATATTATAGAAAGTGCTGTTTTTCATCGTAATGTTTCTTACGGTCCCGTTCCATTGTGCTCCGTCTTTATAATATGATGTGCTGCTGTATGTGCCGATAATGGCAGCATCGCCGAATTTTGTACCGTCGTTGTCAAGCTGTACGATGCAGTCCATCACTCTCACGTCTTCCACAGCCCATGCGTTCTGCCCTGTATAGAACAGTCCCATCGGAATGTTCTTGAACATGCACTCCTGAATTATTATCGGGTTCTTTAGCACGTATGCCTTGCCCGGCAGAACATCGGCAAAATTGTCAGACTCAAGTTCGGGATATTTTGTGTTGGAACACTGTATGATGCCTTTCTGTGTGGAAGACGAGCAGTCAAAGTTTATAAACTTCACCTTCAGTCCTCCTGCTGTCATCAGTGCTCCGTCCGTATCCATTACAATTGTAGGCCGGTTCACCTTGTCGCCGCGGAAAGTAACCTGTTTCAGTCCAAAGTCAACCTCAGAGTTTATCGTATATGTCGCACCAGCCTGAAGTTCGAAAGCCTGTTCAGTGTTTACATCCAGCAGATGACTTGCCACGAATGCGGCAATGTCCTCACCGGCAGGTATCATCTGTCCCGGAACGAGTGTGCTGTAATTGTGCACGGTTGCCTCTTCCGCGCCGATGTTGTTGCGCTCTTCGTTGCCAAGTGTCTTCACACTTACTTCATATCGTGTGTCCTCGCGCTTGTCGAACAGGAACGAGTTACGGTCGTTTACACCCGTATAGATAGTGTCGGGACTTTCGGGATCATCAACAATAACGGCTGTGCACTCATATCCGCCGGCACCTTTCACCACGTCCCACTGTACCTTCACGCTTTCCGTACCGTCTGGATTTACCACGGTTGAGAAGTTCTCGTCAGTCAGCGCGGGAGAGGCAAGCTGGGCATTGGACACATCACTTGCCCAAGTCTCATTGCTGTCAAACCCGTCTGCGCAGGATGCAGACAGCAATACACTTGCCATGGCTGCAGACATACAGAGATATTTACTATCCCTAATCTTGCAAATTAATGATTTTTTTCTCATAAGTTATTATTTTTGGTTAAGTATTAAATTTGTTAAATTAAAAGTCTATAACAATTATACATTAATATGGTAGATAACGTATTGATTGCACAAATGTAATCAAAAAATAATAAAAAGACAAAATAGTTTTAAACTTTTTGGATATATGGGCATGATTGTCTCAGCCTGAATTTGCATGAAATTTTACGGTAGTTTATTTTTATTTATGTTTTTTTATGTTCGCAAATCCGTGGTGTAAATATATTCTTTTCAAAACAGCGGCATAAAATATATTGAAAAACGGCATGGCGGTTTATTATGAGCAAATATATAATTGTATGGCAACCGATATCGCTTTTGCACACAACAAATATGTCCTTACTTTGTAATTAAGTATTCCTTACCTCGCAATTAAGTATTCCTTACTTTCCCAAAGACGGTCTTTTGCATTCCGACATGCCGCCTTTTGCA
>ERZ840371.4181-NODE-4181-length-11021-cov-2.500182_pt1 | contig 11021 bp, 7 predicted proteins | sample MGYA00519937_ERZ840371 | MGnify/ENA primary metagenome ERZ840371 (study PRJEB31850, sample SAMEA3708873) | human gut metagenome | biome: human gut; feature: human-associated habitat; material: faeces | place: China | collected 2014 ... | reverse complement strand
GCCTCGGCCTGTTGCCAGAACAGGGGGGCCGTCTGTTCTTCCAGAGGACAGTGCTGAAAAAAGCGGGCCGCCGGGGCCAGGATGACGCGCAGGCCCTGCCGGGCGAGGGACGCGGCCATGTGCTGCAGCAGATGGCTCTTGCCCGTGCCTTTTTCGCCGTGGAGCAGGAAGGGGCTGTGCCCGGGCTCCCGCAGGGCGACGGCCCTGGCCATGGCCAGGGGGAAGGCATTGCGGGCGCCGCCCGGCAGCGGCATCTCGTCCCTGCTGCCGTCGGCATGGAAAAAGAGGGCGTCCGGGATGCGGGCCGGGGCCACTTGCGGCGCCGGGCCCCGGGGCAGGCGCCGCCCGGGCAGGACATATTCCAGCCGGGGGGCGTCGGCGTCCGGCCAGGCGGCCTTCACGGCTGCCGAAAAATCCGTTTTGTGCGGCGCGAACCAGCGGGCGAAGTAGATATGGGGAAAGGTGATCCGCAACACATTGCCGGACGGGAGGTATTCCATGACCAGACCATCCAGCCAGGGCGCTCCCCCGCCATCCGGGCCACCGGGGATGCCGCCGAGCAGATGCCGGCGCAGGCGGTGGCGAAAATCCTGAAGGGAAACATGTGCATTTGTCATGAGCGGCCCCTTGCGATCCGGGACCTTCTTCCGGTCGTCGCAAAGATGTTTTTATAGCATAAAAACGTCCGCTAAACAAGTCCGCGTCTCGTTCTCAGGCGCGGCGGATGGGTCAGGAAGGCTTGCATTTGGACGGTGAGCCTTTTTGCCTTCTTCTGTGTGGGGGGATACGGCAGCGCAAAACAAAAGCCCCCAGCAGCCTGCCTGTACGGACTGCCGGGGGCCGGATCCTTAACTGTGTCACTTATGACACTTTTGTGCGTATCTCTATTAACATATTGTTTTTATTATTTTTTATCAACGAACGTCTCCGGCAGGAGACAGGCGGCCAGGGCACTGACGGCAGCCAGGAGAGCCAGCGGGGCAAAGGCCCATGTCCAGGGCTGGGAAAGGCCCGCCTGCTGGGCAAGGAAAGCAGCGCCCCGGAGATCAGCTGGAGCAGGGCCCCGCCCACGAACACCGAAGAGGCCAGGATGCCGCTCAGGCTGCCCACCATGCGGTTGCCGAAGCGTTCCCGGCCGGTGGCATAGCCCACGGGGCAGGGGCCGTTGGCCGCGATGCCCAGGCCCAGGGAGACCACGAACAGCAGGGGCACGCTCAGGCCGGCGCTGCCCAGGCTCAGGGCCGCGCCGGAGACGCAGGCCAGCAGGCTGGCCAGGACCATGGCCTTGCGGCGGGACTTGAGGCGCTTTTCGCTGATCCAGGTCAAAAGCGGCGTCCCGGCGATGAAGCCCACGGCGCCCATGGCCAGGATATTGCCGATGAGGCTGGGCGAAAGGCCGAAGGTCCCGCCCATATAGACAGCGCCCCAGAGCCCGTGGAACACGAAATACTGCGACGGCAGGGTCAGGTACCAGACGACCATCTTCCAGAAGTCGGACTGCCTGGCCATGGCGGCCACGTCACGCAGCACGTCGGCCAGACGGATGCCGCTGCAGGTGGCCGCCAGATGGGGCGGCCAGTCCCGCACCACGGTATAGATGATGACGGTCAGGGAACAGGTCAGCACGGAAAGCGCAAGGAAGACCAGCCGCCAGCCCACCCAGTGGTTGGCCAGGGAAAGCGGGGTTGTGGCCAGCAGGCCGCCCATGCCGCCCGCGATGAAGAACAGGGTGCAGAGCCGGGAGAAGGTCTCGGGCGCGAACCAGCGGCTGAACAGGGTGAAGGAAGAGGACATGACCCCGGCCATGCCCAGACCGTTGAGCAGACGCCCGGCCACGGCCATGGGCAGGCTGTGGGCCGTGGCGAAAAGGAAGCCGCCCAGGGCCGCCACCAAGAACTGGCAGCTCAGCAGGCGGCGCGGGCCGAAACGGGTGGAGAGGATTCCGGAAAAGACCTGGGTAAGGGCATAGGCATACAGGTAGACGGAACCCAGCAGGCCCATGTCACCGGAGGAGAGCCCGAGGTCCTGCATGACGTCGGGGGTGACCACGGTGATGGCCACGTTCTGGATGAAGACCACCAGATAGGCTGAGGAAAGGACGAAGAACAGCCATTTTTTGTAGGAAAGATGCAAAGACACGGAAAACCCCACGAAAGCGTCCTGTGACGCTGCTGCGATGATGATTGTTTGTTGCGTGAGCAACATCTATACGGCAGGCGCAAGAAAATCAAGAGGGGATGTTTTTATTATTATCTTTATTTTCAGTATGTTATGATATTTGCGCACATGTTGACACAAGGAACACCCCTCAGGAAGGGCATGGTGCGCGCCGTGTTCCCCGTCCGGAGGGGACGGCGGGCATCTTGCTGGACAACTGACGGGCGCGCAGGCTATATGCCATACTGTTTGGAGTGTACCGCATGAAGAAAACAGGACTTGCAGTCTTTTTCGTCCTCGTGATCCTCCTTGGCCTGCTGGCCGGACAGCTGGGCATAGCCCACCTGCCCTGGAGCTCAGAGGATACAGATACGGCTCCCGGCCAGGCCGTGACGGAACAGGCCGCCGAGGCCCCGGCCCGCGACGGGGAGGCAACGGCCCCCGCGACCGGGACGGAAGACGCCGGGCAGGAAAAAGCCCCTGCCGCTCCCGAAGCTGCCACTGCCGCAGAGGCAGAGACGGACCAGGATGCCCAGCCCGCGGTGCCCCTGCCCGAAGGGGCCGAGATCATCAACGGCGAGGCCGTGGTGCACGGCACGGTGGAAAAGGGCGATACCGTCAGCAAGATCATCGAGGGCAACACCTCTTCCGGGTCCCATCCTTATGTGAGCGCCGCCCGGCAGGTCTTTTCCATGCGGGCCTTCCGTACCGGCCAGCCCTACACCATCGTGGTGGACCCCGCTTCCGGCCAGCTCAAGCGATTCGAGTACGAGATCGACGCCAGCCGCCGTCTGGTGGTGGAAGGGGCGGAAGAGCCCGTGGCCCGCGTGGAGCCCATCGAATATGTGACCACCCTAGTCCAGGTGGAAGCCACCATCGACGACAATCTCTTCCAGGCCGTGGCCGACATCGGCGAAAGCCCGCAGCTGGCCCTGACCCTAGGCAGTCTGTTCGGCTCGGAGATCAACTTCATCCGCGACCTGCAACCCGGCGACAGTTTCAAGGTGCTGGTGGAAAAACGCTACCGTGACGGCGAATACAAAGGCTATGGCCGCGTGCTGGCCGCCCATTTCACCAACACGGGCACCACCTACGAGGCCTATCTGTTCCGCGACGGCAAGAACCGGCCGCAGCATTACAACGCCAAGGGCGAGAACCTGCGCAAGACCCTGTTGCAGGCGCCGCTGGCCTTCACCCGCGTGACCTCCCGCTTCTCGCACAACCGCAAGCATCCCATCCTCGGCTACAGCCGCCCGCATCTGGGCGTGGACTACGGCGCGCCCACCGGTACGCCGGTCAAAGCCGTGGGTGACGGCGTGGTCACCCGGCGCAGCTGGGCCGGAGGCTACGGCAACCAGGTCATCATCAAGCATTCGGCCGGGCTGGAATCCATGTATTCCCATCTGTCCGGCTATGCCCGCGGCCTGCGCAACGGTCAGCGCGTGCGCCAGGGCCAGGTCATCGGCTTCGTGGGCAGCACGGGCCTTTCTTCCGGGCCGCATCTGGATTTCCGCCTGCGGCAGAACGGCAAGTTCGTCAATCCGGCCAAGGCCATCAACCCGCGCGGCGAGAGCGTGCGCAAGGCCTCCATGGACCGCTTCCGCAAGACCGTGGAAAAGGAACGCGCCCTGCTGCTGGGCCAGACCTCGCTGCTGGAATATGATGTGGACAGCATCGTGCCCGTGGATGATGTGGAGCCTTCCGCCAAGTAGCGGTCATGATGTTTTTGGGCAGTACGCCAATGGGAACGCCCCGTGCCATGCACGGGGCGTTCGTTTTTTGGGGAAAGTCCTCCCTTTGACCAGTGCCCAAAGGGGGGGCCTCCCCCCAAGCCCTCCATCCCCCTCCAAATGCACTTTCTCGAGGGGACCTGTCCCGCTCCTGAAAAGCAAAAGCCCCTGTGGAGGGGCTGTGTGCTGAAGCAGGGGGCCGTAGCCGCAACTGTTGCGGAAGCCCGGGGGAGGAAGTCTTCCCCCGGGACTGTTTCACGTGGTTACTGCCCGTCTCCGGGAAGGCTGAGATCATAGGGGATGCCGGAGAAATAGCGCGTCAGCAGCTGGTGGAGCTGCGGGTAGAAGGTGGTGCGGTTGTCCCCGGCGTCCAGCAGCTGGTCCAGGCGGTGCACGCCGGTGGAGACGCCCGGCCGGAGCTGGTCCGGCGGCGGCAGGGTGATCCAGCGGGTGCCCTGGAGCTTCCGGCTGCCGCCAAGGCCCTGCCTGTCCGTATTGATGAGCATGTGGATGCTGCCGTCGAAGCCCATGTAGACATCGTGCGGAGTGAAGGCACCGGACAGGCGGTTGGCGAGGAAGCGCAACAGCCGGCTTTGCCCCCGGCTTTCCTGCACGGGGCGCAGGGCTGCCAGAAAGGCATCGATGGCCGCCTTTGCCTCGCCGTGCTTGCCCTTGGTCCAGCGGCTGCCTTCCAGCAGGCCGTGCAGGGCCGTGGCGGCATCGTCGCGGCCGGATTCCAGGCAGACGGCCAGCTGTTCCGCCACGCCGGTCTCCTTGCGGATGGCGTTGTCGAGGAGCCTGCCGCAGGCCACGGCCGCGTCCCTGCCCTTTTCCAGCAGTCTCAGGCCGTCCTGCAGGGCCGCGCGTGCCACCACGCCGCCTTCCTGATCCTGCAGGCCGCCAAGGATGCGTTCCACGCTCTGCCGGATCAGGTCGAGGCCCTCCCGGGCGCCGTCGGTATCCAGTCCGCGCGGGTTGGGCGCTGTGTACGGTGGGGTTCTCCGTCTGCATCCGGGCCAGGGTCAGGTTGGCCATGAAACGGGCGACGGACGTGCGCAGTTCCGTGATGGCCTGCTGCCGGTGTTCCGGCTCGCGCGGGCCGTTGGTACGCAGGCGCAGGGCCAGACGGCTGATCTGGAGCCCCTGGGAGATGAGGCTGTCCGCCTGCGGCAGCCGGGCGCGCTGCAACAGCGCTCCCGCGTGGCCCACCACCTGATGCAGGGCGCGCGCCTGCTCAAGGGCATCCAGGCGGCTCTCGGCCTGGTCGGTCCCGGCAAGCTGGAAGACGGGGCGGTCCATGGCCGGTTCGAGGTGGCGCAGCAGATCGGCCCGCCCTTCCTGGAAGCGCCGGCGCACGTCTTCCGGCATCCGGGCATCTCCTGTCCTCCGGTCGATGACGGACAGAGCGTCCCTGACGGCCCAGGCATCCGTGGCGGGAGAGCGCAGGGCCTCGATGAGCGTGTCGCAGGCCCGGCCCCATTCCTGGCGGTCCATGTCCGGGGGCAGGTCGCTTTCGGCCAGCTCGTGCAGCAGCAGGCAGGCCCGGCAGCGGCTGTCCCGCTGCGCCAGCTCGCCCAGTCCTTCCGTCAGCTGGCCGTACAGGCGGGAGATGTCCCGTATCTGCCGGCGTGCCTGCCGGATGCCCTGCCGGAACGGGTCCGCATCGGGGCGAACCGTGTCCGCCGGGGCGCTGTCCCCGCTCGCGGGCCGGTCGCCGCGTTCGATGGCGGCCAGCTCCTGCCGGACGAAGTCCGCGTCGATGCGGCGGAAGTCCTGCCCTTCCTGCCCCAGGCTCTCCGACGTATCCAGATGGCGCAGGGCCAGCCCGCAGACATCGTCCAGGGCGCAGTGGATGGCCCGGCGCATATTTTCGTCCACCTGATGCTGGACGTGGGCAAAACTGTCCGCATCAGCCGTCAGCCTGTCCTGCAGCACGGCGTCCACGGCTTCCAGGGCCGCTTGCAGGGTGTCCCGGGCCTCGCCCGTGAAACGGGCCAGGGTGGCCTGGCGTTCCTGCAGGGCCTGCCGGGCTTCCTCCCTGAAGGTGATGCGGCCCAGGAAGAAGTCCCGCAGGGCGGCGGGGCTGAAACGGGAACGATAGGGGTGCGGGGCCGTTTCGGGGGGCGTGTCATCGACCGGTGCGGCGGAAGCCGTTCCCAGGTCGGTGGCCCGAGCCTCCACCCGGGCGGCCATGTCGTCCGCGCCGGTGTGCAGGGCATCCCGGATCAGGGCCAGGTCGGCGGCCATGTCCGCCTGCCCGTCATCGAGGTCGGCGATGACGGCATCCAGCAGGCCGCTCGTCTGCAGCTGCCGCAACTCCACGGCCCGTTGCGGGGCTTCCTCGCGCAGGATGGCCATGTTGCGGCGCACACGGGTCTGGAGCAGTTCGGCATAGTCCGCGCCCCGGCTGGTCATGGGGCGCGCCGCCTGCCGCAGTCCGGCCAGCTCCCGCAGGGCCGATTCCAGATCCGCACGGCGCTGGGGATCGTCGGGCGCACCGGCAGCGGCATTGCGCAGATGGCCCAGTATCCTGCCCGTCTGGGCGCTGAAGTCTTCCAGCCCGCGACGGAACTTGCCCTGGGCACGCCAGCTTGCCGGGGTGAGGCTGTCCAGCAGCTTGGCGAACCAGCGCCCCACCGTTTTGGGCGGGCCCGGGATGCGGTCGGTCTGCCGTGTGCCCGGCTCCAGCACCTCCATGCTGTGCCTGCCAAGGCGGCCCATGCCGCCCAGAGCGTCATAGCCGAAATCCGTATCAAGACTGATGTAGCGTGTCTGCGTTGCCTGCACTGGTCCTGGCATGGCGTCCCCCTTCATTATGAATATGGTTGTGAGCGGCGGCGTGGCGGCCTTCTCCGGCTGTCGCGACCGGGCAGGCGGGCGTGGGATTCCCCGCGGCGGTGATGCCCTGTGGTCGCCTGTGCGGCACGGGGCCGGTGCGTGGCTCTGCAGGGCCAAGGAGTTCCGCACAGTTCCTTGGCGGCGCTGTCACCGGCGAGACATATCTCCCGGACGCGGAGCTCCGGCCAAAATCGCCCCGGTATATGGTGCCGGAAGACGGCAGCAGGCAGCGGGGCCTTCCCGTCTAGCGGCCCTGTTGCATCACATCGGCCCAGTGGGCCAGGACATCCAGAAAATCTTCCAGCGCGGTGAAGAGCGTCCCTTCCCCGGCTTCGGCCGCCGCCACGCGGGCAAAGGCCATGATCTCCTCACCGTCCAGGCCGAAAAGCGTGTTGCCGCTCTCCCGGCCCAGGCAATGGGCCCGCATCATCCGGGCCATCAGTTCCCTGCCCTGCTCACCGGCAGGGAGCGTCCCCAGGCGGGCATACAGATAGATGGCGTCCTCGTCGTCCGTGACCTCAAGGTCCACGATGAAGCGGCCGTCGAAGCGCAGGCGGCACAGGCCGTCCCCGTTGAATGCCAGGGCGGCCCCGGTCTGGCGTGAAAGCGCGTCCAGCATCTGGTGCGGTGTCATAGTTGCTCCGGTCGTTGAAGATGTGAAGGATACCTGCCCGGCCTGTCCGTGATGTCTGTACGGGCAGATGCATCAACAGTGCCAGCGCTCCCGGCAGGGACAGTGCCCGTGTCATGGCTGTGTTTCGGGACGTCCTGCGCAGGAGAGAGGAAAAAGGGGTGGGAAAAATGCTGTCATGGCCGTCCGCTGGCGTGAACGCCGTTGGCGGCCCGGCCGGGACGGCCTTGCGGGCCGTCCCGGGATACGGGGGTGCCCTCCTTTCGGAGAGCGCGGGATTTAAACTTGTTTCTTGTTCAAAAACAAAGAGTTGCGCTTGTTGTGCACATCTGTGCGCGCATCAGGCATGGCGCAGCAGTTTGGCTGCGAAGGCCGCGGCGCCGAAACCGTTGTCTATATTGAGGACGGCCAGGCCGGGCACGCAGGAGCAGAGCATGCTGTGGAGGGCGGCCATGCCGCCCGCGCCCACGCCGTAGCCCACGGACGTGGGGACGGCCAGCACCGGGCAGGGTACCAGCCCGGCCAGCACCCCGGGCAGGGCGCCTTCCATGCCGGCCACGGCGATGATGAGGCGGGCGGCGCGCAGATCCCGGATGTGCGGGGCAAGGCGGTGCAGCCCGGCCACGCCCACATCGGTGAGGAAGCCGCAGTCGTGGCCCCAGAAGCGCAGCGCTCCGTAGGCTTCGGCGCCCACGGGGATGTCGGCCGCTCCGGCCGTGACCACCATGATATCGCCCCTTTCGGGCCACGGCGGGCCCAGCTCCGGCACTTCCCGGCCTTCACCGCCCAGACAGAAAAGACGGCATTGCGCCCAGTAGCGTCCTGCGGGGAATTCGCGTTGCAACAGGGCCCCCTGCGCTTCCGAAGCGCGGCTGACCAGCACGGGGGCGCCGCGAAGGCTGAGGCCGCGCACGGCCCCCACTAGGGCCCCGTCGGTCTTGCCCTGGGCGAAGACGACCTCGCCCAGGCCGGTACGCAGGGCGCGTTCATGATCCAGATGCAGGCCCTGCAGGCTGTCGGCCGCAGTGGCGTCTCCCAGATGCCGCAGGGCCTGTTCCGGCGGGATGTCCCCCCGGGCCACGGCCTGCAGCAGGCTTTCGATAGCTGTATGATCCATCCCCTGCATATAGGGCAAAGGACATCGCTTGTCAGCAGCGGATGGAGGGCCGGTTCCCGCGCTCTTCTTGAGTTTCTGCCGGAATTCCCCTATAGTTGTCCGTTGCCCGAATCTTTGCGGGCAATAAATTCCGTGCCTTTTTTCGGAGTGCCCATGCTTGATTATATCCGTTCCAATGCCCAGTCCTTTGGCGTCAAGGTAGCCTTCGCCATCATCATCCTCGTCTTCATGTTCTGGGGCGTCGGCAGCCTGACCGACGGCGGTTCCAGCAATGTGGTGGCCAAGGTCAACGGTGAGGCCATCACGGCCCAGCAGTTCGAGCAGGCCTATCAGCGGGCCGCCGAATACGCCATGCGCAACGATCCCTCCCTGACCCGTGAGGCCCTGGTGCAGCAGAAGCTGGGCCGTCAGGTGCTCAACGAGCTCATCAGCGCCCAGCTGATCCGTCAGGAAGCCGCCCGCGTGGGGATGACCGTGAGCCCTGAAGAGATGCATTATGTGGTCTCCAAGCTGCCCGCGTTCCAGGACGCCCAGGGCAAGTTCGATCCCGAGGCCTACAAGCGCAACATCGAAGCCCAGCGCATGAGCGTGGCCGAATACGAACAGGGCCTGGCGGACAGCATCCTGCGTGACAAGGTGATGCGCACCGTGGCCGGCAGCGCCTGGGCCGCCGGTGACGAAGCCCGCAAGTACTATGATTTCCTCACCCAGCAGCGCACGGTGGAGTACCTGTACCTGCCCGCTGCCGATTTTGCCGCTTCGGTGAAGCCCACCGAGGAAGAGCTCAACGCCTGGTACGAGGCCCACAAGGCCGAGCTGGCCAGTCAGCCCCGCGTGGAAGTGGAATATGTGGCCGTGGCCCCCGAAGGCCTGGTGCGCCCCGAGAGCGTGAGCGCCGAGGCCGCCCTCAAGTGGTATGAAGCCAACAAGCAGCGCTTCCGCCAGCCCGAGCAGGTCAAGGTGGCCCACATCCTGGTGCCCCTGGCGGAGAACGCTCCCGAAGCGGCCGTGAAGCAGGCCATGGAAAAGGCCGCCCGCATCCGCAGCGAGGCGGAAAAGGGCGACTTTGCCGCCGTGGCCAATGCCAACAACGGCCCCAATGCCGCCGGCCCCGGCGGTGAGCTGGGCTGGATCCAGCGCGGCCAGACCGTGAAGCCTTTCGAAGATGCCGCCTGGGCCCTGCAGCCCGGCCAAATCTCCGAGCCCGTGCGCAGCCAGTTCGGCCTGCACATCATCAAGATGGAAGAGCGCAAGGACGCCAGCGTGCAGCCCTTTGCCGAAGTGGAAGCCGAAGTGCGCGCCACCCTGGCCAAGCAGGAAGGCGTGGAAAAGGTCAACGACGTGCTGGACAGCCTGATCGGTGACAACATCAACAACCGTCCCCTGCAGGAAAGCGCGGCCAGCGCCGGCAGCTACAAGGATGCCGACGGCAAGGAACAGCCCCTGCTCAAGGCCGAACGTACCGGTCTGGTGGGCCAGGCCGAACTGCAGAAGATCCTGGGCATCAGCGACGAGATGGCGGCCAGCCTGATGAAGGCCCCGGCCAACTCCCCTGTGGACACGGCCCTGGAAGCCGGTGACCGTTACCTGGTGGTGCGGGTGCTCACCTCCGAGCCGTCCACCACGCCCACTCTGGATCAGGCCCGCGACCGCGTCATGAAGGCCCTGGTGGCGGAAAAGTCCCTGCAGGCCGCCATGGAAAAGGCCACTGCCATCCGCAAGGCCATGACCGACGGCACGCTGCCCGCTGAAGACGCCGCCCGCGTGCAGAGCGCCGACCTGACCCGCGACGGCGCCCTGGCCGGCTTCGTGCCCAACCCGGCCATGAACCAGGTCATCTTCCGCGCCGCGCCGCAGACCTGGATCGACCAGGCCTTCAGCGTGTACGAGCAGGAAGACAGCAGCAAGTGCGGTGCCCTGCTCTGCCGTGTGACCGCCGTGGAACAGCCCAAGTCCGACGGCTGGGCCGGCATGGAGAACCTGCTCACCGAGCTGGTGCAGCGCAAGCGTGTGGAAGGCATGTACCAGACCTTCATGCGCATGCTGGAACAGAAGGCCAAGATCGAAGTCTACAACAGCCGCGTGCTGGAAAGCGCCGGTATCTAGGAAAGATAAAGGCTGGGGGAGGAACTCCTCCTCCCCCAAAACCCGCTTATTAAAGGCTGCCCGCAAGGGCAGCCTCTTTTTTATTGTGTGACATTGCCGGGCATGACCCGAAGTCACGGGACCATAACTACTCGCGGACGGTTTGCTTTTAGCTTGCGAGAACAGAAAGGCAGACCAGATGTCTCCAGGCGGCCATATGGATGGGAAAAGCACGCTTTTTCCGGGGATGCAAGGGGCGGGTCTCCGCCCTCCCGGGGGCCCCTCCTGAGGGGCACTTGCCGGGCCGGGACTTTACTGACAAAATAGCCGTTCCCTGCGGCATTTTTCCCTGATTTTTTCGGGCGCCGTACGTCCCGGAGCAGGGATTGCCCTGTGGGGCAAAACAGCATATGAGGGGTTTTTGGAGGGCTGGGGGGAGTTTGAGGGGGGAAGGGAACCTTTT
>ERZ840371.4177-NODE-4177-length-11026-cov-2.439614_pt1 | contig 11026 bp, 10 predicted proteins | sample MGYA00519937_ERZ840371 | MGnify/ENA primary metagenome ERZ840371 (study PRJEB31850, sample SAMEA3708873) | human gut metagenome | biome: human gut; feature: human-associated habitat; material: faeces | place: China | collected 2014 ... | reverse complement strand
TACATAATCGCAAGATTTCCATAAGCACTTGCACGAAACAGCGCACGAAGCTGTGTCTTGAAAATTTCGGTCTGTGTCAGGCAGATACGGATTGCACGATATCCCAGTGCCGGATTTTCTTCCTTTTCCATTTTGAAATAATCACACTGTTTATCCGCACCGATATCTAACGTACGGATAATCACACGTTTTCCTGCCATTGTCTCAACTGCAGTCTTATAAATCTTAAACTGTTCTTCTTCGGTCGGATAATCTTCTTTTTCCAGATAAATAAATTCACTTCTGAAAAGTCCGATTCCACCTGCATCATTCTGTACGACAGTTGCTAAATCTTTTATGTTTCCAATATTAGCATACAGCATGATTTTCTTTCCATCAAGTGTAATATTTTCTTTTCCTTTGAGCTGTAAGAGCAGTTCTTTCTTTTCTAACTCTTCTCTCTGGCGTTCTTTTAATTCTGCAAGTGTCTCTTCATCCGGCTCTACATAGATTTTTCCATTTACTCCGTCTACTACTGCAAATTTTCCGTCGACACGTTCATCCAGAGGCATCTCTGTTCCAATTAAAGCCGGAATTGCCATGGTTCTTGCAAGAATTGCGGTATGCGAATTAACCGAACCATGCACGGTTACAAAAGAAAGCACTTTATCTTTTTCTAACTGTACGGTTTCTGACGGTGCAAGGTCATCTGCCACAATAATTACCGGTTCATCCGTCACTACTTTGCCTTTTTCTCCGCCTGCAAGCAGGGAAAGGATTCTCTCAGAAATATCTTTTACGTCTGCAGCACGTTCTTTCATGTAGTCGTCATCCATGGACGAAAACATGGTAGAAAAATTATCGCTTGTCGATGCAACCGCATATTCGGCATTGACTTTCTGAGTACGGATAATATTTTCAATGGACTCATTATAGTCATCATCCTCAAGCATCATCTGATGCACTTCAAAGATAGCAGCATTTGCTTCACCGACTTCTTTTAATGCTTTTTCATATAAACCACGAAGCTGGTCCAATGCCTTCTCTTTTGCTTCGTTATAACGTGCCCACTCTTTTTCACTGTCTTCTGTACGTACACGTTTTACCTGCTGCTCGCTCTTCTGATATACACAGATTTTTCCAATTGCAATTCCACTAAATACACTTTTTCCACTATAAATCTGCATCGATAACTTCCCCTTTCTTCCTTTAAAAAAACAGGGGTCAAAACTAATTTGACCCCGGCTTTATTTCATGTTCTGCTTTTTTCTTACAGGTTTTCTTTCACGAATGCGCTGATTGCTTCATAAGCTGCATCTTCATCTTCCCCTTCAAAAGTAAAGGTAACTTCATTTCCCTGTTTTACAGCGAGTCCCATAATTCCGAAGATTCGTTTGCAGTCTCCTGCTTTTCCGTCTTTGTTTAATTTAATTGTGCTTGCAAACTCTTTTGCAGCTTTTACAAGTTCTCCTGCCGGACGAGCGTGAATTCCTTCTGGGTCTGTGATTGTGTACTTAAATTCTTTCATGGTAAATTCTCCCTTTCTTGTTTTAATTTTATTTTCTTGTTTTAATTTTATTTTCTTGTTTTTTATTTTCTTAATTTTAATTTTTTCTTATTCTTCTACTTTTTTCTTTAAAATTCCAAGCAGTACAGTGGAAACAATTGTTCCAACTACCAGTGCCGCCAAGTACATCCACGGATTTCCGACTACAGGGAATACAAAGATTCCACCATGTGGTGCCATTAAAGTGCAGTTGAATAACATACTTAAAGAACCTGCGATTCCGGAACCGATAACACATGCCGGAAGTACATGAAGCGGGTCAGATGCTGCAAATGGAATTGCTCCTTCAGTAATAAATGATAATCCCATAATAACATTTGTAAGTGTTGTTTGTTGTTCTTTTTTAGTAAAACGATTTTTAAAGAAGAATGTTGCAAGCGCAATAGCTAGAGGTGGAACCATCCCACCAATCATAACAGCTGCCATGATATCATAGTTTCCTGAAGTAATCGATGCAGTTCCGAAAACATAAGCTGCTTTATTGATTGGACCACCCATATCAACAGCCATCATACCACCAAGTAACATTCCTAAAATAACTTTACTTGAACCACCCATTGAATTTAAAGCATTTGTAAGAGCTGTATTGATAGCAGCAACTGGTGGATGGATAATAAATGTCATAAGTAATGCCATTAATAATAATCCAAAGAATGGGTATAAAAGAACTGGTTTTAATCCTTCAAAATCATCAGGTAAATAATCAAATAATTTACGTAATCCTTTTATTAAATACCCAGCAGCAAAACCAGCTACTAAAGCTCCTAAAAATCCTGAATTTCCTTGGCTTGCTAAGGCTCCACCAACAAATCCAACAGCTAGACCTGGATGATCTGAAATTGACATTGAAATATATCCTGCAAGGATTGGTAACATAAATCCAAAGGCTATATCTCCTGTTGTTTTAAAGAAAGCAGCTAATGGTGTATTTTTACCAAAGTTACTTGGATCAATTGTATAATCATCAAATAAGAAAGCTAAGGCAATTAAAATACCTCCCCCAATAACAAATGGTAACATATGACTAACACCATTCATTAAATGTTTATAGATTTGACGACCAACACTTTCATCACTTTCACTTTCTACAGTTGTAGAAACATGATCTGCATGATAAATTGGTGTATTTCCACTTAAAGCTTCATTAATTAATTCTTCTGCTTTATTGATACCATCTGCAACTTTTACTTGAATCACTGGCTTTCCATCAAAACGTGCCATTTCGACATTTTTATCAGCAGCTACAATAATAGCTTCACATTCTTCAATTTCTTTAGCAGTTGGAGCATTTTTAGTTCCACCACTACCATCAGTTTCGACTTTGATTGTAATGCCCATTTGTTTCGCTTTTTCTTCCAAAGCTTCAGCCGCCATATAAGTATGAGCAATACCTGTTGGACAAGCAGTTACTGCAAGCAAACGATAAGTTCCTGTAAATTCTTTTTGCGCTTCTTCTTTTTCTTCTTCTTTAGCTTTTTGTTTAGCTTCTTTTTGATTGATCAAATCCATAAATTCTTCTACACTTTGAGCATTAATTAATGAATCTTTAAAATCCGTATCCATTAACATTTGAGATAACATTGCTAGAATTTGTAAATGTTCATTTCCACCTGTTTTAGGGACCGCAATCATAAAGAAAAGTTTTGCTGGTTGATTATCTAATGATTGATAATCAACACCATCTTTAACAACCATTGCCGCAAGTCCTGGAGCGTTTACAGCTTCACTTTGAGCATGAGGAATCGCAATTCCTTCTCCAATTCCTGTTGTACTTAATTCTTCACGTGCATAAATTCCTTGTTTATAAACATCTTGATCATTTAAGTTTCCTTGTTTTGCCATTAATGAAACTAATGTATTAATAGCTTCATCTTTATCTAAACATGTAGCGTTAACATCAATCGAAACATCTTTTTATAAATCTAAGATTTTCATTTATAGTTCTTCCACTTTTAATTGTTTATAGACTTCTTGAATCATTGAAGCTTCAGCAAGATCTTCACTAAAAGCAGTTGCTCCTCCACAAGCACTTCCAAGTTTTAAAGCTTCATCATATTTCTTTTCTTTTAAATATCCAGCAATAAATCCAGCAACCATGCTATCTCCACTACCAACACTATTTAATAATTTTCCTTTAGCACCTGCACAATAATAAACATGATTGTCCTCACTTACTAAAATTGCACCATCTTTTCCAAGAGATACAAGAACATTAATTGCTCCTTGTTCTTGTAATTTTCTTGCATAGAAAATTAAATCTTCTTGATTTTCTATTTTTACATTAAATAATTCTTCTAATTCACGATGATTAGGTTTTATTAAGAAAGGATGATAAGGTAATACTTTCTTTAATAAATCATTCGTTGCATCAACAATAATTTTAATTCCTTGTTGATCTAATTTTTTCATGATTTGTTCATAAATATCACTAGGTAAAGAAGATGGAATACTTCCCGCAAGAACTAAAATATCATTTTCTTGTAAATGATCTAATTTTTCAAATAACTCATTTAATTTTTCTTGAGGAATATCTGGACCACTTCCATTAATTTCAGTTTCTTTAGCCCCTTTCATTTTAACGTTAATTCTTGAAAGACCATTTTCTAACTGACATAAATCGCAGTCAAATCCTCTTTCTTTTAATTCTTTAACAATTTCTTCACCTGTAAATCCTGCAACAAACCCTAAAGCTGTTGTTTCAAGATTCAAACGACTTAAAATTGTTGAAACATTGAATCCTTTTCCTCCAGGATAAATTTCTTCTTGCTTTGAACGGTTTGTTTCCCCTTCTTCAAAACAATCAACATGCATAATATAATCCAAAGATGGATTAAAAGTAATTGTATAAATCATTAATCTCTAACCTCCACAACTGTCGCTTGTTCTTTAATTTCTTTTTCACAATGATCTGTAATAATCACCGCATCATTTATTTGACCAAAGGTCACATGATATACCTTATTAAATTTACTATGATCCGATAAAACATAACTCATTTGACAACGTTCCATCGCCAATTCCTTAATAGCAGCTTCTTCACTATCTGGTGTCGTAAAACCATTCATTAAATCAATGCCATTTGTTCCAAAGAAACCTTTAGAAAAATGATAACGACTTAATGACTTCATCGTATTAGCACCCACACATGCCCCTGTAATATTTCTCACTTCTCCACCAAGACATACTACATGAAATCCTTTAAGGGTCAATTGTTGAGCTTGCATTAAACCATTAGTAATATAGTGTGCTTCTTTTTGATCTAAATATTCAATCAACTCTAAAGTTGATGAACCTGCATCTAAATAAACCACATCATTGGCTTCAATCATTCCTGCTGCATACTTTGCAATTTTTTTCTTTTCATCAGCATTTAATAATTGTCTTTTTCCTAATGGATCTTCAATCGTTTGTGTTACCTTAGGAATAAGGGTTGCACCTCCATGAACTCTTTTTAAGAATCCTTGATGATCAAGTTCTACTAAATCTCTTCGTATACTTGATTCACTCGCTCCTGTAAGTTCAACAAGGGAAGCTACAGTCACATTTCCTTTTTTATCTAATTCATTTAAAATAATTTGATGGCGCTGATTATCCATACTGATCACCTCTTACGCATTCATTATATGACTGTTCAATCATAAAGTCAATTATATTTTGACTGTTTAATCATAAAAATGAATGCAAAATGAAAAAAAGAGCACTATTTTGAATGAATGCTCTTTGATCTATGAATGAATGATTAAATTATATAATCAATTGCGGTAACAGTTTCCATTTCTGGACCATCTGTAAGTAACTTTTGATGTTCTTTAGATTTTGGATAATTATTCAAATCATCCTCATTTTTAAATTCAATAATTTGAATAATATCCCCAAAATGAGGGCCTATCGCTGGTTGTTTACTGATATTGCACCCAACTTCACTGTTTACAATAAGTGAACAATCATTTCCTACTTCTTCTAATAAAGTAATAAAATGATCTATTTCCATTTTATCTTTTAAAGTAAATACCGATACATGTTTAACCATCTTTTTCTCCCTTCTATGCAATATGCATTCCACCATCTATAAATATTTTTTGTCCTGTTGTATGACTTGCTTGGTCACTACTTAACCATAAGACAGCGTTCACGACTTCTTGAGTCGTCGCTAGTTTTTTCATAGGAATCACATGTTCTTTCAACATTGCTTCTTCATGAGGATTAGTTGAAAGTGAATTTTTGGTAAGTTCTGTTCCCATGGTTGGACCTGGACAAATGGCATTGACACGAATACCAAATGCCGCATTTTCTAAAGCCGCCATTTCTGTTAAAGCAATAACTGCTGCTTTAGCTGGACCATAAGCAGCAAATCCAGGTGCCATTTTATATCCACCAATAGAAGCCGTATTAACAATTGTACCAAAACCTTGTTTTTGCATTTGTAACAATTCATATTTTAAACAAAGAAAAACACCTTTCATATCCACATCAACTACTAAATCCCATGTTTTTTCAGAAATTTCTGTTAAGGATTCATAAGGCATACGTACACCATCTGGTCCAATACCCGCATTATTAAAAGCACAATCAAGACGCCCATATTTTAAAACAACTTCTTCAATAGCTTTTTTTACATCTTCTTCTTTAGAAACATCACAGTGAATATAAAAAGCTTCATTTCCTATTTCTTTTATTGCTTGCTTACACACTTCCTCTTTATCTACAGTAAAAGCAACAACATGGGCTCCTTTTCTTGAAAACTCAATAGCTGTTTGCTTTCCAATACCACTTGTTCCTCCGGTAATTACAACCACTTTATCTTTAAAATTCATTTTTTCTTCCTCCTTTAAAAGCAAAATATTGACTTAAAATAACAATATTAATATTAAACATTAAAAAAATCAAAACAAACAATGCACCTCTATTTGTCCCATCATATAAATTTATTCCTTGTTGTACAAACGCTAAAATAGTAGCTGTAATGGATGTTCCTATTCCCCCTGAAAGTTGCATTAATGTTTGTAATACTGCATTTCCATCTGCTTGTAAATTTATAGGTAAATAAGACATCGCACATGTCATCGTATTACCTACAATCAACCCAATTCCTAAACTATAGATAAAATAAAGCATCATACATAATTGATAAGTAAGATTTTCAAAAAAGAATAAGAAACAAAATGTGGCAATAAAACTACAACATACACCTAAAATAATAGGTTTTTTAGCTCCAAAACGATCTAAAATCAAACCACCTACAGGTGCAAATACAGCACCAACAATGGCTCCTGGAAGTAAAACGACCCCTGCATCTGTTGCTGATTGTTTTAAAACAATTTGTACAAATGTTGGTAATAATAAACCATATCCTAATGTTGTCATTTGTAGAAACATAATAGCTAAAGTATGAAACGTAAACCCTTTATGATTAAATATTTCTATACGAATTAAGGAATTTTTAATATGCAGTTGTCTTTTAGTAAAATAATATAAACTGATTATTCCAATAATAAAGCAACCCAAAACAAATACTAAATCATCAACTATCTGATTTAAATTAGAAAACCCCATAATTAAAGAAACAAAAGCGAACGCTACAGCTATAAAACTTAAAAGATCAAATTTTTCATGTTTATTAATTATTTGTTCACTCATACAAAAATAACCTATAAAACTTGCTAGAACAATAACTGGTAAAACGCAAATAAAAATATAACGCCAAGTAAAATATTGTGTCATTATTCCTCCAAAGGTAGGACCTATCGCTGGTGCAGCCGCTGTTACAAAAGAACCACATCCCATCATTAATCCTAGAAATCTTTGAGGTGATTCCTCTAAAATAATGTTATACATCATTGGTAAAGCAACCCCTACACCTGCTCCTTGTATAAGTCTTCCTATAAGCAATAAAGTAAACTGTTGTGCAAAGATATCAACAATCAATCCTATTAAAAATAAAAATCCCGCTACTAGAAATAATTTTTTTGTTTGAAATCTTCTTTTTAAATAAGATGAAATAGGAATTAGAATTCCCATCATTAATAAATTTCCTGTAGTCATCCATTGAACTAAAGATGTAGAAACCTGAAATTCATTCATCAATGTTGGAAATGTAATATTCGTTGCTGTTTCAATCAAAACACCACAAAAAGAAAACAAACCTGCGGCTAAAATAGCTAATAATTGTTTCATTGTTAATTTTTCTTCCATAGTCCCCTCCTATTCATTAATTTACTCATAAATAAATAAATTTCTTTTCTTTTTATATTTCATAAACTTTCTTGACAGGACAAAAAAAATGTGCCTAAGCACATTCATGGTAACGAGACATCATCATATCTATCAAACAATGAAACATGATTCTTCTCTCTTTCATTTCTAAATGATCAATAGGTAAAAGTAATGTTTCATGAAAATAGTTTAACATCTTTTGATCAATCATCTGTGTTGAAATCAAAAGTTTACGCCCTTGACTTCTTAAAAGCTTTCTTAAATAACGTGAAGATTGTTTACTTAAAGCATCCTCTTCAATTCCTATAACAAGTAATAAGTCATCTTCTTTTAGTTCAATTGTTGATTCATTTTCATCTAAAACCAACATATCTTTTTGAAAAAGATCACCTTCATATTGAAGATACTTACAAAGCAAATGAGAATAAGCAACTCCATAAAGATAAACATGTTTAGCTTTTTCTATTGCTTTAATAAAATCATCTATTTGATTTTGGTTAATTTCTAATAGATTATTTTCTATCCATTCAAATGAATTATGTAATTGTTTTTTTGTAAGCTGATGTTGGCTATTATTTACTTGATTTCTAATTTCTAATTCTAATAAGCAATCATCTTTAAAGGCAATATAGTTATCATAACCAATTTTTTTTATAAATTTAGAGATTTTTGCTTTAGAAACATAGGTTTGTTTTGCAAGTTCTTCAATGGACATAAAAACAACTTCTTTTAAATTCATTTTAATATAGTTACAGATCGCATAATCGATATCACCTTGTTGACTATTATTTAATAATGTATTTATTTTATTTGTTATCATAATATCACCAGATAAAGTATAACATAAAAACCGCCTAAGCGGTTTTTTGTATGAGTTATAGAGAGTTTTTATATTTAAAGGAAAACTGATCAACAATTTTATTTATGTTTTTCTTACCACTGTAAATAGCCTTTCCAACAAGGATAATCGCTAATATAGATATTATTATTAATATGATTGCAAAGATTTTTACAAATAGGATATTTGAAAAATAATACATCAATAAGACTCCCAGAGAGGAAAGGAAGAACAAATTGCGTAACCATTTTATAAGATTATGAATCATTTTCTTTTGATAGTTAATTTCATCTATATATCCTTGTTTTTCTTGACTATTCATTTTTTTTCTCCTTTTAATAAGATAATCCTGGATTGAAGAATCCAACAAATACACCAATAAAGGCAACAACAACTAATAATAACATTACTTTAATTGGTGACATTTTCTTTTTAGATAATAAATACCAACATCCAACAACAAAGACAGCTGTTAATAATCCTGGATAAACACCATCTAATGTTTTTTGTAAATCTAAGAATGGTTTTTTAGCTCCAGCCGCTGTCATCGTAAATGAAGTTGTTACTGAAATCCATGTTGCTGATACAGCACCGATAACAATACCACCTAACATTGTTACTGATTCTCTTAAAGCTTCCCCTTGAGGACCAACTAAGAAATCAACCGCTTTTCCACCTAATTCATATCCTTTGAAATATAAGAATTTCATTCCAAAGTAAGCAAATAAGTTCCATACAATGATGTACATGATAGCTCCAAGAGGTGAACCTCCTGTAGACATACCTAAAGCAATACCAAGTAAAATAGGAATAACTGTTCCTACAACTAGGGAATCCCCAATACCGGCGATTGGTCCCATTAAACCAGCTCTTAAACCGTTGATTGTTTCATCATCAACATCTTCTGTTCCGTTGGCACGTGCTTCTTCTAACCCAGCTGTCATCCCAACAATAACAGTACCAAGTTGAGGTTCTGTATTAAAGAAAGCAGTGTATGTTTTCATTGATCTTGCTTGATCTTCTTTTTTATCATAAAGTTCTTCTACTACTGGTAACATAGAGCATAGATAACCAAAAGTTTGCATATGTTCTTGAGAGAAGCATGTTAAGTTTCCATAATACCAATTGTGGAAGGATTTAGTTAATGTTTTTTTAGATAGTTTCTTTTCCATCTTAAATATCCTCCTCATCTTCATCATCAAAGTCTCCTGCAGGTGCAGCTACTCTTTGATTTTGTAACATTTTTAATTTGTAGTTAATTAAAGCAAACATACCAGCAATCACTGTTGCTGCAACTAAATTGATTCCCATTGAAGCAGCAAGAGTAAATCCAAAGAAAAATGGAATGAAATCTACTGCTTTTGTAACAATTTGTTTTAATAAGATTGCAATTCCGACACATGGTAATAATGATCCAACTGTAAATAAAGTTTTCATAGCTAATCCATCCATAGGTAATGTTGTTTTAATAAGTTCAACAACATCTGCTCCTAATTTACACATAATTAAGGCTGGAATAAATGAACATAAAATATGTGAAATCCAAGGTAATACCATATCTACAAGATATAATTTATGATAATCCCCTTTTTCAACAGCTTTCCATCCAACATGTTGCCATGCTAAGTTGATTGTTGCTGTTCCATAGAATAATACTGTACCTAAAGTACCAACCATTGTTCCAAATGAAGTTGCAAGAGCTGCTCCTTCTTTTGTGGCAGCTGATAAACCATAACTATTTAACGCTACCATTGCAAGTGGAATCCCAATGTAACTTACAGCACGAACGTCTGCTGAAACGGTTCCACCTGGAGTAACTAATGCAATGTAGACAACTTGCATTGCTGCTCCTACTAAAATACCTGTTTTGATATCTCCTAAGATAATCCCACAAACAAGTCCCCCAATTAAAGGACGACCTAATGTGTAGTTACCAAAGGAAGTACCACCTAATCCTGGCATACTTGATAAACAAGCAAATAAACCAAGTAATGCCGCTTGTAACCAACTAATTGTCATAATTTTTCTTCCCCTTTATTTATATATTTGTTAAAAACCAAATTTATCTTTAAAATCATCCCATGTTCCAATTGAAACATCTGGTAATAAAGCAAATTTGATTGTATAACCTGCTTTAGCCAAAGCTTCAAAAGCTTCTGCTTCTTCTTGTGTAATCGATTGATTGTTTCCTAGTTTTGTTGCCCCTTCACGATCATTACAAGGTCCAACAATAACTGTTTTAATACCACAATCAAATCCTTGATCAACAAGAATTTTTTTCATATCAATAGGATTTTTAGTAATTATGAAATATTGATCTTGACTATCTAAAACCTTTTGACTTTTCTTTTGCCAAGCTTCCATTGTCCATACAAATGTTTTCTTTCCACTGGCTGATTTGTAAGCTGCTTTTAATACTGAATTATTTG
>ERZ840371.4167-NODE-4167-length-11043-cov-3.446669_pt1 | contig 11043 bp, 10 predicted proteins | sample MGYA00519937_ERZ840371 | MGnify/ENA primary metagenome ERZ840371 (study PRJEB31850, sample SAMEA3708873) | human gut metagenome | biome: human gut; feature: human-associated habitat; material: faeces | place: China | collected 2014 ... | reverse complement strand
TTACCTTCTTTAAAGTCTTTGACAAGACGTTTGCGCTCTGCCACCGGTGTTTTACTGTCAATAGCCACGGCATCGATTCCATGCTGACTATAAGACCTTGCTATCTGCCGTGCATGCTCTATACTTATTGCATATACAATACCTTTTTTGTCACGGGCAAATTTATCAGCACTCATATACAGACGCTCTATACTTTGGCGCCTGTTCAATACGGCATTCATCTCTTTCACCTGATAGTCTCCGTCGGCACCACGCTTTCCGAGACTGTCTATAAGTCTTTGTTCCTCGCTGTCTGAACAAATCGAGACATAATCGAACAATGACAGTTGTCCTTTAACGATAAACTCGGAAATGCTCCACGATGTTATCAGTACATCAAACAAATCTGTAAATCCACGCCTGTTCATGCGGCAGGGAGTTGCCGTCATCCCCAGCTTCCTTGCTTCGGGATATCTTCTCCACAATTCCATGTAGGTATCTGCCAAAGCATGATGCGCCTCATCGACAATTATCAGTTGCGGCTTTTCCTTTATATCATCCCAATGACGGGCAAGCCATTGTATTGACAGGACATCAACATCTGCACTATCCGTTCTTATTCCATACTTTGCAACCGTCTCGTCTATCTGAGCAACCAGTTCCCTGCGATGAGCCACAATCCAGACACGCCCATTATCTTCACGTATAAAATCTCTCACTACAGATGCCAGCACATGTGTCTTGCCTGTGCCAGTAGGCATCTGCACCATGACACTATTATGAGTTCTCCATGCCTCAGACAGACGTTTTACTACATCTTTCTGATAATCACGCAAAACAATATTGCCGCTCTTCATAAAATCAAAGTTCTATTCTTTGCAGGAACATTCTTTTATTTCGTTCAATAACACGTCTTGTAGATATCCCCGCAAAACAAAGCGATGATTTTATATTTTACCCATCTTTACCCATCATCACAATTGGTCAGCCTATTTTCTCTTTCAAAATATTCCACAGAAACAGCATATTACCTATCAGATAACGCCTCCACATACGCCTCGGTTCGCTCAACAGTCTGTAAAGCCATTCAAGACCATGCTTCTGCCACCACTCCGGAGCACGCCTGACAGTTCCCGCGAAAAAATCAAAAACTGCACCTATTGTACCAACATGACAATGAATATCCAGCTCATCCCAATGCTCATACACCCACTTCTCCTGTTTGGGAGCCGTCATTCCTATCCAAAGCAGGTCAGGATTTGCGTTATTTATCGCCTCCACCATGGCAATGTTATCCTCATCCGAAAATTCTGCCTTATAAGGAGGCGAATATGTCACAACTTCTATATTATGATATATATACGAAGCCTCCTGCCTTATCTTTGCCAGAACTTCTTCAGAAGAGCCAAGGAACATAACCTTCTTTTTAAATGAAGAATGAAGATTAAATGAAGAATTATTATTACAACGGTTGATGTCACAACATTCTTCATCAGCTTTCCCCACGGTCGCCGAACATTGTTTCTTTAATTCTTCATTCTTCATTCTACATTCTTCATTTATTCTGTTCATCTCATGAACAAACAAGTCCCATCCTGCTATCCTTCCCTTTGGCTGAGACTTGGCATTGAGCCACCTGCACGCCATGACGATACTTGCACCGTCAGGAATAAGATAATCCCCGTTCTTCAATGCCTCTGCAAACAGCTCGTCTTTCTGAGCCGTGTTATAAGAATGTGCGTTTATCGTGTTTATGAGAACCTTTCCGTCGAGAATGGCCTTTAGTTCATCTTTAGACTCGATTATCTTCAGTTCTTTTAGTTTAAGCATAATTATTTTAGTCTATTTTCGATTTGATGAATCTTTTAATGTCAAAATAAGGCATCCATATAACCTCACTGGGATAATATCTCAGCATACGCATATAGAAATATTGACGCTGCAGGAAACGCCCTATATGCGAATTAGCTCTATGTCCCCTTGTCCTTGCATCGTCATGTCCGAAATTGCCTGTCTGCATGATTTCTTCTATAAGAAAATGCCCCTCTTTCTCATTCATCGGGACAATCATACGTTCTTGTTTCAGTCCTAACACATGATGAAGCGCATACATCAGTGCCCCTGCAAACTTATACATACCAAGTTTCTTCAGCAGTTGCAGTTCTTCAACACTTGCCTTAGGACTTTTTGGATTCTCCAACAAATAATAATAGTCCATTATCTGACGCAAGCCGATACCCTCACCAAGGAAATGTCCGAAAATGTGGCGCATAAGGAATATCCTGTTCAATCGTTCTGTCGGGATAGCTATCAGTCCCGCATTGTCTGGAAGGCTTACATAATTATCGAACACGGCTTCGTCTTCAAAGAATTTCTGAATATGCTTATCCGTAAAAGGATTTATACAGAATGACGGTATGAAATGCACCTCTATGGCAACATCTTTCATGACAGGAAACTCTACATGATGATACAACGCTTTGGCATCAGGTACAAACTGCCTCACGTATGTAAGAATTTTCACCCTTGTCCCTTCTAACCAAATGTCAATATCTCCGCTTTGCCTGCGCAACGGCTGTGGATAAAACGCAGCTATCCCCTGCCCTTTCAAGATTACATTACGAAATCCATCCCTGCACAAACGTCTCGAAACATTTACCGCTACTTCATTAACCCGTCTGTTGCGTGCCTCAATTTTGTTTACCAACGAAAACCATTTAATGATAATGTTTCGTGGAGGTCTCTGCTCCTCCGGCAAACGTTCCACACCTGAAAATATAACCCCGGCAACGGTCTGCTTTAAGGACATCTCAAAAATATCCGACCATTCCTTCTCGGATATCGCACGGCTTAAAAGATTTCTGCCTCCCGTTGCAATTTGCAACAGTTCAAAGAATATATCCATAATTCTATCATCTTCTTTTTTCCAAATTCTGGATACATTCGCAGAACCGTTCTTCAAACCGCTGCAATGTAAATTCCTGCTTGTATCGTTTAAAACCTTCCTTTCCCATGGCTCTGCACTTGTCCATGTCATTCAGAAGTTTTTCAATAGCATCCGACAGTTCTTGGGAATCAGGCTTATAATCCAATGTGAGTACGGCCTCCGCTCCTCCTATTAGATATCCGGTCACACCATCAGCCACCTGCCCACCGATACCACCAACATTTGATGCAACAACAGTCAATCCATACTGCATAGCTTCTAATACAGTAAGCGGAAAGGCTTCTGTATATGATGGCAGGACAAAAATATCAGCTCTTTTAAAAAAATCATCCTTATCCTTTCCATATTTAGCACCGTGTGCATACACACAATCTGACAATTCGTATTCATACACACGTGCCTCAAATTCTTCAGCATGTATATTCTTCCACCCGCCTACAAAGTCACAAACAAATTTCGCCCCTTTATTTTTAAGGATATATAAAGCATAAAGTAACTCCCACACCCCTTTTGTTGTCATCATATTACTCAAAAAAAGCAAATGTGGCAAATCTTCATTTGTTGATTCTTTATGGGCGACATTATACTCATCAGGATTATCAGGTATTCCGTTTCCACAAATAGCAACATTATTTCTTTCAACGTATTTGGAAATATCCCCATAAAGAGATTCCGCCAACAGAATAACATTCACATCTTTGAAAAACTTATTGTAAAGTATATTATCAAACCATCGTTCCTGCTTTGTGCAAACTCCTTTATTATGAAAATGCAAGACAACACGTCCACGTTTCTTTCCGCTTTCTTTCAGTAATTGTTTTACGGTCTCCACAACAACAAAATCCTTATAAAAAGCACTTCCAGCAGAGTTTGGCGTAATATACACAATATCTGGAGACAGTCGTTTGATTTCTTTTTTTATCCTATTCAAAAGTTTTATAAACGACACAACCTTTCGGAGTCCAAATTTACCTATATCTGAAAGAGAATCAGCAGTTGTAAGATTGATATAATGACAATCAAACACCTCATTTATCACACGGCTGTCATGAATATATTTGCCTACCATTGCTGCACCGTGCACAGGTGGGGGCATGTGCATTATAAAAAGAATACTTATTGAAGACATTGTTCCGTTATATAATTGTTTTTCATCCGTTAGCTTTCATTCCGTTTCTGCAAGAAGTATTAATTGTACTTGACAAACATTCTATTTGCCATACCAAATAAAATCAATACTTCTGCAGCAAATATAAATCATACCAAATAAAATCAAGTCATGATAAAACTGATAAACAGACCGGCTTATACAGACCGCATCGTTCCGTTCATCAATAAAAATTTCTAAACTTCCATCATCTTGCCACCTCTACACAAAGCCTGATAAACTATCTCACTTTCGGTGGCCTGCCTTATCTAAGCAATCTGCCCTTATAGCAAGATATTGTGTTTGAATATCTCCGTAACGTCTATTCCACTATCATGCTGAAAGACGTTGTCAAACGTGAGGGTATTAGAAATGTTGACTTTTTGGCGACCTTGGCATCTTATACCGCCGACAATGCAGGAAGCCTTTTCTCGGCAAACAATATCAGCAAGTACCTCAAATCCAGGCGTGTAAACATGTCGACCCTACAGGTAATCAACAATCTCCGCGCCCTGCAAAACGCGTTTCTGATACACAAAGTACGGAGAGTTGACGTAGCTGGGCTAAAAGTTTTTGAGATTGGCGACAAGTATTTCTTTTAAAATTTGGGACTTCGCAACTGCAACCTCAGTTTCAATATGCAACGCGACATCAACAAACTCATAGAAAATGCCATTTTCCTGCACCTTTCACAAAAACGCTATGAGATTTTTACGTGACAAATGTCCGGTGGACGTGAAATTGACTTCATCGCCCGTCGCAATGATGAGGTGGTATATATACAAGCCACTTATATCATGTCTGACGAAACGACCCGTCAGCGTGAGTTCGGCAATTTGGAGGCTATACGTGACAATTATCCCAAATATGTTGTCAGTCTTGACGAGTGGACGAGCGGCAGCTGTGTCAACGGCATCAATCACCTGCATTTGGCAGACTTCCTTAGGCTTTGACATCTCCCTAACCTTCAATCAACCATTTCCAAGCCGAGATTACGAAAACATGCCTGCTATAGACTGCATATTTTGCACAAATTATGCCTTTTATAGAAGGCATAAAAACTATTTGCGATGATATTCCCTGTATTTGAGAAATCTTGCCAATACCCACCATGTAAATTGACTATGCTTCGCTATCTTCATCAATCGGCCTATGGTATCGTTTGTAAAGTAATCACCATATTTCTGAGCTTCTTCCCTACTCAATGAAAATCTGTCTGAAAGCAGTTGGCAATAAGTCAGATTACGGGAAATACGTCCGCGGGCACGCTTATATCCTTCATTTTCATGCAGTTCAGGCTTGACAGCAATGATTCTCTTCTCCCACTCTGATATACTCGGAGCATTTTTCCATCTACGTTGCATCTTCTTCAACCATCCATCACCTTTTATCAAATCTGTTCCATCACTAATAAAAAGAATTTCTGGAATCATAGCAAACTTTCCGTATGTAGCCAACAATGCCCAATATTCCAAATCCTCTGTAATTCGCAGTTCCGTCCGTTGTCCACCTGTCTTTTGGGCATATTCCGAACGTATCATGATGCTGCCCGTACAAACGTGCATCCATTTCGCCCAAAATGAAAAGAAATCGTCCAACACTATCGGACTATCATACTCACTAACACATACTGGAGCTACAAATTCACCTGATACGGTCAGATGCCTCTGTCCTACGGAAACAGCTATACAGTCTTTATGCTCTTCCAAGAAACCAACGGTCTTTTCAAAGAAAGCATCTTCCCAATAATCATCCGCATCAATATAACAGACATACTTTCCTCTTGCTTCAGCCAAAGCCTTGTTGCGCGCCTTGGCTGGACCAGAGTTTTCTTGATGCATGAGCCTGAATACCGGACTCCGATAGCTCTCAATTATTTCCGACGAATTATCCGTACTACCATCATCCACCATCAGCACTTCATAAGTATAGCTACCCTTCTGCGCCAAAATAGAATCCAAACAACGCTTTATCAGTTTTCCTGGGTTATATACAGGGATTATAATAGAAATATCAATCATAACGTTTTTATTCAAAAATTTTTGCCAAAGACTTTTCCCAAACAACTATCCGAATCTTGTCCAAGCAACAAGCTAAAGCAAAAAATATAAAAATATAAATCATGGCAAAAACAAAAGGTGCCGGCATATTGTCTGATATCCATTTCATACCCAAACCATAAAGTGCAGCACCCTCCCACGAATGAGCCAACAAACCTGCGAAAGCAGAAGAGGCAAAGAACGCAAATACCATTGATATTATGCGGAGAAGTTCAATATTTATCTGACACGTTTTCACTGTTTATTTTAGTTAATCCAAAGACCATTATTAGCCTTTATCACACACCCAACTTTTTTAGATATTCTATAGAAACATTCAACCACTCCTTCTTGATTTGTTCTATTCTTTCCCAATCAAACAATCTATCTATCAACAGAGCATTGTTTGTATTATCGTCCACGACACAGTCCTTCAGTTCGAACAATGTAAGCAGACTTTCCATACGGGAATTCACTTTATGCAACTGTCGCTTAAAAACAAATACCGGCTTGTGATAAATGATGGAAAAAGCCGTCCCGTGAAAAGAGTTGGAAATAAAGACTTCACACCCTTTTATCAACCGCACAAAATCAGCAGGCCCCGCTTGTTTGAAATTTCTGTCCGCATAGGCCAATGGAAATCTGTCGGTAATCGCATATATCTTCAAGTCCTTTTTCCTGGCATATTCCCAAGCGTACAACTTCAACTGCTCATTACCTTCAAAGTCGTAAATCAAGAGGTATTTTTCCGTCAGTTCCTCATAGCGGATATAGGAATTTATCGAACCGTCATCTATACCGCCAGCCAAAGCATCCCACGCAGAATTAGGCAAAAGGAAGACAGGATCCAACACCCACGTTCCCTGCACGCCCATCCGATCCAATAACTCCTTACCCTGGTATTCACGAACACTCACGTGGTCGAATTTCAGCAACGACCGTTGTATCCGTCTGTAATGATCCTCCGGCAAATCTGTGTACGAGAAACTTGCGGCATAAGAAGCTTTCCTCCCTTCTTTGACAAACTCAAGATAAAAGACCGGATCCTGTCCCGCTTCATAAAGTACATTCCAAATCTGGTCACTCCCACACAGATACATATCCGCCTTTGGAGGGCAATCCGTCAGTTCCCCGCTACTCCTCCAAACTTGTTCTGTCTCTTTCAGGATTCGATGATTGAAGAAATCAAATACACGTTTGCGCTTCATCGTTGTCCGGCGATGCGCCCACTTCATTATCCGATAGAGCATCCTCGTTGCGATATTCCTGCTCAACTTGGATTCAGGATTCACATACCAGAAAGCATAATACCGCATCAGATATTCCGGTTCAAAACGGATGATTTCCGTCTCATGCCCTCGCTCCTTCAAGTACGTCTGCAAGGCGTAAGCCTGGAGGGAAGCCCCATAGTTATACCCCTGATAAGTAGTCAGTGTAAGTATTTTCATCTGTTACAATGTTTCTTAGCTATTTCAATGGCATCCATAATACTACGCGCGGCACGTTCAGCCGTTTCCCCGGAAACAATCCGTCTGGAAGCTTCGCCCATCGCCTTCAGTTTTTCCTTGTCCGACACAATCCGTTGAAGAACATTTACCATATTAGCTTCATCCAACGGGTCGAAGACCCATCCATTCTCCGGACGCACAAGTTCAGGATGGCATCCGTTGTATTTGGAACAAGCGACAGGCAATCCACATGCCATGGCCTCCGGTACAACAAGACTCCAATTGTCTTCGAGCGTAGGAATTATGAAACAGTCGGCCGCTTTATAGTAAGGAGCAATATGGTCATAGTCAACAGCTCCAACAAGAGAAACATCCGGTATATTCCCGTTGCGAACCACCCGTTTCAATTCTTCCTCCTGAGGACCTGTGCCGACATACACCAAAGAGCAAGTCTCACTCCCCACACACCTTTCCTTAAACTCTTTCCATCCATAAAGCAACTCCTTAACCCCCTTTCTCGGAATCAACTGACCCACATACAGGAACATTACACCTTTGATGCCCAACCGTCGCCGTAACAAGTCTTTTGAAGCATCAGAAATCCCTGTCACCATTTGGGCCATCCCCGTCACGTCTGCCACCATGTGCCCGTAAGTCAAACGGGTATCGTCCCAGCCCAACAGTTGCTTTACATACTCACCTGTAAGACTGCCGTTACAACCAATAGCATCAATCCAATGCGAAACAAACTTACGATACAAAGTGCGCGTTTTTCCCGCTGTACGTTCGGTATGCGCCGTACGTTCATACAACATCACATGGGGGATTCCCTTCAATGCCCTTACAGCCAAAGCGGCATACGTCCATTGCATGAAACCATCACTGACGAGCACGTCCGGTCTTGTCCGGATAACTTGTTTAATTAATCCCGGACTGACTGGTATACGGATGGAACTGTTTGCCCTTGAGGCATTGTCTATTTTCGGCCGGTTACCTAATCTCAATTCTTTTTCGCGTGCAATAGCCCTATCGCCCAGCACTGTTTTCAATTTGTCCCGACAACGCTGTGGTGGAACATCTTTGTAATATATTACCGTGAGCTGATGCCCGCACAGTTCGTCCAATGCCCTGAACACAGGTATGCGGTAGTCTAAGAAACTGCGTGTAACCCAAGTGATTCTCATAATTTATATTGTATGGTATTAATCAAAATAAATATACTGGCGACAGATATCAACGTGAAATTCCAATCAGAGCCGATACAAGGATATGCATAGTTATTTACAAGGATACTACATAAAACTATGAACAAAGCTGTCATTTCCTTTCCCGCATGTTTGGATGAAAGTTTATTCCAACACCTCCAAATGGTCTGAAGGAGATAAGTACCAAAGATTATACATCCCACAATGCCTGTATTTACCAGAACAGACATATATCCATTATGGGCAGAATGAGCTGCTATATGCGATCCCCACATCACAAGATTACGTTCACCAACCATATAACCTTGTCCTATCCACGGAGATTCTCGCCAGGCTGTAAAACAGGCTTCCCAAATGGAAACACGCCCGGAACCTGACTGAATGTGCTCTTCTGATCGCCCGTGAAAAAATATATCATACATAAGATCCATTCCATAGTGATAAACAAATATGACTACAATAAGCATAAAAAAGGACTTAACGACATTGATGCCTTTAACAGATGAACTCAAATAAATCAAAAGTCCAGCTGCAAAAGCAATAAACGAAGCGGAACTCGTCCCTAATATCATTGCGGCGAAATTGAAAGCAAACAGCCATTTGAAATTAAATGCCTTTTCATATATATACATGCCCAAGCATAGTAAAGCCCCAATAGCTCCCGTCAGACTATAAGTATTGGTATGTGCCCATAATGAGCCATAATTTATGGCATAGCTGATATAGCCCCCTGCAGTTGCCAAAGTGGTGAGATAAAGTAAATAAATCATGGCGCACCGTTTCTCTTTAATTTTCCAAAACGCCACAGACAGAGCCATAAACGATGAGATTACTTCCAATGCCTTAGGCAAGATAACGGTAGTGGAATCAACAACATCGCTTGTAAATATCGTAAATATGGCAAAAACATAATAGGCCAGATACATACCGTTGTTCGTCAATGCCTGTTTAATATGTTTCTTTTCTTTATAGACGATATAAAAATTCAGAAGTATGCACACAATCAGCATCAACCGCCCACCAGCACCACCATCATTTGCACTGTTGAAAACAGTCTTTCTGCAGATATGCAACATGAATATCAACGTGTATAGCTGCAGCTCTTTTGGATAGAGCCTCTTGAACAATCTGTAATTATATGTTATGGGATTCATTGTTTTTAAGATATTTATATCTGTTCCATCCATCTGTACAACCGCAGCAATGCGGCATTCACGTGTTTATATTCCCTAAAATAGAGCATCTTGCTTTCCATCTCTATCGCGTTGCGCCGGTTGCTCTTCACGGTGGTGCTTCCTCCTTCATAATGCACCACAGCCACCGATGGCTCAAAAGCGAAATGCCATCCATGCCGCATGAAACGTTCCGCCAGAATAACCTCTTCGAAGTAAAGGAATGTGCGAGGATCGAAACCGCCAACGACCTCAAAACGGTCCGCCCTAACCATCATGAAGGCTCCGCTCACCCAGTAGCACTTACCACCTACGAAAGCCTTCGGAGCAGCAAGTTTCATGGCCTGGACCGCCGTCCGCTGTGCCAGACGTGCCTTCGAGACTTCCGCCACAGAATGTGTATCATTGCCGCCGTATACCGCGCTGTTTTTGTGCCCTTTGCGCAAGAAGGCGAAAAAATTCCAGCCCATCTGCCGCCAAGGCGAGATATAGCGCGTGTGCGGGCTTTGGTCGTTCCCGTCCAATCCCACCACACGGGGACCGATGCCGGCCGTGCCGCTATCCCGCCCCATATTTGTCCACAACCGCCCCAGCACGTCTGCATCCATGATTTCAATATCGTCGTTAGAAAACAAGTAGGCATCGAATACCATTCCGCTCGCCTTCAACACCGCCACTCCGAGATTATTGCCCCGGGCATAGCCCAGGTTCTCCGCCGCGGCGATACACCAGCCACGAAGATGTCCCCCAGCCTGCCTCGCCTCTTTCACATAAGCCAGCCCACAGTCTTCAGCCAGCCTCCGCCCGTACGTCTCATCAGCATCCACGGCCACAACTACCACACGGTAGTCATCGGACAATCGTGTCAACTGCTCCGTGACATATCCTGAGGAGCCCTCCGCGTTATGGTACGACACCACCACTATTCCTGTTATCATCGTTTTATGGTATTATAAACATAAGCCAGCATTAAAGGAATGGCTATTCCTGCAACCACATACGCCATTTCCCATCCCCATAAACCTCCGTAATCTATAACCGGGAAATCCATCATGCGCTCTATATTGTATCCATAGCAGATTACTTGTGCAAAATTCACGGCCTTG
>ERZ840371.4150-NODE-4150-length-11089-cov-3.620355_pt1 | contig 11089 bp, 6 predicted proteins | sample MGYA00519937_ERZ840371 | MGnify/ENA primary metagenome ERZ840371 (study PRJEB31850, sample SAMEA3708873) | human gut metagenome | biome: human gut; feature: human-associated habitat; material: faeces | place: China | collected 2014 ... | reverse complement strand
AAGCAAAGGAGCTGGGAGCAGAGGGCATTCAGGTTTATGCAACCTATGGAGAGCTTTCTCCCCACAATTTGGTCGGTGCAAAGCGAAAAGAATTCCTGGACATGGTAAAGTCCAACGGACTTGTGATTTCCGCTTTATGCGGCGATCTCGGAAAAGGCTTCCACGATCCTGCAAAGAATCCGGAGCTGATCGAGGAGTCGAAGCGGATCTTAGACCTTGCAAAGGAGCTGGAAACCAACGTTGTGACAACGCATATCGGTGTTGTTCCGTCTGATCCGGCGAATGAACGCTATCAGATCATGCAGGAGGCATGCTTTAAGCTTGCACAGTATGCGGATTCCCTGGATGCACATTTTGCAATTGAAACAGGACCGGAAGAGTCTGCAGTTCTGAAAAAGTTCCTGGATGGTCTGCATTCCACCGGTGTTGCAGTCAATATGGACCCTGCAAACCTCGTCATGGTGACGGGGGACGATCCGGTGCAGGCGGTATACAACCTGAAGGATTACATCGTCCATACACATGCAAAGGACGGCAGACGCAACTATTACAGAGCTCCCGAAGAGGTTTATGGACTGGTAGAGGCAGAGATGCTGGCAAGCCCGTCCTTTACAGAGTTGCCTCTCGGAACCGGAAATGTGGACTTTCCGGCATACTTAAAAGCGCTGGATGAAATCGGCTATCATGGCTTTTTGACAGTGGAAAGAGAAGTGGGAGATACGCCGGAAAAGGATATTCAGACGGCAGTGGAGTTTTTACAGAAGCTGATCCACTAAATAACAGATAACAAAAATGAAAACACTCCTGTGACGTATTCGGAGACGGTCAGGATCACGGCAGTCCGGGAAGTCTGTCTGAAAGCCTCCCGCCAGCCGGGTATCTGGATCGAGGTATAAAGAACATATTGGAAAAGAAGCTAAATGGAGAGCCGGTCTGAGCTGCCTGACAGAAGCTCCCGGTATTTGGCTGGTGTTGTATGATAATATTTTTTGTAAACTATCCCGTAGGGGTAGATGATATCCGCCACTACGAAATATTTGTTCATTTCGGCAATTTGCTTGCAAAAAATTTTGTTTCATTACTTAAGGACAAACGCAGTTTGTACCCCACGGTAACAAATAAATGTAGGAGTAACTTTTATGGACAATTTTGGCAACAACAATATGGGTGGGTTTGAACCGCAAAAGCCGTTCACCGAAAAGCCCGTACAAAACAATAATATGAACACGGAACAGACAATTCCCGTTTCCGAACCCGAAACACAGGAAGAACAGACTCAGAATGTTCAGCCGCAGAACGGCAACACGCCTTACGGTGATTATATTTTCGGCAACAACAATCAAAACACGGCAAACAATGCAAATCCGACTGAAAATGTTCCGCCGTATCAGCAGAACCAAAATCCGAATCCGAACACCTACGCTCAGCCGTGGCAGTACGGTTACGGTCAGTATCCCTACAGCGGACAGAATCCGCAGTATAATCAGAACAATCAGCAGTACGGACAGTATCAAAACAACACAGGATACAATCAGAATGTACCTCCGTATCAGCAGAATATGTACGGACAGCCTCCCTACGGCAACAACGGTACATACAATCAGCAATACAATCCGCAGATGTTTGCACAGTACCCCCAAAAGAAAACAAAGGGCGGAATAATTGCATTGATTATCGTTCTCTGTTCACTTCTTACAATCGGTTTTATCGGCATGATGGTGTACGGATTTTCGGCTGACATAAAAGAAGATTTGAACAACAACCGAAGTGATTCGGGCAATTCGTTCAGACTTCCGAATAAAGACAGCACAACACCGTTTGAAACCCTTCCCGACACATCTTCACAGAGTAAAACTCACGATGAGTCGGACTACAGTGACAAGGTAAACAAGGATTACTCGGGTATGAAGCTTGAAAGCAATCCGAAAGACACAAAAACAAACGACAGCTACACAGCCGCAAAAGCGTCAGAAAAGGTTTCCGACTCGGTAGTCGGCATTCTCTGTTACTCGGGCGATGTACCCGATCAGGCTGACACAACAACCGCATCTTCACAGGGAAGCGGAATTATCTTCTCACAGGACGGCTATGTTATCACAAACGCTCATGTAATCGGCAACAGCAAAACAGCCTATACAATCAGAGTTGTAACATCTGACGGCAAGGAATACAAGGCAGGTGTTGTAGGTTACGATTCAAGAACCGATATTGCGGTTCTCAAAATGGACGATGCAAAGGGACTTACTCCTGCAACATTCGGTGATTCGTCACAGCTTGAGGTTGGTCAGGATATTATCGTAGTCGGCAATCCGGGCGGTCTTGATTACCAGAACACAACAACCAAGGGCGTTATTTCGGCACTTGACAGAAAACTTTCAACATCAAGCCTTACAAAGTACATTCAGACCGATGCTGCAATCAATCCGGGCAACTCGGGCGGTCCGCTTGTAAACTACTACGGTCAGGTTGTCGGAATTACAACTTCAAAGATTGTTTCCGAAACTTACGAAGGTATGGGCTTTGCAATTCCGTCACAGACAGTAAAAAGCATTGTTGACACACTTGTAAAGAACGGCTATGTTGAAGGCAGAGTAAAAATCGGCATTTCGGGCATTGCAGTAACCTCCGATCAGGCATCAAATTACAACATTCCGCAGGGCATTTATGTTCAGAGTATCGTATCGGGCGGTCCGTGTGACGGCACAAGCCTTGAAGAAGGCGATATCATCACAGAGGTTGACGGCGAAACAATTACAAGCTTTGCAGATGTTTATGCGATTCTTGAAACCCACAAGCCGGGGGACAAAATCAAGGTTAAATATTACAGCTCATCATCGGGCGACGGTGAGGTTGAAATCACACTTCAGGAAGATAAGTAATTTTAATATAAGAATATCACCAAAAGCAAGAGGGCAGTCACGGCAATGTGACTGCCTTTTTGTTTGTCTGAAAATAATGTGCATTCCCGTAGCGGCGGTCATTGACCGCCAATCGAACCAATTGTAAAATTGGTTCGACATTATATGATTGCTTTAGCAGATAATAATACCACAAAATTGACTTGCGGTTTGTTCGGTTTGGTTTTACAACCAAACCGATTGGCGATCACTGATCGCCGCTACTGTCTGCACGAATTGGGAACGGCGGCTCGCCGTGATCGCCGCTACTTCTTCCTTGGGATAAAATTCCGCAAAAAAACTGCACTTCTTCCTTTCAGGTAAAACCAACCTATGGTGTCAAAAACTGCCGCTCCTACAAAATTAACAAGCAAATCTTTCATTGTATCGATCAGACCGATATCAAGGTAACCGTTAATACCGAGATTTTCACCGTTCACAACGGTTGATGTTGTATCCCTGATGTGCATTATCACATTCGGCTTGCCCGAAATCAAACCCGAATGTATTGCCGTGATTACGGTGTCCTTTTGCATATCCTTTTCAAAAAGCATATCCGCACCAAACTCAAAAAACTCCCACACAACACCGACTGTCATTGAAAAGCAGAACGAAAACAGGCACACAAACATGGGCGAGAGGCTCAATTTCACCCGTTCGCTTCTGTTCAAAATATCGGTCAGTCCAAAACCAACGCCTGCACAGATAAAGCCGTTCACGGCATGGAGCAATGAATCCCATATCGGAATCTTTTCGTAGAACGCACCGAGCTCACCCATAACATTTGCCGCAAACACGAACAGCACAACAATCGTTTCAAGCACACTCGGCAACGCTACCGACAGCTTTCGGTCGATGAACAACGGCAGCATCAACAGTCCGAGCGTTAACACGCAGGTCATGACATTCTCCCATTTTCCGTTTAAAATGCCGGCAGTCAAAAGTGACACAAGTATGAGCCTTATTATGATGTAAACGCCTGCCTTAACCTTGTGTTGTCGCATTTCACGCACATTCAGCCACCGTGCAAGCCTTTGAAAAAATTCTTTAAGTCGTTTTTTCATAATATCCCCCGATTTTTACACTTATTTTTTCCTTGAAAACGAGATAAACCCCTGTAAAATTGTATTAGCTTTTTCTGCCTGATATTACCGCAAAATAAAAAAGCCACCGCAATCTGCGATGACTCATAAGCATTGATATTAAATTACTTTTTCTCTGACGATTCGGCTTTTTCGCCATTTTTTTCAGCCTCAAGCTTTTTCTTGAGTTCCTCTTTGCCGACAGCAAGCATCAGCTTGATACGGTTTTCCTGATTTACCTTCGGCGCACCCGGATCATAGTCGATGGTAACGATATTGGCATTCGGTCTGATTTCTTTAATTTTTCTGATTGCGCCCTTACCGTTGATATGATTCGGCAGACAACCGAAAGGCTGTGTGCATACGATATTCTCATAGCCCGTATCGGCAAGCTCAATCATCTCGGCTGTCAGCAACCAACCCTCGCCCATCTTACTGCCGTAGCCGATAACACCGTTTACAAGCTCCTTTGTGTGAGCATATCTGTGAGGCGGAACAAAGCCGTACTTTTCAGCGGCATCAACCATAAGTCCCTCAAGCTTTGTGAGGTAATTAAGAAGCATCGAACAGAATTTGTATTTAACTCTGCTGCCGCCGAACATCTTATAATCCTCAATACGGTTATCAACCTTAAATGATGCAAAACCCATAAGACCGGGTACGCAAACCTCGCAATCCTGATCTGCAAGAAAGTCCTCAAGACCGTTGTTAGCCATTTTGGAGTATTTTACATAGATTTCACCGACAATACCGACTTTAACCTTCGGCACTTTGTTAAGCTCAATTTTTGTGAATGACTTTGTAATTTTATCAAGAGTTTCGTCAATTTCTTCAAGAGTGTAGCCCTTGCCCTGTATGAGCATATCGGAAATCTTATCCGTCCACTCATCAACAAGCGCCATGCTTTCGCCCTTGTTCACTTCATAGGGCTTCGTCTGGTTTGAAAGCAGCATTAACTGGTCGCCGTACACAAGGCCGCCGACAAATCTGCGGATAAGCGGAAGTGTGAGCGAAAAACCGCTGTTGTGCTCCATACCGAATGAAAGCGAAATTACGGGAACGAACTCAAAGCCTGCCTTTTTGAGAGCCTTTCTCAAAAGGAAAATGTAGTTGGACGCACGACATCCGCCGCCTGTCTGAGTAATCATCAGGGCAACCTTGTGAACATCATACTTTCCGCTTTGCAGTGCATTGATGAACTGACCTATAACCAGCAAAGCCGGATAACAGGTATCGTTGTGAACATATTTAAGACCTGTCTGCGCAATCTCCGGACCTGTTGTGTCGAGCAAATCAGACTTATAGCCGTAGTAGTTGAACACCTTTTCAAGTATTTTAAAATGAATAGGCGCCATATTCGGCATAAGGATTGTGTATTCCTTTTTCATCTGCTTTGTAAACAGCAAACGACCTGTTTTTTTGTCATACTTCAACTCTGCCATAACAGAATTTCCTTTCATCAATCGTTTTCAAGCGCAGCAAGCAAACTGCGGATTCGGATTTTAACTGCTCCGAGGTTTGTAATTTCATCTATCTTAATCTGAGTGTAAATCTTATTTTTGCTTTCAAGAATTTCTCTTACCTCATCGGTTGTAATCGCATCAACACCGCAGCCGAAGGATACAAGCTGAACAAGCTCCATGTCCTTTCTTGTTGTAACATATTTTGCCGCCGCATAAAGTCTTGCGTGGTATGTCCACTGGTTGAGAACATGAGTCCGGAAATGTTCAGCCCTCGGAGAAACAACATCTTCGCTGACGATTGCAACATCAAAGCCTGAGATAAGTCTGTCGATTCCGTGGTTAATTTCGGGATCAATATGATATGGTCTGCCTGCAAGAACAAAAATCTTTTTGCCCTCTTTTTCAGCCTTGGCAATAATCTCGTTGCCCTTGTCAATAACCTTTTTTCTGTAATTTTCCTGTTCCTGATATGCAAGCTTAGCCGCATTTCTGACCTCGTTAAGAGTGAGGTCGGGGAAGTGGAACGAAAGTCTTTCATAGGCTTTCTTAGGAAAATCGTTCGGGCGGTGAATACCGAAGTATTCCTTTATGAAGTGAACCTTGCGTATATCCTTCATATTGTTTTTGATAACCTCGGGGTAGTAAGCAACAACAGGACAGTTGTAATGGTTATCTCCGAGATGCTCGTCAAAATTATAGGAAAGACAGGGGTAGAAAATTGTTTCTGCACCCATATCAATAAGAGTCTGAATGTGACCGTGAACAAGCTTTGCAGGGAAGCAAACGGTATCGCTCGGAATTGTCTGCTGACCTCTCTGATAAAGCTTTCTTGTTGAATACGGTGAGTGGAACACCTCAAATTTAAGCTCTGTAAAGAATCTGTACCAGAACGGATAAAGCTCATACATATTGAGCGCCATAGGAATTCCAAGCTTACCTCTTATGCCCTCAACAGGCTTGTAGGAATCAATGAGATTCAGCTTATAGGCATACATATTCATATCGTTTGCAGGAGCTTTCTTTGTGATTGGTCTTTCACAACGGTTTCCTGCAATAAACTTTCTGCCCTTGCCGAATGAATTTATTGTAAGACGGCAATTGTTGTTGCACATACCGCAGTTTGCAACCTTGATTTCGTGAACGAATTCATCAAGTCCCTTTTTGTCGGTAATTGTACTCTTGCCAACACCCTTTGACTTTTTCTTTGCGTAAAGAGCCGCACCGTAAGCACCCATAAGTCCTGCAATGTTAGGACGGACAACTTCAACGCCCATTTCCTGTTCAAATGCACGCAAAACAGCGTCGTTAAGGAAAGTACCGCCCTGAACTACAACACGCTTGCCGAGTTCGTCGGGGCTTGACGCACGAATAACCTTGTAAAGGGCGTTCTTTACAACGCTGAGTGAAAGGCCTGCCGAGATATCTTCAATTGTAGCACCGTCTTTCTGAGCCTGCTTAACGCTTGAATTCATAAATACGGTACAGCGTGAGCCGAGGTCAACGGGACGCTTTGCAAAAAGTCCGAGCTTTGCAAAGTCGGCAATCTCATATCCGAGAGCGTTTGCAAAAGTCTGCAAAAAGCTTCCGCAACCCGATGAACAAGCCTCATTAAGGAATATATTGTCGATTGCACCGTTATGTATCTTAAAGCATTTGATATCCTGTCCGCCGATATCGATAATAAATTCAACATCGGGCATAAAGTATTTTGCGGCGGTAAAGTGGGCGATTGTTTCAACAATGCCGTAATCAACCGCAAATGCGTTCTTTACAATGTCCTCTCCGTAACCTGTTACGGCAGAAGAAACAACATTTATTTCGGGATTTATTTCGTAAACCTCGTCAAGGAATTGCTTCATAATCTCAACAGGGTTTCCCTTTGATGGCAGATATTTTGAATAGAGCAACTCGCCGTCATCATTGAGGACAACGCCCTTTACGGTTGTTGAACCTGCGTCCATTCCTATATAAGCCTTGCCTGTGTAACCCTTTAGCTCCTTCTGCTTAACATCAGCCTTTGCATGACGGTCGCAGAATTTTCTGTACTCCTCTTCGTTTTTAAAGAGCGGCTGATTGAACGCAAAGTTACCGCTGCCACGGTAGTTCTTTACCTTTTCGATAACCTCGTCAAAATCAATAGTCTTTTCGGCACACAAAGCCGCACCGCAGGCAACATAATAAAGTGAATTTTCGGGGCAGATGCCCTTTGTTCCGAGCGTGCGGTCAAAGCAGTTTCGCAATTCGCTCATAAATGTAAGAGGTCCGCCGAGATATACAATCTGACCTTCAATTTCTCTGCCCTGTGCAAGACCTGCAACAGTCTGGCTTACAACCGCATTGAAAATACTCTCTGCGATGTCGCTCTTCCTCGCACCCTGATTAAGGAGCGGCTGAATATCGGTCTTTGCAAACACACCGCATCTTGATGCGATTGTGTATGTCTTTTCGTGCTGTTTTGCAAGCTCGTCCATATCCTCAAGCTTAACATTCAGAAGTGTTGCCATCTGGTCAATAAACGCACCCGTGCCGCCGGCGCAGGTACCGTTCATTCTTACCTCAAGTCCGTTTGTAAGGAACAATATCTTTGCATCCTCACCGCCGAGTTCAATTATAACATCTGTACCCGGAATAAAAGTATTGGCGGCAACTCTTGTTGCGTAAACCTCCTGAATAAAATCAACGCCGACAGACTCGGCAACACCCATTCCGGCAGAACCCGAAAGAGCCACCGAGGCATTTTCAACGCCGTCAATCCTCGTCCGTACAAGTGCAAGAATTTCTGCAATCTTTTCCGTAATTCGGGAATAATGCCTTTCATATGTGCTGTATATTAATTTGTTTTCGTCGTCAAGCACAACACATTTTATTGTTGTTGAGCCAATATCCAATCCTAATTTCAACTTGTGCCTCCGAAATCAATACATAGTAATCTCATTGTGCATATCTAATTAATTATAGTATTTTTTGCTAAGAAAATAATTCTAATTCGGAATATTTTCACCTTTGATGAATTTTACCATTTTTATCACAAAAATTCAATACACATAAAGGGCATAATGTATAATCTACTGCATATAATTTGCCCTCAAAAGCAAAGCGGAGCATTGTTCCGACTTTAATATATCTTAAAAATGCAGAAAAACCTGCCGAAATCGGCAGGTCTTTAGCTTTAAGTATTTAAATTATCAGAAAAGTTCACCGTGAGGAGCTTCGCCGTCATCTGCCTCGTCTGAATCTGCGGACTCGGAGAATCCTTCTTCACGCTTTGCCTCAAGCTCTGCCTTGAGGTCGCAGATGTTTGTAAGATGCTCGGGTTCTGCCTTTTCTTCGCCGGCAGCTTCGGGCTGTTTTTCAACAGGCTTTTCCTCTTTAAAGGGAGAGGACTTGTAGTCGCCCTCATTTGAGCAAGCTACTGTAATATCAACAATATCATCCTCTTTAACCTCGGGAGCAACCTCGGGATTGCCATAGAAAATATCGTTTGAGCTGTTGACGATCTTTCTGTAACACTCTCTTGCTTTTGCGATTTTGGCCTTTGAAGTGTCAATAACCTTCAAAAGCTTTTCGCACTCGGCGTCATTGATTTCAGTGCCTTTCTTTCTGCTGTCGTACATAATCTTTCCGAGAGCAATATATGCTCTGTTCATAAGCTCGCTTTCGCTTTTCATAACAAGTCTTAATCTGTTGAGCTTTGCGTTTGTTCTGTTCTTTTCTACTATTGTCTGAGCTACCGATGAAATTGTATCAACGGCTGTATTTACTGTTCCTTTTACACTGTCAAGTATCGTCATAGTAAATTTCTCCTTTAAAACCGCTTTGGCACAAACACTCTGACACATTCTGCCGTGGCGAATAATATTAAACTTATTTCTATTATTATGACAGATTTTTTTGATAAAATCAACATTTTTTTAAAATTTACTTGTTAAAATCACGGTCAATTGCTATAATTAGTTTCATAGAGTGTTAAAGAGGTGGTTTGGATGCCTGAAAAGAAAATTACCAAGGCAATCGTCTGCCCAATGTGCGGTGAAATGAGCAAGGCTGATGTTTACACCAGCATCAACCCGTCCGTAACAAAGGGTGTGCGCAGAAGAGCGCTTGACGGTGAGCTTTTTGCGTGGAAATGTCCGTCATGCGGATACTCCGCAAGGCTCACATATCCGATTCTCTACAATGATATGAAGAATCGTTTTATGGTGTATTTCATTCCCAAAATTGATCATTTTCAGCTCTGCGACAACGAGCTTGAAGAAAAATACAGCAATCTCCGCAACATAAGCAAACGAATTGTTCCGACCTTCAATTCGTTCAAGGAGAAAATTTTTATCTTTGAGTCGGGACTTGACGATATGTCGGTTGAGCTTACAAAGCTTGCAATCAGCCAAACGGTTTCAAAAAAGCTTAACGGTGCGGAAATTCATGACGGCTACCTTTCAATGTACGATCGTGAACGCAACACAATGGGATTTACATATTTTACAGGTGAAAAGCATACACCGTATGTTCAGACAGCAAGACTTGAAATTTATGTTAAATCGAAGAAAATTGTCGATTCGCTTGCGTATAAGGACAAAAAGTTAAAGGGCTTTCTTAAAATTGACCGTGAATGGGCAGAAAACATTCTCTACCGCTACAAGCGTATGAAGCATATTGAAAAGCTTAACAAGCTGAAAGAGTAACCTATTACTGTAGTCAGTCAATTCTTTTGGTTTAAAAAAGAATCTGCAAATAAGTAACATATACACTGTAAAGAATATCCGTAAACATAAACTCGTTAAAGCAAAAACCGCATAAAAATTCCGCCGTACCGGTCGGGGTGGCGGAATCATTCAGCTTAATATTTTTTGTATTTGCAATTCAAACTTGTTAGAATGCCGATACAATCGGGGATTTTCGTTGCACAAAAAAATCAGGGATCGACTCAAAGAGCCGATCCCTTTTTAATTTATTGAAAAGATTGGTAATTACTTGTTAACAGCTTCATAAACTGCAACTGCGCAAGCAACTGTAGCACCAACCATCGGGTTGTTACCCATACCGATAAGACCCATCATTTCAACATGAGCAGGAACAGAAGATGAACCTGCGAACTGAGCGTCACCGTGCATTCTGCCCATTGAGTCTGTAAGACCGTATGATGCAGGACCTGCACCCATGTTATCGGGGTGAAGTGTACGGCCTGTACCGCCGCCTGATGCAACCGAGAAATACTTAACGCCGTTCTCATTTGCCCACTTCTTGTATGTACCTGCAACAAGGTGCTGGAAACGAGTTGGGTTAGTAGAGTTACCTGTGATAGATACACCTACATTTTCATGCTGCATGATTGCAACACCTTCACGAACATCGTCAGCGCCGTAGCAGCGAACTGCAGCTCTTTCACCGTCTGAGAAAGCTCTCTCTTCAACGATTTTAAGCTCTGATGTGAAATAGTCAAACTGAGTCTTTACATATGTAAAGCCGTTGATTCTTGAAATAATGTAAGCAGCGTCCTTGCCAAGACCGTTAAGGATAACACGGAGCGGCTCTTTTCTTGCTTTGTTAGCATTACGAGCGATACCGATAGCACCCTCTGCTGCTGCAAAGCTTTCGTGACCTGCGAGGAATGCAAAGCACTTTGTTTCATCTCTGAGGAGCATTGCGC
>ERZ840371.4143-NODE-4143-length-11115-cov-3.028119_pt1 | contig 11115 bp, 10 predicted proteins | sample MGYA00519937_ERZ840371 | MGnify/ENA primary metagenome ERZ840371 (study PRJEB31850, sample SAMEA3708873) | human gut metagenome | biome: human gut; feature: human-associated habitat; material: faeces | place: China | collected 2014 ... | reverse complement strand
AAAGGGCATCGGTCTTTTGTATATCCGCGATGGCGTTACACTGACACCACTTATATTTGGCGGAGGGCAGGAAAGTGGCATTCGCGGAGGTACAGAAAATGTACCGGCAATTGCAGGCTTTGGCGTGGCAGCAAAAATCGCATTTAATCAGATGCGCTCCACAATGCGTCACGAAATTGCCCTTCGCAATTATCTGATTCAACGGGTACTGCATGAAATTCCATTTTGTCAGTTAAATGGCAGTCACCAAAATCGTCTTCCCGGCAATGCAAACTTTTCATTCGAATATGTCGAGGGCAGCTCCCTTCTTATGATGCTTGACGCGCAAGGTATCTGTGCATCATCTGGCTCTGCTTGTGCCTCTTCATCTGCGGAGCCGTCCCATGTACTGACTGCAATCGGATTGTCTGATGAGCTTGCACATGCTTCGCTTCGTCTGACACTTGGACGAAACACAACAAAAAAAGAGCTGGACTTAGTTGTTTCAATATTAAAAGAAACAATCGACCAGCTCAGAAGTATTTCTGATTCTTATCTTAATCGGATTTCGCGATAGTTGCCTCTTCGCTTACTGTATAAGATATGAACGGCATATAATAACTCAAATGCTACAATGGCTGCCTGTACTAATAAACTTACGGGCAGCCAATGCTGCGTAATCCAGTTTTGTTTATAATTTCCCATGTAATTAATCATATCAAAAATTGCACTGCGGCTTCCCGCCTGGTAATTTAATACACCATAAAATGTGACAACTGGATTAGTAAGAAGCAGATAATGATACCAGGATACAGGACTTCCCAACTGATCTCCATAGACTGATGAGCTGTACAAAAGGCTCGGTTCCACCGATCAAAATCAGATTTGAAGCGTAGGCAGAAAGCGCCGCGTAGACTGAACGATTTGCACCTGCTGAGCATAGAATGGAGAGCGAACAAATCTCAAGTGCAACAATAAGAAGCACGCTGATCATTGCAATAAGATCGCGCATCTGAACACCACCGTACACAAATACAAGTGAAAAAACTGGAAGTGATGTCACAATAAGCACAAGCATCATATTCATGCAAGAAACAAGCTTTCCTAAAATTACCTGCCATGGCGAAACACCCGTCGATAAAAACAGCTCCAGATTTCCATTTTCGCGCTCCTGACTGATGCCAGTTCCTGCAAGTGCCGGGGCGATAAAAACGATCAGCAAACATTCTGCCATCGCAAGCGTAAGATATAGCTGCAGCAGTGCGGCATAATCATTTTCACTGCTCGTCTTCATGTAGCTTACCATGTTCATGAATACAACTATTGCTATAACAGTAATCACACTGTTAACAGAAAGAACAGAAATTAGAAATGCCTTGCTGCGGTTTGCTGCCCAACGATCCTTTTCATATATTGGATTATGAAATTTGCTCATCTTTTCCCCTTTCCGCCTGAAATTTCACGCTCTAACAGATTTTCCAGACTGCTCTGCCCACGGCTAAATGAGTATACCTTGACATTGCTTTCTATAAGTTTTTTTAAAAGTGCAGCTTCATCTTTGATGCCTCCAGCAAAATGCATAACGATAAAATTACCATCTCTTGAAATCTTAGGCTACTTGGGGAGTAGCCTAAAAGGTGCGAGAACGGTTATCACCCGGTTGTAGAGACGGGGCGTGCCCCGTCTCCCACTGTCTGATAGTATCTTTAAGTTACCATTTGGAGGGGATGAGACGGGGCACGCCCCGTCTCTACAGGAATGTATGTTCGATTTTTAGAAGGGACGTGATGATGTAGGAAATACGAGATCATTTCGTCTCTATTGCCATGTCTATGCACTAGGAATAAGAACGAAGATTTAAGGAGAATCAAGGTCGGAGCACAAACTAAAACTAATGATTGCTTGTTATTTGCTATTTTTTGCTACATTTGCACCGTGAAATGAACGCTACTCCCCAAGTAGCCTCATCCCACCTCTGGCATATAATTATATACATTCTCAAAGCAAGACTTATTTACCACCGTCATTTTCTCCAACGAGAAACTTCTCAGATAAATCTGGGTTGTCTTGATGGATTTATGGCCTAATAACTCGCTGATCATCTCTATGGGGACATTTTGTTCCTTCAATGACATGGCAAAGGAATGACGGATCGTGTAAGAAGTCACATCCGAGACTATTCCGGCAACCTCTTTCAACGTCTTCAAGTTCCGGTTAAACCGGGACAAGGCCGCATTGTACTCGAGATATTCCTCATGGCCGTTCTTCGTCCCACTTAAAAAGGGAAATAAATAGCCGGAGCCTCCACCCCTCTCACCTGCCAGCTCCTTATACATAGCTTCCGCCGTATCCAAGACCTCCAACCGCATAGAGGTCCCGGTCTTCTGGCGATTGTAATCCAATATGCCGTTCTTGATATTACCCCTATTCAAATGGGCGAAATCAACGAACGACATTCCCCCATACTGAAACATCAAGCAAAGGGCCAGCTGTGTCTTCCTCAACCTCTCTCCCTTCACCGGGACAGTCATCAAGCGATTCAAATCCCCCGGAGGCAAGGATTTCTTGCGCTGGCTTTCCACACCCGTAAAAACCCCCTTGAATAATGAAGGGATAAACGCAGCCTCGCCTTTCTCCACCGCCTTGTTATAGATACAACGCAAACGGCGGATATACGTGGAGATCGTATTACGCAGGCAGCCTTTCTCCAACAAATAAGCCTCGTACCGGCGAAGAGTATCCTTATTTATATATGTATATGGGATACGATCCGTCCCGCTATACCGTATAAAAGAGTTCATCGCATCCTGATAACTTTTCGCCGAGGAATACCGTCCTTCCTTTTGTAACAGACTTATATACTCTCGCATCCCTTCCACCAAATCTTTCTCATCCATATCTCTCTATTTTAAATTCCAACTGAAAACAAACACGCAAAGTTAGACATCTTGACGATTACTAACTCTCAAACAAGCATTTACAATTAAAACATCTTCATATATTTTTTTCACTGTAAAGAGTCATTTATTTCATAGTTATGACTTTTTATTTCATAGTTATGATTTTTCCAAATCATAACTATGAAATTTTCAATACAAAAAAACATATAAAAACGTGGATCTAAATCTATCGTCCGGAAATGCCACAACTACGAATTTCTCACTTCAGACAGGATAGAAATTTCAAATTAAAAGTTAAAGCACAGATTGTCGAAAAAATAAAAATCCTAAAATATGAACGTTTTCAAACTTTTTAGAGGCTCTCTATGTTTATTATGAGATAAAAATAAAAACCTATGCGATTTAAACTAATAGGCCTCATCTGTCTTATAATGCAGTGTAATTTATCTTGCACTCAACACATTATAAACAAAGAAACCGTCCAGACTTTGGATTTACACCGCTATATGGGGAAATGGTTTGAAATAGCACGCTTTGATCATCGCTTTGAGCATAATCTCGTAGGGGCTACCGTGGAATACTCATTTCTCCCGAATGGAGATATAGAAGTTGTTAACAGCGGATATTGGGGTAATTTTTCCGGTTCCTTCAAACGAGCGAAAGGTATAGCCAAAATAACAGATCCTACGTGTCCTAGTAAATTAAAAGTGTGTTTCTTTATGCGGTTCTACGCCGAGTACAACATTATGGAAATTGACGAGGATAATTACTCATACGCTCTCGTAGGCAGTAATACCTCAGACTATTTATGGCTACTTAGTCGTACGCCTACACTCCCAGAAGAGGCTATTCTCTTTTTATTGACTAAGGCCAAAGAAAGAGGATATAACACATCAATGCTCAAATGGGTCAAACAAAAACATGAAAATCAAAAATAATTTCTTCAAATTTCGCTATAAGCATTGAAAATATTCAACTTATGGCTAATTTTGTTGTTATAATATAAAAAGCGTTGTTTTATGAAAAAAATATTACAAGAGTTTAAGCAGTTCGCCATGCGAGGTAACGTAGTGGACATGGCGGTAGGTATCATTATCGGTGGTGCCTTTGGAAAGATCGTATCTTCTATCGTAGCGGATCTGATCATGCCGGCGGTAGGTTTACTTGTAGGTGGCGTCAATTTCACGGATTTAAAAATCACCTTGAAGCACGCTGTAATGGAGGGAGACAAGGTGATCTCTCCGGCGGTCTCCATTAACTACGGAAATTTCATACAAGTGACACTGGATTTTATAATCATTGCTTTCGCCGTCTTTTTACTTGTCAAAGGCGTTAATGCTTTAAGCAAGAAGAAGGAAGAAGCCCCGAAAGCTCCGGTCGCTCCCCCTGCGGATATCCAATTACTTACCGAGATTAGGGATTTACTGAAAAATAACAAATAAACACCAACCTTATCGGTTGACTTGCTGTTTCATAATTACAAAAAATAATGTTTTAACTCATAAAAAGTAGTAGTTATGAAAAATGTATTATTCGGTTTAGCCGTAGGTGTAGTTGTTGGTTACGTACTTCGCAGGATGGAAGATCAAGGACAGTTCGAATGTCTGGAGAACGAACTCCACGGTCTTACAGATAAGGCGAAGAAAAAAGTAAAGGACGTGGTAGACACGGGTAAAAATCAAGTCGAATACGTCAAAGACAGAGTAGAACATATGGTTGAAAAACCTAAAAGTAATTAATCTACCTCCCTGTTATTAGGGTAAGAAAAAGAAGCTATCACAAAAAAAGTCAATGATAGCTTCTTTTTTTTCATTTTAGATGTAACGTTTTTTCAACTCCATTCGTCTTATAAGAAAAGAGTATAAATTAATTACACTTCATATGAGAACAAGAATGATGGCCTTATTTGCGTTGATCGCTTTTTGCGCAATGCCTATCGAGGCGAAGAAAGTAAAAGGAAATGGGGATATTATCACGAAAGAAATCTCCGTCAGAGACTATTCAGCGATAAAAGTCGGCTCAACCGCCATGGGGTATAGCGACAGTTGGTTCAGCCTATTCAGCCGTGGGGGAAATCCGTCGTACGTTTTCGGATATACGCAAGGAGAATCAGCGTCCTTACGAATCACGATCGACGAGAACTTATATCCTTATATAAACGTTCAAGTAAAAAACGAAGAACTTTCAATCTCCACAGAGAATGGTACACAATTAAGCCCTACCCGATTTAAAATAGAGGGCACTTCCAAGAAGCTGGAAAAAATCAAGATGTCCGGTTGTATGGATTTTGTCCTGAGAAGCGCTTTATCCGGAGATGATCTGGAAATTATAGCGACAAGGGGTAGCGACGTGAAAATGGAGCAGCCAATCAACGTATCCAATTGCATAATTGAGGCGACCAGCGGTAGCGATATCATCATCAACGATCTTACTACCCGAATAATACGAGGCCGTGCCAGCGGAGGTAGCGATCTCAAGCTTACGGGAAAAGCGGAGAACGGCGAATATTCCGCCTCAGGTGGCTCCGATATCAAGGCTTATGATCTTATCTTAAACCAGTTGGAATGTTCCGCCAGTGGTGGCTCCGATATTTATACACACGTAACCGATTATATCAAGGCTTCGGCAAGCGGAGGTAGTGATGTACATTACAAAGGTTCGGCAAGATCGGATACATCCACTTCCGGAGGAAGCGATATTATAAAAGAGGGTAATTAATACCCTCTTTTTCACCCTCTTATACATTGAATTTTATAACAAAAGTACTTCCTTTTCCAACTGCGCTATCAACAGAAAGAGTTCCTCCATGAGCTTCTACGAAGTCTTTACTGATAGCCAACCCTAGGCCACTCCCTTGTACCTTCGTTCCCGGCACACGGAAATAGCGATCGAATATACTTTGATGATATCGGGGATCAATACCCTTACCGAAATCTTGCACATAGATCTCCACGCTATGATCTTGCTGGCGGGCACCGATTATGATACGGCCATTCTCCGGGGTATAATGAATTGCGTTCGACAATAGATTCGTCAAGACCCATGCGATTTTCTCGCTATCCACGAAAAGCTTGGAAATCTTCTCCGGGTATTCCACCTCTATATGGCAATTGAAGCGATCAGCTTGCACTTGGTTCGCCTTTATCGCATACTCGATCAATTCGATCGGTTTGGTTATTTTCGGATTCAATTGTAGCTTGCCAGCCTCCACCTGCGTCATTTTCAATAGCTCACTGGTTATTTCCAGTAATCGATTACTACTTTCCTTGATACTTTCCGCCAGTGCTTTTTGCTCGTCGTTCATGGCTCCCACACGGGCATCCTCCAACAATTTCAGGCTCATCATGATCGCCGATATCGGAGTTTTCAATTCATGGGAGATCGTCGAGATAAAAGTGGTCTTAGCGGAATCCAACTCCTTAAACTCCGTGATGTTCTTCAATAAGATCACGTCGCCCACATACACCTCCGCCTCGCCATTCTCCAACACACGGATCGGTATATATTGCACTTGAAAATAACTTTCCTTATTATCTGCGTAAATTTTAAGCGGCTCTTTTTTCTCGCTCGGCTGGATCAGTTCCCGAACTAACCTGCGAAGCAAATCGTTCCGTAAGGATAATTCCGAGGCAGACTTTCCGATCACGTTTTCCCGCTTGAGATTCAAGATCGTCAAAGCCTCGTTATTGGCGAAAAGAATCTTACGATCCCGATCCAAGCCTATGATTGGCTCCGTGATACTATTCACGATAGCCTCTATATATTTCTTTCCTTGGATAATATCCGCCAACGTACTTTTCCGGTATTCCGTAAGCCGTTCCGCCATCCGGTTAAAGGATTTCGCGACCCCCTCGAATTCATCATATTTAGCGAGATCCAAGCGTTTCTCGTAATTATGGTTAGCGATCTCCATGATACCGTCCATCAACATACGGATAGGGGTATTTATCGAACGGGGGAAACGTATTAAAAAAGCGAAAGCGACCACCATACAAGAGAGGCCAATCCCCCAAATCCAAAATAAAGCCTTTTGAGACGTAGACTCCGCCACTTGGCTTTTCCTGTAGATAGAAGCCATATTCAAACTCATGACTTGATTTAAGGCGAGACGTACACGACGGATATTCTCCTCATTACGCTCTTTCGCCAATTGCTCGTATTGAGCGACTAGATGTGAGGTGGCCACATTCTCATCGACCTCCGTGATATTCTTTTTCTGTAGCCCTAGGTTTTTCTCGAAATCTGCTTGAGCCGAAGGATCGCTATCGATTCGTTCCAGCGCATCCAGCATCCGGCGTGAATAGAGCAAAGAATTATAATTATCGGCCAATATGTTCCTTGTGTCGGCAGACATATCGGAGATGTTCTTTACCGATAGACCTCCCAGCAAAACGATCATGGCAAACAGCAGCCCGATTCCGTATCTTAGTTTTGTTTTAATCTTCAGACTCATAGGTGATGTATTTTAAGCGATTATTATTAAGTTTACGTTCAGCAAAGATAAAATATTTAGCAATGTCCGTTTCTCCTTGCATATCTTCAAGATGCTTTCGGGTATACATAAATGCAGAATATGAGACTAAAGCCCATACTCCTCAATCTTCCGATAAAGAGTAGTGAGGCCTATACCTAGAAGGCGGGAAGTTTCGGTTTTATTGCCTTTTGTGTATTTGAGCACTTTTTGGATATGCATTTTCTCTACGCCACTCAGGTCAAAACCGCTATAAGATTCCGTACTCGCCGCAGAGGAGGTTTGCATATTCAAAGGGAGGGCATCCAAGGTTAAGGTATCTCCATCGGCAATAATTAGGCTACGCTCAATTGCATTACGCAACTCACGTACGTTACCTTTCCAAGCTCGTTTTTTCAGGGCATCTATATATTCGGGCGAAATTGTTCGGATATTCTTTCCCATCTTGGAGGAAAAAGCGGAAACAAAGGCTTTTATATGGAGAGGGATATCCTCGACCCGTTCACGAAGCGCAGGAAGATGGATCTGGAAAACGGAAAGCCGATAAAATAGATCTTCCCGGAAATGTCCTAGCTCGATCTCTTTCTCTAAGTCACGATTGGTAGCGGCAATAATGCGTACATCCACTTTCGTAGGTTTCGTATCGCCGATCTTGATAAACTCCCCGGTCTCAAGGATACGGAGCAATTTCGCTTGCAAGTCGAAAGCCATTTCCCCGATCTCATCCAAGAAGATCGTACCTCCGGAAGCTTCCTCAAACAAGCCTTTTGTCTCTTTCAAAGCACCGGTAAAAGCCCCCGCTTTATGACCGAACATCTCGCTTTCCAATAAATCCCGACTAAAAGAGGAACAATTGATAGCGACAAAAGACTTCCCTTTCCGGGAACTATGTTGATGGATGGATTGAGCAAAGACCTCTTTTCCCGTACCGGTCTCACCAGTCAACAGAACCGGAACCTCCGTAGCCGAGACTTTCTGAGCCAACGCTATCGCCGCTTGGATAGCGGGTGATTTACCGACAATCGTATCAAACGAATATTGCCTCCCGACGGACGTAGCTTCCTTCTTTTGCTGTTGATAAGCGGCAGAAGCTCTCTCCATCGCTTTGGCTACCAGAGGAATGATCTTATTATTATCATCCCCTTTCGTGATATAATCGAAGGCTCCATTCTTGATTGCCTGTACGCCATCCGGAATATTACCATGCGCGGTAAGTAGGATGATCTCGGATAGAGGGCGAAGTTTCTTTAAGTCCGACACCAAATCCACACCATTACCATCCGGCAAGAACACATCGCACAATACCACCTCTGGCGAATGTTGCTCCATCTGCCTCAGCCCCGCCTTACAAGTAGCAGCCTGTAAGACCTCGTATCCCTCCAAACCGATAATGCGTGAAAGTAAACCTAAAATCTGCTTCTCGTCGTCGATAATTAAAACTTTGCCCATACACCGGAGTTATTTATTTGGGCACAAATGTACGCTTTTTACCTTTTTCCCAAAAGCATTAAAGCATACATGTTAACGCCGTCTTATTTAAAATCGTCACCTTTCTCCTTGTAATGCTGATAAATCCCTCATCCACCAATCTCCCGATTTCCTTCGATAAAGCCGGGCGGGTAACACCAAAATACTCCGCTAACTGCTCTTGGGTATGTTCTAGTTCCACGACATTCGAATCCTTTTGCTGATGTTCGAATAAGTAATAAATAAAGCGGTTCCGGATGCCACGAAACGAAAGCACCTTCAAACGAGTCATCGTACATTTATTACAGCTTGTACTGACACAAAGGAAATTATGCAGGAATAACGGCATAGAATGCATTAAGGTAAATACAGACTCCTTGGAACCCTTAAGCAATACCACATCCTCATCGACGGTAAAAGTAGCGGGGAACTGGTTTTTCTCGGAAAAGATATGAGGCGTAGCGAACGTGCGTGGAGCCTGTATCGTCTCCACGCGCACGATGTTACCCGATACGTCCAAAACATCCACGTTCAATTTTCCCTTCAATAAGACATGAAGGGCGTTACAAGTCGTCCCTTGATGAATTATGGTTTTTCCTTTTGGATGCTCCTCTACTGTATATTCAAGTTTATCCAAAAACTCTTCCCGCATCTTAAGCGTAAAATTCTTAAAAAGCGGAATTTTAAACATATCGGTTATATCCATCGTATCTTGTTTTGAAAAAAGGTTTACTCCTGCAAATATACCCTTTTCCTTGAGAACTGTTACCATTTCGTCGTGAATATAGTCGGATTAATATTTATTGATAACCAACCCCAATCTTGCCAATGAGACGGATTTCCACCCTTCACGACCTTCATGGTATTCGTTCCCAACATCGTAGAATATCCCGCCGATAATTTCACGTCTTTCATGATTACCCAATCCACTTGGAAATCCAATTCCGAACCTAAACCTTTACTCAATTTATCATTACCTTCGTATACGTCGCCCGTGATGGAGAAATAATGATAGGCTAAAGACAGGTTTACCTTGGAAGAAGGTTTATAGGCGACATTTACCTGATTATCCCATAAGCCCGGATTCAATCCGTTGACAAAAGAGGAGGCGTAGAAATAATCCATGGCACCATAAAACTTATGATGGGTTCCGTACAGAGGATCAAACGCCTTATATTTCCCGTCGGCCCCATCCGAGCCACTCAGATAATCACTACCTACACCGATCTTCCATTGCGGATCGATTTGATAAGCGGCGTTTACCGCCCATAAAAAAGCGGAAACATCCCGTCCGCTTTTCGTCTTGCCGAATTGATAATAGAACATACCGCCTACCATCCAGTGGCTAGGCGTATAGATCAGGTTCGTTCCCAACGTTTGCAGGTATTTTGTATCCGAGTTTTGTTTCTCGGCATCACCGCCTTCCATCCCTAAGTTCATAAACAAGAAGGATGCGTTAAAACTCTTGTCGAAGAGATGCTTATACCAAAGGGTTTGCATTGTTTTATAGGGTTGCGCGCCCGGAGCGTAATACGTTCCTCCGATCGTTTTCTCATCATTCTGGTTGAACGCAAGAATTAAATGCAGTTGGTTATTCGTGTTCTCATAGCCCAGTTTCAAAGCGTCGTGATAACGACCGGCCACGTTCCAATCCAACGCACCCATGATACGCTCGTCATCGTATACCAACGACTGGCGACCTAACTTAGCGAAGAAACCCGATCCGAAATCCAGTTTCGCCCACGCCTCATTCAAGATAAAACGACCATTCTTATCGATTTGAGGATCCTGCCCCCATACGCCAACATGTTGCGCGGACAAACCGATAGACAAACGATCCCGCTCATACCCCAAAGAAAAGCGGGCACGGTTATTGATAAACCCGGTGGACTCGGCATCTTTAGGCCGGGGGAATAAGACCCCGTTCCGGTACTCGGCTCTCGGACGTATCTGCACTTTCATCGAAAACGTATTCTCTTTCGTATTTTGTGTTTCTTCCGCTTGCGCGAAAAGGGCCACAGAGAGCAAGCCCGCTACTAAAACAACTAGTTTTTTCATATACCTCTGATTTTAATTATTCCATATTATAAGTATGTACACTATATCCTCGTGCGGAGGGTAGATAATTCACGCCAATCCAACACACCTGTAGCAAAAGAAAAGAGAAAACCAAAAGCCCCAACGCCGCCGAATAACGCAAGTGATGACGAAGGCGATAATGGATATAAATCAAGTACCCCAACCAAGTGGCAGCCGCCCATGTCTCCTTCGGGTCCCAATTCCAATAATGCCCCCACG
>ERZ840371.4142-NODE-4142-length-11117-cov-6.082173_pt1 | contig 11117 bp, 10 predicted proteins | sample MGYA00519937_ERZ840371 | MGnify/ENA primary metagenome ERZ840371 (study PRJEB31850, sample SAMEA3708873) | human gut metagenome | biome: human gut; feature: human-associated habitat; material: faeces | place: China | collected 2014 ... | reverse complement strand
GGCGATTTAAAATGGCGAGATGCGTTGCTGGTCACAGGTACTGTGAACAGTAACGCGGTTTTTTTCTACTCTTCACAATAGGCACTTCCATTTTGACAGCTTTCGGGGTAAAATGATAACATCGCATTTATTACAAAAGTATAGAAGGAAGCAATAAAATGGGATTTAAAACAGACACAATCGCAGCAATCTCCACAGCAATGACTAATTCCGGAATCGGAATCGTGCGTCTCAGCGGAGAAGATGCGTTTTCTATTATTGACAAAATTTACAAAGGCAAAAGCCCGAAGCTTCTGTCCGAACAAAAAAGCCATACCATTCACTATGGCTATATCATGGACGGAGAGCAGACGATTGATGAAGTGCTGGTTCTTTTAATGCGTGGGCCGCACAGCTACACCGGTGAAGATACTGTGGAAATCGACTGTCACGGCGGTGTATTTGTCACAAGAAAGATACTTGAAACCGTGATCAAATACGGTGCAAGACCTGCTGAACCGGGTGAATTTTCCAAAAGGGCTTTTCTGAACGGCCGAATGGATCTGTCACAGGCCGAAGCCGTGATCGATATCATCAGCTCCAAGAATGACTATGCACTACAAAGCTCGGTAAACCAGTTGAAAGGCTCTGTCCACAATAAGATTAAAGAAATCCGTGAAGTAATCCTTTACCATACCGCTTTTATCGAAAGTGCACTGGATGATCCAGAGCATATCAGCGTAGACGGATATGGTGACAGTCTCCTGGGCGTCGTAAAGGATCTGCAGCAGAAAATCCAGTGTCTTCTGGATACTGCCGATGACGGACGTATCATCAAAGAAGGCATCAAGACGGTTATCGTCGGGAAACCGAACGCCGGGAAATCCTCTCTGATGAACGTTCTGGTAGGCGAAGAAAAGGCAATCGTAACCGAGATTGCCGGAACCACAAGAGATGTTCTGGAGGAAAATATCCAGCTTCAGGGCGTTTCTTTAAACATCATGGATACCGCCGGAATCCGCGATACCTCTGATATCGTAGAGAAGATCGGTGTGGATAAAGCAAAAGAAAATGCAGAAAAAGCCGATCTGATCATCTATGTGGTCGATGCATCCAGACCTCTTGATGAAAATGATCACGAGATCATCGAGATGATCCGGGATAAGAAAGCTGTGATACTACTGAATAAGAGTGACTTATCCACAGTTGTTGATAAAAAGGCATTAGAAACGTTGATAACTAAGCCAATGATCGATATTTCCGCAAAAGAGGAGACCGGGATCCATGAACTGGAATCTACTTTAAAAGAGATGTTTTATCACGGTGATATCTCATTTAACGATGAGGTTTATATCACCAATATCCGGCACAAAACAGCTCTTGCCGATGCACTTTCCAGCCTGAAAAAGGTAGAAGAGAGCATTGAAAACCAGATGCCGGAAGACTTTTTCACAATTGACTTAATGGATGCATATGAATCTCTGGGAAGCATTACCGGAGAGACGATAGGAGAAGATTTAGTAAATGAAATATTCAGCAAATTCTGTATGGGAAAATAAAGACGCATACGACATCGTTGTAGTTGGTGCGGGACATGCCGGCTGCGAAGCTGCCCTTGCCTGCGCAAGACTCGGTCTGAAAACGATTGTTTTCACCGTAAGTGTAGAAAGTATCGCCATGATGCCATGCAACCCGAATATCGGCGGTACCTCAAAGGGGCACCTGGTACGTGAGCTGGATGCGCTCGGCGGTGAAATGGGAAAGAACATCGACAAGACATTTATTCAGTCAAAGATGCTGAATAAATCTAAAGGGCCTGCCGTTCATTCCCTGCGCGCCCAGGCAGATAAGAACAAATACAGCAATACCATGCGACAGACACTGGAAAACCAGGATAACCTGGAGATCCGGCAAGGTGAAGTCGTCAATATCCTTGTGGAAGATGGTTCTGTAACGGGCGTTCAGACCTATTCTGGCGCTATATACCGCTGCAAGGCCGTTGTACTGTGTACCGGAACCTACCTGAAGGCAAGATGCATTTACGGTGATGTCAGCACGCATACCGGTCCAAACGGGCTGCAGGCAGCAAATCATCTGACAGATTCCCTGAAAGCGCATGGAATTGAAATGTTCCGTTTTAAGACAGGAACGCCTGCACGAATTGACAAAAGGTCTGTTGATTTTTCAAAAATGAAGGAGCAAAAAGGAGATGAGAGAGTTGTACCTTTTTCCTTTACAACTAATCCTGAAGATGTGCAGATCGATCAGGTTTCCTGCTGGCTGACTTATACAAATGAGAAAACACATGAGATCATCCGGAATAACTTAGACCGTTCTCCGATTTATGCAGGAATTATTGAAGGTACAGGACCAAGATACTGTCCTTCCATTGAAGATAAGGTTGTAAAATTTGCGGATAAGGACAGACATCAGATTTTTATTGAACCGGAAGGAATAAATACGAATGAGATGTATGTTGGTGGAATGTCTTCCTCTTTACCGGAAGATGTCCAGCATGAAATGTACCGCACCTTGCCGGGACTTGAACATGTGAAAATTGTACGTAATGCTTATGCGATTGAGTATGATTGTATCAATCCAAATCAGTTGTATGCTACTCTGGAATTTAAAAATATCAAAGGACTGTTTTCGGGTGGTCAGTTTAATGGAAGCAGTGGTTATGAGGAGGCTGCCTGTCAGGGGTTAGTTGCCGGAATCAATGCAGCCATGAGTATTCTCGGAAAAGAGCCGCTGATATTAGATCGCTCCGAGGCTTATATAGGAGTTTTAATTGATGATCTTGTGACAAAAGAAAATCATGAGCCGTATCGCATGATGACTTCCCGTGCGGAATACCGTTTGCTGCTTCGTCAGGATAATGCCGATCTGCGTTTATCAAAAAAAGGATATGAGATTGGTCTGATCTCACAGGAGCGTTATGACTGGATCTGTCAGAAGGAAGTATTGATCCAGAAAGAGATTGAACGTGTTGCCGGAGTCAAGATCGGTGCTAATAAAGAGGTTCAGGCTCTTTTGGAAAGTTACGGAAGTATTCCATTAAATACAGGAACAACTTTAACAGAACTCATTCGCAGACCTGAACTTGATTATGAAAAATTAGCTCCAATCGATAAGGAAAGACCTGAGCTGCCTTATGATGTAGTTGAACAGGTTAATATCAATATCAAGTATGATGGTTATATCGTGCGTCAGATTAAACAGGTAGAGCATTATAAAAAACTGGAAAATAAAAAAATAGCAGAAGATTTTGATTATGATGAAGTGCCTAGTCTTCGTATCGAAGCCAGACAGAAGTTGAAACTTTACAGACCGTTATCAATTGGCCAGGCATCGAGAATTTCAGGAGTCTCCCCGGCAGACATTTCGGTACTTTTGGTTTATATGGAGCAGATGAAATATCATAAAGGAAATATAAAATGACATATAATTTAGAAAAATTTTTAAAAGGTCTGGAAGAACTTCAGATTGAATTAAGCGATAATCAGATACAGCAGTTTATCAGATATTATGAGATGCTGGTGGAAAAAAATAAAGTTATGAATCTGACTGCAATCACAGAATTTGATGAAGTCATTGAAAAACATTTTCTGGACAGTCTCTCCCTGATCAAAGTGTATGATCTCAAAAAAGAAGTTTCAGTGATGGACATGGGAACCGGCGCCGGATTTCCGGGAATTCCTTTGAAAATTGCTTTTCCGAATCTGAAGGTGACACTTGCTGATTCTCTGAATAAAAGAATATTATTTTTACAGGAAGTGATAGAGGAACTTGGATTAAAAGAGATTGAGGCACTTCACGCGAGAGCGGAGGAGCTTGGAAAAAATAAGGAATACCGTGAAAAGTTTGATCTGGTTGTCTCAAGGGCAGTCGCAAACCTTTCTTCCTTAGAAGAGTATTGTGTTCCTTTTGTAAAAATAGGTGGAATCTTTATTTCTTACAAATCCGGTGAAATCGAAGAGGAAGTTGCTAATGCAAAAAATGCAACATTTTTGCTTGGAGGAAAAATGAAAGAAGTCTATAAATTTGATCTGTATGAGCAGAAAAGATCGTTTGTCGTGATTGATAAGGTGAAGGGAACACCGAAAACTTATCCGAGAAAAGCCGGAACACCGACAAAGACACCGTTGTAAAAATAATAGTTACTGAGTGATGTAATAATTGGGTGATAAAATAAATCACCATATACACAAACTCCTGTCTTTTTTATGATGCAATAACATGCTTAAATGTAAAAAATTTTTACATTCTATTATAAAACGTGTTTTTAATGCATCATTTGGAGGACAGGAGTTTTTTCTTTTTATTATTAAATTCTAAAATAATCCTACTTTAAAAACATATCAATTGCTTCCACAACTTTATCGGCAATCTCTAACTGTGGATATTTTTTACAGTTGGATAAGTATACGATTTCATTTCTGGAGTTTGTCTTTTTATAAGAATCCGCAATTGCGATTGCATCTTTCATGTTTCGACTCTCAATCACATAAATTGGAGTTTCTAATTTTTTCAGCGCATGTTCAATACTGTTCTTTGTGTAATTTGCTTCCATGCTTGCCATTAAATATTTACCATGACTGAAATTCATGTGGGCTGCTTCGTAGTATGCGTCAATTAATTTGGAAGAAACCAACTGTGGTCTCGCATAATATTCCTCGCGGAAATCTTTGGTGATGTAAGTATTGCTAACTTTGATGTTGTAAAGGAATGTTCCAATCACAGGGAGTTCCAATAAAGTTTTTTTCACAGATGCATATTTATCGGTTGTAATATGAAGCTCTTTCAAAGAAGTCGGATTGATCGCAATAATAGAGTTTGCCAGATCCTTATTCATATTGCAAGCTAACGTTACAAATGAGATTGATTCATTCGATGCAATAATATCTGTTTTTTCTCCAATTACATTTTGGATAAAATCCGTCACAAGCTGAACATATAAATAATTGGTGTAAGTTAAGTACGGTTTTGCAGAGCGTCCACATCCAAGTAAGTCCAGTGTGTAGACAGTATGTTTCTTTTCCAGTTTTCGAATCACTTTGCACCATTCATAAGAAGAGCTGACCGGATTCAGATCGTGAATCAGCAATAACGGACTGCCTGATCCGCGTTTCGTATAATAAATCTGTCCGTTTTTCCAATCGTAAAAATTGCCGTTCTCTGCTTTCAAAATATTCTTGATATCGGCTGTCATATTAATAAATCTGTTAACAAAATGGATTGTTCCAGCGGCAAGAGCTGTCAACAGAAAAAAATGTTTAATATTCTTTTTCATAAAAACCTCCTCATTTATTTTATGATCATTAAAAAATGTATTTGATATAATTGAAAAATCGTTTCACCATTTCATAATCATAAATCTTTATTTAATAATATTATATCCGCTTTTTATAACATATACAAATTAATTTTTGAAAAATCATTCATTTTTTTTACATATTTTGAAAATTTTAATTTACTTTAATAATAATATAACTATAACTGTAGTATAATTGTTTTTAAAATAATGATATGATATAATAAAGACTGCCGAGCGGCGAATGCCCGACAGCCAGGATAGCAGCTTTATTAATGATTACTCAAAAGTAAAGGAACAAGTGATTATGGTTATAGAATATTTACAGCAAATAAAAGATTCTTATTTCGAACAAAAACATGCATTAGAAAAACAGTTAAATTTATTGGAAATTCAATTAAAAGAAAATACCGGAATGATAAAAATGTTGGAGGAAACAAATGATTCGTGCTATGAACTGTTTACACCTAGAAATGTTAATTCAAAGAATAAAGCTAAAATTAATGAACTGATGGAAGAACAGAAAAGTATCAATGAGTCTATAGATAATTTGAAAAATTCTATCAAAGAATATTCTAGTAAGATCGAACAATTAGATCAGATAGTGGAAGAAGAAAATCGAGAAATTGAAATTGTTCAAGAATATACGGAGACAATGTCACAACAGAATATAGTAAGTGAAGATGAAAAGATAGAATCATCGGAAGATAATTTACTTGATGGTATGAAAAATATTTTGAAACGGGTGGAGTTATGCAGCCGGTTGATTGATATTGATCCAGTTCGATGCAGATTGGAATTAAGTTCTATTATGAAAATTCTTACTGATCTGATTGAAGAAAAAGATGAATCGGATTTTTGAAATATATATTTCTAAAAGAGACACTTTTCCCAATTAAAATAAATTCATAAATCTATTAGGTAGATAAATTATATATAAAGGAAAAACACATATGAGTAACAAAATATATAAGAGTAAGATGAAAGACGAAAATAGATTACTTGGAAAATTTGTGAATATATCATTAATCGCATTATCAATTATCTTTGTATTATTATTTTTGAAAATAATAGTGACAGAAATATCATTTCATAAAATGATCGATGGAATGGTTGAGGGGATTGATTATTACATTGAAGATATAATAATAACAAATAAAGAAACAGTAGAGGACTATTATGGTTCGGAATCAGGAACAACGAATTATTTCTTTTACTATGGACATGATACTGATAAGCGAATGCAAGTAAATAAAAAGGTGTATTCTCAATACAATGTAGGAGATATGTTTCAAGCTTATACAAAAGATCATTATTATTATGGAGCAACAATTAATTCAGTTTTGCCAAAAACTCGGTATAAAAACAATGAATTAAGTAAAGCCGGTATCGTAACAATCGGTTGCCTAATACTATTACTGCTTATATATAAATGGATTGATAATTTAGGAAAAAAGACAAACAATAAATAGCCAAGACTGTAAAATGTTTCACGTGAAACATTTTACGGTCTATTTTATATTTTAACAATATTTAGTGGATTATTATAATATGAAATACTATAGTTTGAAGTGACACAATAGAAATATTAATGTTTCACGTGAAACATTTTGAAATAATTAATCATAGCATTTGAAATATAGAAGTGTTATAATATACAACGTAGAAAAAAATAACGAAAATATTTGTTTATAAAATAGTAAATTATCCGGCTATTATGGAATGAAAATTGATTATATCATGAAGCACAAATCTATGATCATTATCTATACCCGCTTCGCCCGGTAGATTATATCATACACAAAAAAGTATGTGATTCACAGAGCAGTCTTTATTTATATTATAATAAGGAAAAATAATAGCTAATAACAGAACTATGGGAAAGGAAAATATAATGGGTAGAATTATAGCAGTAGCAAACCAAAAGGGTGGTGTTGGTAAGACAACAACAGCAATTAATCTGGCTGCTTGTCTTGCGGAAGCAGGAAAAAAAGTATTAACAATTGACCTTGATCCACAGGGAAATATGACAAGTGGACTTGGAGTAGATAAAAACGAAGTGGAAAATACCGTTTATGAGTTAATGCTTGATGAATGTTCCATTAAAGAAAGTATGACGGATACAGTTATAGACGGGATGAAAATAATTCCATCAAATGTGAATCTTGCAGGAGCTGAAATCGAATTATTAGGTATTCCAGAAAAGGAATACATATTAAGAAATGCTGTTGATTATATCAAAGAAGATTATGACTTTATAGTAATTGATTGTCCGCCATCTTTAAATATGCTAACCATTAACGCAATGACAACTGCAAACTCTGTCCTGGTTCCAATTCAATGTGAATATTATGCGCTGGAAGGATTGAGCCAGTTAATACATACCATTGATCTTGTACAACAAAGATTAAATCCAAATCTTTTGATTGAAGGAGTTGTCTTTACAATGTATGATGTGCGTACAAATCTTTCCAATCAGGTAGTTGAAAATGTAAGAAATAATTTAGACGCAAAAATATATGATACACTGATACCAAGAAATATTCGTCTGGCAGAGGCACCATCTTATGGACTGCCAATTAATTTATATGATTCTAAATCTGCCGGAGCAGAAAGTTACCGTTTACTTGCAAAAGAAGTAATAGATAGAAAGGATATTTAAAACATGGCAACCGCAAAGAAAAATGGATTAGGCAAGGGACTTGATTCACTTATTACTAATAAAGTAAATACTACAAAAACAACAGCAACAGCAAAACCAGCTACTAAAAAAGATGAAAAAGTAGTGGAAGGTGTACTTGTTAATATCAATAAAGTAGAGCCAAACAGAGAACAGCCAAGAAAAAATTTTGATGAGGATGCACTTTTGGAATTAGCAGAGTCTATCAAACAGTTTGGAGTTTTACAACCATTACTTGTACAACAGAAAGATGATTACTATGAAATCATTGCCGGTGAAAGAAGATGGAGAGCTGCCAAGCTTGCTAATTTAAAAGAAGTTCCTGTTATTATCAAAAAGTTGACAGAACAGGAAGTTGTAGAAATTTCACTTATTGAAAATATCCAGCGTGAAAACTTAAATCCAATTGAAGAGGCAATTGCATATAAAAGACTTTTAACAGAATTCAATTTAAAACAGGATGAAGTAGCGGAACGTGTATCAAAAAGCAGAACAGCGGTAACAAATTCAATGCGTTTGCTGAAATTAAATGAAAAAGTTCAACAGATGGTCATTGATGATATGATTTCTACCGGTCATGCAAGAGCATTACTTGGTATTGATGATCTGGAAAAACAGTACACAATTGCCCAGCAGATATTTGATGAAAAATTAAGTGTACGGGAGACAGAAAAATTAGTCAAAAAAATCCAGCAGGAAAAAAATCAGAAAGATACAGAAAAAAATAAAAAAGTAGATCCAAAATTAGAAGCAATCTGTCATGACCTGGAAGAGAAGATGAAAGGAATTTTAGGAACAAAGGTTGCTATTAATCAGAAGGATAACAAAAAAGGAAAAATTGAAATTGAATATTATTCTATGGATGAACTGGATCGCATTATGGATTTGTTCAGAACTATAGAAAAATAATAGAGTATTTTTCTAATAATCGATTCAATAAAAATAAGTTCGTTATATAAAATAGCAGAAGGAGAAAAAATGATTTCACAGTATTTAGGATTTGATTCAGATTATATTATCATTGGACTGGCAGCACTTGTTTTCATACTTATTATTTTAATGATTATAAATGTAGTTCAAATGAGTAAATTAAAAAAGAGTTATAAGATTTTTATGAAAGGAAAAAATGCAAAAAATTTAGAGGATACACTGATTAAAAGGTTAAATCAGGTAGATGATCTGATAAATGCAAATTCCGCAAACGAAAAAAATATAAAAACCTTATTCCAGAACATGCAGAGAACATATCAGAAAATGGGACTTGTAAAATATGATGCATTTAATGAGATGGGTGGCAAGCTGAGTTTTTCTCTGGCAATGCTTGATGTGAAAAATAATGGATTTATCATTAATGCGATGCACACAAGAGAGGGCTGTTATACTTATATTAAAGAAATCATTGATGGAAATTCAGTGATTGTTTTATCTGGTGAAGAACAGGAAGCATTAAACAACGCAATGGGGGAAAATAACATTGCAAAATAGAAAGACATATTATATAATAAAGTCCGTCTTGTAAATAGTAAAATTGGTTTACATAATTTAAAAAAATCGGAAAGGAGGATAGTAGTATGCACAAATTTTTAAGAGCAGTCGGTTTTTCAAAAATCACAAAAGAAGAGCTGAATGATATTTTTCAAAAAATAATAGAGAGACCAATGCTGCAGAAAGTGGCAGAGGATTCCGAAGGTAATGAGTTTGCAGAACTCTCTATCGAGTTTGGAGATTTCTTTGGACTGTCTTTGAGAGGAACATTTAATGAGAATGATTCTTTTGAGATGAGCTACTACTATCCTTATTTTTGTGGTAATAAAATTTCAACGACGGAACAGATTGATATTGAAAAACATGCGGAAAAAGAGTCTTATGCAGGAATCTGTGATGAGGTAAGACTTGGCGTTACATTGATTTTTTATTTGCAGAATGTGGCGGATTATCTGGCTGTGAAAAATAATAAATTTTACATGAGTCAGGCAAATGGAACAGTGCTTGCTGCACTTTCTACAGAAGGAAAAATTTTACTTCCAATTAACAAAGATGAACATAAGCAGAAGCTGACAGAACAGACTATGAATGAAAGAAATGGATTGATCGCTGCAGCCAGAAAGGGAGATGAAGATGCTATCGAGAATCTGACTTTGGAAGATATCGACACTTATTCCCTTCTTTCAAGACGTGTACAGCATGAAGACATTTTGAGTATTGTGGATTCTTACTTTATGCCTTATGGAATTGAAAGTGATCAGTATTCCATTCTTGGTGAAATCATGGATTGCAGGCTATTGCAAAATTCGTATACAGAAGAAAATGTTTATGCGATAGATATCAAATGTAATGATGTAGAATTTCCAATCTGCATCAATCAGAAAGATCTGATTGGTGAACCAGCAGTTGGAAGAAGGTTCAAAGGAAACATCTGGTTACAGGGAAGTATTAATTACAGAGATTAGTGATTTTTACAAAATCACTAATCTGATGAAAGAAAAAGATTGAACTTCTCTGATAGTTGGAATATAATAAACAAGTATCTGTTCTCATAGTTAAATGGATATAACAAGTGCCTCCTAAGCACTAGTTGTGGGTTCAATTCCCGCTGGGAACATACGAAAAAACGGTAATGATAGCATAAGTCATTACCGCTTTTTCTTTTTTAAAAGCAAATCCGGGTGACAAGTTGCCACCCGGAATGGTAAACGCACCATAGCAAGTACCTTGACAATCTTAAGCCGCTTTTGCGGCCTGATATAAATTTTATTTTCGAATGCTTTCCGGAAGCGCTGGTGACCAGGGGAGCAGTTCTTCCAAAAAGCTTCAGGCTGTGTCTTCCATGTGCTCCGAGATCACGGTCAGCAAATACTTAAAGTATTCGTATGGCTTCAGGTTGTTGGACTTTACTGTTTCTGCAATACTGTAGATCACAGCGAAGGTCTTTGCCCCGTTTATAGTATCAATGACCTGCCAGTTCTTCTTTTTATGTGCTTAAGAACATAAAAAGAAGAACTGGATGTTCCATAACACTGCAAGAGGAGCCGAAGCAAGTGCCCTTGTCTACAGCATTCCAGAGACAGCCAAACTGAATAACCTGCGCCCGTACTATTACTTCAGACATATCCTGACAGGCTGCCGAAGCTGTGCGATAAAAAA
>ERZ840371.4141-NODE-4141-length-11118-cov-3.431619_pt1 | contig 11118 bp, 10 predicted proteins | sample MGYA00519937_ERZ840371 | MGnify/ENA primary metagenome ERZ840371 (study PRJEB31850, sample SAMEA3708873) | human gut metagenome | biome: human gut; feature: human-associated habitat; material: faeces | place: China | collected 2014 ... | reverse complement strand
TATGCTGATTTTTCAGGTTATAGCGATATGTCTATTGGTGTCGGGAAGCTGATGGGGTTTAATATAATGAAAAACTTTGAAATGCCATATTTTAGTAGGAATATGAGTGAGTTTTGGAGAAAATGGCATATTTCGTTAACTTCGTGGTTAACTGATTACATTTATAAACCGTTGGGTGGTAGCAGATGTTCAAAGTATAGACATTTGACAAACTTAATGATTGTATTTCTAATAAGCGGTCTTTGGCATGGTGCCGACTGGTCGTTTGTTGCATGGGGAGGGTTTCATGGAGTATTACTTATTGCATTGGTCTTATTAAAAGGAAAGAAATATAACCACTATATATCAAAAAATCGGATGTTACCATCTTTTCACGAACTAATATGCATGTTAGTGGTTTTTCTGTTTTCGTCTTTGGGGTGGATTTTTTTTAGGGCAGATTCAATGCCTGATGCCTGTAGTTATATAGTACATATGCTTTGCAATAATTGGCTTATTAAGCCGGATTTTCATGTAAAAATTATAGTATTCATCCTTGTCATGTTTATTTTGGAATGGATTACAAGAACGAAAGAACATCCTTTACAGATGAATTGTGGACAATATATGAAATGGGGATTTTATTTGGTACTTACTTATATGATAATTTACCATCAAGGACAATCTACAGACTTTATATATTTTAAGTTTTAACATGAAATGATATGAAAAAATTTATTCTTCGATTTATAATAATGGCTATAGTAATTTTTGGATTGCTTAATCTATATAGTGCGATAAGAATTTATTTGACATATAAGGATCCGTGGGGAAAATATGCACTTTCGTTGAATGGCAGCGAGGTTTTCAAGTCCATTTATAAAAGCAGGCAAAAGAAAAATGTAAAAAAACTGATTATTGGCGATTCCGTTAGTGAGCAAATATATAGTGCTAACGATTATAATGATAGTATATATTCGCTTTCTTGCAATCAGGCAATAACAATGGCAGGGCAATACTGTTTATTAAAAACATTTCTTGAAATAAATAAAGAACACTTGCCTAAAGAAGTTATAGTCTATTATAATCCATTCAGTCTTCAGGCAAATTTAGATAGATTTGCTTTTCATTACTTTTTGAAAACTTTTTATTATACAAATGAATATCAAGAATCTTTGGATGAAGAGTGTGTAAAACATCGTGTCAAACAAATTCCCCAATATAGATTAGCAGCACTACCTCTCACAAAAAGTATAAACTGGTCTCCCAAATATCAACTTCCAAACGAAAACAAAGGCAGCTGGTGTAGCCCTATCACGCTTTTATATCTACATAAAATTGAGAACATATGCAAAGAATATAATATCCCTTTAAGATTTACTGCTTCTTTTATAAAAGAAAATAGATTAAATGAATTGACAGATTTATATAAAGAAAATGATGTTTTGATAAAGAAGTTTGTAAATACGATCGTTTGTCGACCAACAAATGAATTTATTGATGATATTCATTTTAAACATGAATATATTCCCCAAGATCCTCTTAAGCTTAAAGAGTCATGATTGAAAAAATACTTATTTCTGGTGGTTGGGGGTATCGTAATTTAGGTGATGATGCAATTTTAATTGCTACAATTAAACTTTTACGAAAAGAATATCCCAACGCACATATAGTTGTTACGTCCTATAGCCCCGAAGATACAAAAGGAATATTGTATATGAATAATATAAGTGTTGTGCCATCTATTCAAAGAATAATGTATGGATATACAATGCAGTATGGATTTAATGCTTCTGAGGTATGGAGCACATTTTTTTTGTTAAAAATCCATATTTGGAGGTTCTTTCATGGATGCAAGGAAAAGATTGATTATGCCCTATTAGAGAAGTGTCCATCAGTGCTTAAAATGATTATTAGTTTATTATATCCAAGTATAAAGTATCATTTTGATGGCATTGACTTGTTTTTGATGTCAGGAGGAGGGTATTTGAATGAATCACATGAGTGCAATATCTCACATATTATTGAAATAGTCTTAGCAAAAGAATTTGGCGTTCCTATTTGGTTAATAGGACAGACAATAGGACCGTTTGAATCAGAGAGAACAATGCGGTTGATGTCAAGATACCTTTCTCTCGCAGATAGAATCGTAGTTCGTGATGTGGAAAGTAAAAATGAATTGGAAAAATTAGGTGTTAAGGTGGAAGATAAAATAATGCCGGATCTTGCTATTTCCGATGTGTATGCCCCCTCCTCAGATCGTCAATATATTACAATAATACCATTCTTTGGTATAAAACAACGGATGGAAGATATCGCTGATGTTGTTGCAAATATCGCAAAAGAAACAGGGAAAAGGGTGTTAGTAACAGTTTCTCAACAATGGACCTTACCTGAAAAATATGCAAAAGAACTGACTGGCAAACTTAAATTAAAAGGTATAAATGTAACTTTTGTTCGTCCTGCCAATGTAATGGAACTACAAAGGCTACTTGGCGCAAGTGAAATTGTTCTTTCACAAAATCTTCACGGATTAATTATGTCATATCGTGCAGGAGCTAAGATTATCTCACTTAATGGAAGACGGAAATTTCAAACATTTGTGAAGCAAGTATCAAAGGACGGGCAATGTTTTAATATAGAGGACTTTAACAAAAATAAACTTCAAGATTATTGCAAAGACATGATTAATAACAAAATTACAATGAATGACATGTCTTCCATTATCAAACAAATTACTCTAGTATGAAGGTTGTTGTAATTATCCCGATATATCGTCCTAATATAGAAAAATTCGAAAAAGCATCTTTGCGACAAGGATTATCGATATTAAGACGTTATCCAATATCATTTGTTACTCCTGAGAATATGGATGTTTCTGAATATATAAGTATTTGTGGCAGATTTCCAGATTTAAAGATTACTTTTGAATATTTTGCACCAATGTGGTTTGATGGGGTTACAGGATATAACCATCTCTGTCTGTCACAAATATTGTACAAAAGATTTGCCAAATTTGACTATATGCTAATATATCAATTAGATGCATGGGTTTTTGAAGATTCTTTAATGAAATGGTGTAACAAGGGATATGATTATATAGGGGCACCATGGATAGAAAAAGACGAAAATGGGAAAGAGCAATTTCTTGTAGGTAATGGTGGACTGTCGTTGAGAAGAATACAATACTTTATTAATCTGTTGAGTAGTAGTAATAGAATATTATCATGTTCTCAATGGATAAAAAGATGCAAATCTATGAAGGATTGTTTTCTGTTATTTCCTCATATTCTAGGGTATCATGCTGATGGAGCCTTATTTTTATCGCGACTTGCAGATGAAATAAATGAAGATATAATTATATCTAAATTACTTTGGAATACAAATTTTCCTCCCCAATTACCGAATTATGAGGATGCAATCGGATTTGCTATTGAGTGTGAACCTTCAAGAATGTATGAAATAAATGGTAATAAACTGCCTTTTGGATGTCATGCTTTCGAAAAATGGGAGTATAAAACATTTTGGAATAATTTTATAAAAATAGAGAATGTATAGAATTGCAATAATAACCGTAAACTATAATAATAAGAGAGGACTTGAAGAAACTATAAATTCTGTGCGCAATCAATCATGTAAAGACTTTGAATTTATCGTTGTAGATGGAGCAAGTACTGATGGGAGTATAGAATTACTTAGAAATAATATAGATATTATATCCGAATATGTGTCGGAGAAAGACACCGGAATATTTAATGCCATGAATAAAGGAGTAAAGATGGCAACAAGTGAGTACCTAATATTTTTGAATAGTGGAGATTCTTTTGTTGACACAGAGGTTGTAAGAAATCTTTATGCACAAGATTTTGATGCTGATATACTGCAAGGAGATTCTATTTGTACAAAGAAAGGCGTTTTTAATCACATCTGGAGGGCGCCGAAATATATAACTTGTAATACGTTTTACAGTGGTTCCCTTAGTCACCAAAGTGCAATTATTCGCAAAGCATTATTTGACAAGACTCCATATGACGAAACGCTGCGCATAGCTGCAGATAAAAAATTTTTTTTTGAACAACTGATTATACACGGAGCTTCATATCGTAAACTTAATATGCAAGTAGCTCGATTTGATGTTGAGGGAATAAGCAACAATTTGATGTTTGAAGAGAAAAAAGAGCAAGAGAACAGAAAAATAATTGAGGCTCTTCCGTCTATTTGGCTTTTTGATTATGACGACTACATTGGTAATAGAACGGAATTGGAACGATGGGTTTATGAAAACCGTAATTCTATTTTGGTCAAAATGTTATCTATGTGGTTCTTGCTGTGTAAAAAGATAAAACGTAGAATGTACATAAAATGAAAAGCATCTTATTTTATATAAGTCGATATCCAGGATATGGTGGTATCGAAAAAGTAACAACGATTCTTGCCAATTATTGGAGCAAAGAACTCGGTTGGAAAATACAAATTCTTTCTGTTAAGTCACAAGAAAAATCTCCTCTTCCTCTATTAGATAAGAATGTCAAAGTTGTTTTTCTGCCTAAGCCTAATGAGATAAAATCAGATGAAAATATAGACTTAGTGAAGAAAATGATAAGCAAGGAGAAAGTGGATTGGATTATTTATCAAGATTCGTATGTACCAACACAAGGGTTATTGCATGAAATCAAGGGGATGTGTAATCTTGCCATTTGTGAACATAATATGCCAGATTGCATCAGTGTACAAGATTATTTCACTTGGAAGACAAAGAAGATAGGTTCTTTTATGGATTTCGTGCATAAATTCACTTATTTTAGGCATCGTATACTAATAAATAAATGGGAACGTGAAAGACGACGTGAACTTTACTCAATTTGTGATAAATATATATTACTAAGCGAGAAATATATAAATGTGTTCAAGCATATTACAAAGTTGGATAATTATGACAAACTTGCATGGATAAATAATCCTGCAACAGGAGAAGCCATGAATACCCAGAAAAAAGTTTTTAAGAAAAACATGATATTTATAGGTCGGCTTGATTCACAGAAAGGCGTAATGCTACTACTTAGTATATGGAAAGAAATAGAAAAAAAACACCCTGATTGGACTTTGACTATTGTCGGAGATGGTCCTCTAAAAAAGAATATGGAGAAATATATTAAGATTCATAATCTCTCAAGAGTAATGATGAAAGGTTATCAACAAAATATTAATAAATATCTTGATGAGTCATCAATATTATTGATGACTTCAATTTTCGAAGGATGGCCATTGGTTCTTTTTGAGGCAATGGGAAGGGGAACAGTACCTGTTGCTTTTGATAGTTTTAAGACAGCAAGTGAAATTATAGACAATAATAAAGATGGAATATTAATTCCTCCATTTAATGAAAAACTATACATTAGTAAACTTGAAGAGTTGATCTGTGATAAAAACACGATTTGTGCATATTCCTCAAGGGCTCTGTTAAAGGTCAGAAAGCATCAAGTTGCTGTGCTTCTTCAAAAATGGAACAATTGTTTAGAATAGTATTATGGCTTTGATAAAGAAAGAGAATTATTTCCCGTTTATTACATTATTGATTACTATTATATCAGTAAATGATTGGAATAGAATACCAATAGGAAATACATATGTAGAATGGTTGATCCTATTTTTAGCTTTTTCATTTTTATATAAGTATATTAGGAAACATAATCTGTTTTGGACAAATGGATATAAAATATTGGCAATTTATATAGTATATGTTATTATCCAAACAATCAGGGGTGTTTTTGTTGCTGATAATTATTGGGAATATAAAGCATTAGTGGCAGGCTCGTCTGCTTTATTGATGCCTGCGTTTATCTATTATTTTATAACTCCCAATAATTATGTACAAACATTTGTCTATTGGTATAGATACGCTATAATATTGTTTGTGATATTTTTTGCATGGACATTGCAATTAGGAGCATATAATTTCTATTTGTCACCAGTATTGTTATTCGGATGTTTCTTACCTTTAATAAAAAGAAGATGGAGAATAGTAATGATATTTTTGTTAACATTGATGCTTTTTGTTGATCTTGGAACACGGAGTCAAGTGATAAAAGCCTTTATGTGCTTTATAATTAGTGCATTAATTATATTCACAAAATATACGAAAGATATATTTATAAAAATAGCGCATTGGATCTGTTATTCCGCTGCCATTATTTTATTGATATTAGGAATCTCTGGTAAATATAATATTTTTGCTGAGATTGAAGAAGGGGATAAAATACATTCCTCTTCAACAACAGAAAATTTAAATGCAGATACACGTAGCGCTTTATATGTAGAAGTGATAAATTCCGCTATAAATAATGATTACATTATTTTGGGCCGTTCTCCAGCAAGAGGTAATGATAGTGATGCTTTTGGAGCATTATTAGGAAAAGAACTTAGAACTGGTAAATATGAAAGACATAGTAATGAAATTGGTGGAACAAATGTTTTCACCTGGATTGGTCTTATCGGTGTTTTCCTAAACTTAATTATATATTTAAGAGGTTCATATTTAGCTGTCTATAGGTCACGGAATGTTTATATTAAACTAATTGGTTTTTATATAGCTTTTAGGTGGATGTATAGTTGGGTAGAGGATTTTAATAGGTTTGATATAATGAATCTTACTTTATGGGCAATGATAGCCATGGGTTACTCAAAAGAATTTAGAAATATGTCTGATATTGAATTTAAAAATTGGGTGAGAAGCGTTTTTCCAAAAAGGATACTATGATGCAAGAAAAGAGCTTTATAACAGAACTTACATCAAGAACAATTGATGTATTACGTTTCCCTTTGGCTTTCATGGTTGTTATACTTCATGTTCCATATTTATTCCCATTGCCGTTTAGCTTTGGTGTTAAAGTTTTTTGGAATGTATTCAATCAAAATTTGGCAAGATTGGCAGTTCCCGCATTCTTCTTGATTTCAGGATATTTGTTTTTTCTCAAAATACAAGATTATAATATTTCTGTATATTTTGCTGTGTTGAGACGAAAATGTAAAACATTGTTACTTCCTTATTTGATATTTTGTGCGATATCTTTTTTCTGTAAGTTTTTACTTGTTAAAGATACAACACTATTAGAATTCTATAAATCTTTAGGTGGAGTAAGACTATTTATTGACTGCGGTCATATTTATACAGAAAATTGGAGGGGACTGTCTGATTGGGCTGGTGCTTTTCCCATAAATGGTGCGTTGTGGTATATGAGAGATTTGATTATAATGGTTGTTTTATCTCCTGTTGTTTGGACATTATTAAAAAGGTCGAATAGTTATTGTATAGTGGTTCTTACTTTAATTTATATCGTTAATCCCTGTATTGGAATACCACATATTTCTGCAATATGTATGTTTTCTTTGGGAGCATATTTTTCTATCAATAAGAAAGACCTTATAAGTGAGTTCAGAAAGATTCCGGTGTTTATATACATGCCATTAATGATAGCTATGATGATATTCCAAATTATTTTTAAGAATCTGGATTTCGTACAGGTTTTTGTAATCTTTGGATTAATAGCGATTTTCAATATAACTTCATTGATGGTTGAAAGGAAACATATACATCCTATTAGATTCCTTTCCGTATCCAGTTTTTTTATATATGCTATGCATGACAATATAGTTGTTATGTTACAAAGTTTGGAGAAACAGGGATTCCAAATCTTGGTTCATTATAATGCTTTGACACAGACATTGCAATGCGTACTTATGCCAATATTCGTGACAATAATTTTATTGGTTATGTATTGGTTGTTGTATAGATATGCTTCACCTGTACTTGCATTATTAATGGGTGGAAGAAATATGAAATGAGATTGTTATACAAATAAAATCATATTCAATGACAAAAAATATTGCATTTCTCCTTACAGTGCATAACCGTAAGGAGAAGACATTTAATTGTCTTATTTCTCTTTTTGAGCAAAATGTGCTCTCCGATTATCAGTATGATGTGTTTCTAACGGATGACGGTTGTACAGATGGGACTGTAGAGATGATTCGTAAACATTTTCCAAGTGTAAGAATTATATCGGGCAATGGCAAACTCTATTGGAATAGAGGAATGTGGACTGCGTGGAAAGCGGCAGAGGCAACCAATAATGACTACGACTATATTTTTTGGCTAAATGATGATGTTGTTTTATTCAAAGATGCGTTGAAGCATATTATAGAATGTTCAGAGGAAAAACATGATAATTCTATTATTTCTGGTATTATGCGCGATCCGATTGATTGTACATTAACAACATTTAGTGGAACAACAAATGGACAGATTTTAAAAAGAAATGGGGAAATGCAAGAACTTGAATATATGCATGGTAATTTTGTACTAATTCCCCAAACGGTGTATAAAAGTATTGGTATTATTGATGGATATTATTCTCACGCTGGCGGTGATGGTGATTATTCTATGACTGCTATAAAGAATGGATTTAAAGTGTATACAACAAAAGATTTTTGTGGGAAATGTAAATTGGATACGCCTGTACCCCAATGCTTTAAAATTGAAACACAGATATTTAAACGCTTTATGATTCTCTATACTCCTCTGTCTTATTCCATGCCCAAAGAAATTTTTTATTTTGATTGTAAGCATAAGAATATTTTTATTGCTATAATGCATGTTGTTTCTGTTCATATCAGATGCTTGTTCCCTAAGCTTTGGTTGAAGCGATAAACATTATCATTTTTATTTTTCATAGATGAGAATGATTATTTATATAGTTATTTCATAACACTATTTAAGGAAGATGTAAATAACAAGAAAATCAATTAAAAAATCTTTCCAATGAGTAAGTTATTGATAATGCATCCTTATTTGGCGACATATAGGATTGATGTATATAATAGATTCAATCGCGAATGCAGTTTGGAGGTTTTGCTTTATGGAAGTAAAAACGAGAAAGCAGGGCTGGGATTTGATATCAATCGTATTTATCAATTGGCAGAATTCCAATATACTATAAAAGATACTGGATGGTACATTGGAAGGCATTTAATCTCTACTATATATTTTAAGGTTATAAATAGATTCAGGCCTAATGTAATTCTTGCACATGAATTAGGGGTAAATACTCTTGTTGCCATTATGCTTAAGTTTTTTTTAAATCATAAAGTTTTCCTTACTGTAGATGATAATCCTCAGATGGCAAAATATGAGTATGGAATTACAAGGTCTATATTAAGGAGATTCGTTATAAATTATGCAGATGGATATGTATGTGTAAGTCCCTATACTCGACAATATCTGCAAGATAAATATAAGAAAACAAATTGTAAATTTATTTATTTCCCCATTATACAAGATGATAGAAGGCTGTTTGACAATATAACAGCATCAAAGTCTAAAGCAGATGAATATTTGGAAAAGTATCAACTTGGAGAGAAAAAAATACTTTTATTTGTTGGGCGCTTAGAAGCAGTAAAGTCTATTGATTTACTCTTGGCGGCATATAGTGAAGTTAAGCAAGAAGATACTATTTTAATTTTGGTAGGAGATGGATCTAAGAAAGGCGAATTGCAATTTTTAGCTGAAAAATTAGGAATTGGTTTTAATACAATATTTACAGGTAGTCTTACAGGTGTTGATTTGTATGCATGGTATTATTTGGCACATATATTTATATTGGCAAGTAACCATGAAGCTTTTGGGGCAGTAGTAAACGAAGCCCTTGTTGGTGGCTGTAGATGTATTGTAAGTGATCATTGTGGTGCATATTCGCTAATTTCAGATTCCAATGGGGCTGTTTTTGAAAGTGGAAATCAAGAAGCCCTTGCTGGATGTATGAAAAAAGAAATAGATGGAATTGACATCAATAAGGAGCACAAGTCATTGATGCCAAAATCCTTTGATGAATATTTTTATGAGTTAAAGACTTCGATGAATATATAAGGCATGATTATACGTTGGATTAAATTGTTGCATGATATTTTTATGCAGTATGTCGTGTGGCGTCGGTATAAGATTGGAAAAAACTTTCATTGTGGACGAGGAGTATTTTTATGGGCAAGAAATGAAATTACTATTGGTGATGATTTTTATATAGGTAAATATAGTATAATAGAAACCAATTGTAGAATTGGTAATGGTGTTATTTTTGCAAATCATGTAGGTGTTATTGGACGTTATGATCATTGTTATCAGGAATATGGTGTGCCAATACGTTTGGCCACAAGTATTCGTGACAGGCAATATAATTGGAAAGGAAAAAATGAGATAACTGTTTTTGGTGATGATATTTGGGTCGGATATGGGGCAACAATACTTTCAGGTATTAATATAGCATCAGGCTGTATAATAGCAGCAGGTGCAGTAGTTACCCAAGATACAGAGCCTTATTTTATTTACGCTGGAGTTCCTGCTAAGAAAATAAGACCTCGGTTTAATAATGATGAAGATTTAGAAAAACACATACGTATGTTAAATAAAAAATATAAGTAGTATATGCGAGTGCTTTGGGTATCAATGAATGCATCTCTGTATGATCAAGCTCTTAAAAGAGATAATTATGGGGGCGGAGGCTGGATTTTTGCTCTTCAGCAGAATATAATGAGGTATGCGCCATGGATAGAATTAGGCATAACATTCCTTTATCCCAAAGAAAGAGATAAAGTCAAACTGAATGGTGTCATATATTATCCTTTGAAAGAAATGACATATTGTGGTTTTGCAAAACTTCTGTATTATTGGAAGGATTATAAAAATGAAGATTTAAATGTATATTTACCAAAGTTACAGAAAATAGTGGATGATTTTAAGCCGGATGTTGTACATGTTTGGGGAGTAGAGAACTTGTTAGGTTGTGCATGTTTGTTAAAAAACGTTCCTGTAGTTGCACATCTACAAGGATTTCTCTCTCTTTATAGATATACATACTATCCTTATGGCATGAATAATTTTACGTTTAAATGGAAGAAATTTTCTATACATGAATGGATATTTAATAATGGTATAATCTTTGGTGAACATAGGATGGCAAAAAGAGCTGAAAATGAAATACAGAATCTTCAAAGTATATCAAATGTTATGGGGAGAACAGAATGGGATAAAGACGTTGCTCTATACAATAATCCAAATGTGAATTACTTTCATGTAGACGAAATGCTAAG
>ERZ840371.4136-NODE-4136-length-11133-cov-29.986911_pt1 | contig 11133 bp, 9 predicted proteins | sample MGYA00519937_ERZ840371 | MGnify/ENA primary metagenome ERZ840371 (study PRJEB31850, sample SAMEA3708873) | human gut metagenome | biome: human gut; feature: human-associated habitat; material: faeces | place: China | collected 2014 ... | reverse complement strand
CCTTGTCACGCCGATGGTACTGCGTAACAGTGGGAGAGTAGGTAGCCGCCGTTTTAATGGAAGCCTCCGAGTCAGTCAAATGATTCGGAGGCTTTTTTTGTGTTTCTGAGTTTCCGACTTGGAAGGGGTGAAAAAGGCTATTTGACCCAATATTGTTACTCCGCTTGTTTATATCATTGTTCAATGACCTCAAAAGAGGATTCCTTCCGGCTTGTTGTCTTTCTTTTCTCATTTATTTATTCTGGCTTTGAGCGGACAGTGCTGAGTATTGCTCTGTTGATTCGTTTATATAGACTTATGCAGTTAACAGATATTAAATTATCTCTTTCCTTCTTGCTTATTCCAATAATATTCATACATTTGTAGTGTACTAATAAACTAATACACTAAATAATTAATTAAATACATAAACACAATGATGATTGAAGTGAAGAACTTATCTTTCAGTTATGGAAAGAGGAAACAAAAAGTCTTTAATGATTTTTCGCTGACACTGGATAAAGGTTCAGTTTATGGTCTTTTGGGTAAGAATGGTACCGGTAAATCTACTTTGCTCTATTTAATGACTGGGTTACTCCGTCCGCAAGGAGGTAAAGTGCTCTATAAAGGAATAGGCGTTTCGTTGCGTTATCCTTTGACATTGCAGGATATGTTTTTGGTGCCCGAGGAATTTGCATTACCATCCGTCAGCCTGAAACAATATGTAAAGCTGAATGCTCCCTTTTATCCGGCTTTCAGCAATGAACAGCTAAGAGCCTGTCTCCACGACTTTGACATGAATGAGGACATTCATTTGGGGGAATTGTCCATGGGTCAGAAGAAAAAGGCTTTCATGTGTTTCGCGCTGGCCGCCAACACTTCTTTACTGCTCATGGATGAGCCTAGTAACGGACTGGATATTCCTTCCAAAAGTCAGTTCCGCAAGGTGATTGCATCGGGCATGACAGATGACAAATCAGTGATTATTTCTACCCATCAGGTGAGGGATATCGACAGCCTGTTGGACCATGTGGTGATAATCGACGGTACTCATGTGCTGCTGAATGAATCGGTTAAGGATATTTGCGCGAAACTATATTTTGCCGAACAAGGAATGAATGAACCCACAGGAGATGCATTGTATGTGCAGCCTTCGGTTCAGGGAAACAGCGTGATTCTTTCTAATGTTTATAACGAAGAAACCAAGCTGAATCTGGAAGTACTGTTCAATGCTATGTTGGCAGAAAGAGAAAAAATGCAATCAATATTTAACAAGTAAAGACACAGATACATTATGGATACTAATCATTTCTTTAGCTTTTCGCGTATTGCCATGGTCATGAAACGCGAGATTATAGAAAACTGGAAAAAGAACCTTTATGCTTTCATCGGACTTTATGCAGCCTTTGCGCTGGTCGTGGTGGGTAATATGTGGGGAATGAGTATGAATGCTGAAAATGCATTTGCTAGTCCTGATATCTTCTTTGTTAGGTATTGTACGAATATACTGGGGGCTTTTATCTTTATATGTCTGTTGGGCAGTTTGATTTATGCTTCCGGCATTTTAGATAATATGAGAAATAAAGAGATGCGCATATCTTTCTTGATGCTTCCTGCAACAATGTTGGAGAAGTATGTGGCACGCTTCCTGATGGCTACGCTGGGATTTATAATAGCTGCCATTGTTGGAATGCTTTTGGCAGAGGTTACTCGTTATATTCTGCTTCCTTTGTTTGACTTGCCTGATGTGTTTCATAGCTCCGCATTGTTTAAAGTATTTTCTATGCTTACTATAGATGGTGAGCAGGCATTTAGAGGTTCCTATGCATTTAATATGGAGTATATGCCTTGGTTGGGTGAGGCTTGTGGATGGAGCTTTTTGATTTGGTCACACTCACTCTATGTTTTAGGAGGAAGTTTTTGGTACAAGAGAGCTTTTCTCAAGACTTTGGGGACACTGATTGTGATTTCTATCCTTGGCTCTATTATCACGGTACAGATTGTGGAGTGGATAGGAGAAGAAGGCATGATGGGTCTTCACGACTGGTTGGAAGAAAACTTCCAGTGGATGACGCTGAACAAACTGCTTGCATTTGGCGGTGCTTTCTTTAGTGCCTTCACAATGTTCAACTGGTGGTTGGGCTATAAGCTCTTTACCCGTTCGCAAGTTATTAAACCTAAATTTCGTTTGCTATGAAATTTAAAGAAAGTAAATCTATTTATTTGCAGATAGCCGACCGGATATGTGACGAGATTCTGCAAGGGCAATATCCCGAAGAAGAGCGAATCCCTTCGGTCAGGGAATATGCCGGCACAGTGGAAGTGAATGCCAATACGGTAGTCCGCACTTATGATTATTTGCAAGGGTTGGAAATCATATACAATAAACGAGGTATTGGCTATTTTGTATCGACAGGAGCTAAAGAGCGAATTATCACTCTTCGCAAAGATACCTTCTTGCATGAGGACTTACCGGAGTTTTTCAGACAACTGAAGACATTGGAGATTTCCATGGATGAGATAGACAAGATGTATAAAAAATATTTGGAACAACAATAGTAACACAAACACATTTTTCAGTGGGGTATCAAAACTCAGATGGTCTATCAAACCATCAACTGTAGGGGCAGGGTTTGCCTGCCCGAATACGCAAACAAGCTATTTGGGGAGAGCAATCTCGCCCCTACTAATAAAATGACAGCATAATCAACGTTTAGAAACAGTTCAATTATTTATTTTGATTGATAGTATAATGTATATAAAAAGACTACAGCGATAATCCATATTATCAGCATGGCTATAAAACATATTTTTATCCATTGGTAAAATTTCCTTAAACTGCTTTCATGGGAAGTCTTCTTTTTATATTTCTGCCATGCTGTAATATTATGCCTAAAATAGGGCACATGAATGTAAGTAGAATAGACAGAAGTAATATAGTCTTTATATGTTTATTTATGTGGCTTTAGAATGCGCAACTAATAGCGCTTGTTAGTGCATCTGTAACCGTACAAGCTCCAAAGAATAGATCACCGACATCACATAATATAGGATGATTGTTCTTATAATAATCTTTGTGTAAAATTAGCTTGCTTCTGTATTTGAATGTTATTAGAACCAAACTTACTTTACGTGATTAAGGATGGGGTTAGTTAGTATGCTATGTGATTCGATATCTATGATTTAAGAGCATAGGACTTTTATGCTCTGAAGAAGCGTATCAAAATGAATATGCGGCTGTGGATAGGAGTTCATTAATCTTTGTTGATATTATTAGGTACGGAAAGTGATTTTATCAAAACCTTTTGTTGAATGATTGTCTGAATCTCTTTATTTCTTGATATAAGTCAAACAGTTACCATCCGAAAACTCAGTAACTTTGCACCTCAAAAAACAGGGTAACAAGTGAATGAAATAAAAGAACCGAGAAGTGTACGCCGGAATTTGTCTAAACTGGTCGTACCTATCTTTATAGAAACTTTATTGATTATGATGCTGGGGGCAGTTGACACTATCATGCTGAGCCAGTATTCAGACAATGCAGTTGCCGCCGTCGGAGTGGTGAACCAGTTGATTATGTTTGCCTTTCTTATCTTTGAGGTGATAAACCTGGGTACCTCTGTACTTTGTTCGCAATATTTGGGGGCAAAGAAACAGAAGAATGTGGTTCAGGTGGTAGGCGTGGCTATTCTGCTCAATCTTGTGCTCGGATTAGTGGTAAGTACTATTTTGCATTATGGTGCGCCGTTGTTATTGACACTGATGGGACTGCGTCCTGAATTAATGGTCTATGGAGTGGGGTATATGGAGATAGTGGGGGCGTTCGCCTTCTTTCAGGCACTTTCACTGACGGTTTCTGCGTCTTTGCGTAGTGCTAACAAGGCTGTCTATCCTATGATGGTCATTGTGGTGGTGAATATCCTGAATATCATAGGTAATTACTCCTTAATCTTCGGTAAGTTCGGCATGCCGGCATTGGGGGTGGAAGGAGCGGCTATTTCGACGGCTTTTGCCAGAGGAGTGTCGATGATTATCCTTTTTATTATTCTGTTTCGTAAATATATACCCAAGTTCCCGATTGACTACTTCCGACCTTTTCCCTTTGTGGAACTGAAGAATCTGTTGAAAATCGGTCTTCCGTCGGCAGGGGAGAACATGTCTTATAGCTTATCGCAGGTGTTACTGACTTATTTTATCAATATGCTTGGAAATGAAGCTCTTACTACGCGAACATACGTGGTTAATATGGTGATGTTTGTCTATCTGTTTGCGATAGCCATGGCACAAGGCGGGGCTATCTGCATCGGGCATTTGGTGGGGGAGAAGAAAATAAGAGCTGCCTATTTGTTGGGCAAGTATGTAATGCGTATTTCTATTTTAGTGTCGCTGGTACTTTCCTGTATTTGGGCTTTGATGGGGCACACGCTCTTTAGTTGGTTGACAGACAATGCGGAGATTGTCCGTTTGGGTACTGTCATCCTTTTTGTCGATGTGATACTTGAAGTGGGGCGTGCCATTAACATTTATGCCACCAATGCCCTTCGTGCAACCGGAGATGTGAACTATCCTTTTTATGTAGGGGTAGTTGTACAATGGAGCATAGCAGTAGGCTGCGGCTATCTGTTCGGGCTCTATTGGGGGTGGGGACTGGTCGGTATGTGGTGTGCTTTCTTGCTGGACGAGAACATTCGCGGCATCATTTTTGTGCGGCGTTGGAATAGTATGAAGTGGGCAAAGAAAGGATTTGTGAAATAATAAATGTGATTTTCGCAAACTTTATAGTGATTGAGGCGGTTAAACTCAATAAAAAGAATTAATTTTGCAATCTGATAATTATCTAAAATACATTATGGAGCTCGATTTACTCACGGCAATATCACCTATTGACGGTCGATACAGAGGAAAAGCGGGAGCTTTGGCCTCTTATTTTTCTGAATTTGCACTCATTAAGTACCGTGTGCAGGTAGAAATAGAATATTTCATCACTTTATGTGAGCTACCGTTACCGCAGCTGACAAGCTTTGATCATGCACGTTTTGCATCGCTTCGTGCTATCTACCAAAACTTCTCGGAAGCCGATGCCGGACGCATTAAGGAAATAGAGAGTGTTACAAACCACGACGTTAAAGCTGTAGAATATTTCATTAAGGAACAATTTGACAAGTTGGGCGGAATGGAAGAATACAAGGAGTTTATCCACTTCGGCCTTACTTCTCAGGACATTAATAATACGTCAGTGCCTTTGTCTGTCAAAGAAGCGCTGGAACAAGTATATTATCCGCAGATTGAAGAACTGATTGCGCAGCTGACTGCTTACGCAGAAGAATGGGCGAATATCCCGATGTTGGCAAAGACTCACGGACAGCCTGCGTCTCCCACTCGTTTGGGCAAGGAAATCATGGTGTTCGTTTATCGCCTTAACCGTCAGTTGGCTGTGCTGAAGGCTTGTCCCATTACTGCTAAATTTGGTGGAGCCACAGGTAATTATAATGCGCATCATGTGGCATATCCGCAATATGACTGGAAAGCATTCGGCAATAAGTTTGTGGCAGAGAAACTCGGTCTGGAACGCGAGGAATATACCACTCAGATTTCAAACTATGACAATCTGGGAGCTATCTTTGATGCCATGAAACGCATTAATACCATAATGATTGACATGAACCGCGATTTCTGGCAGTATATCTCTATGGAATATTTTAAGCAGAAAATCAAGGCGGGTGAAGTCGGTTCGAGTGCCATGCCGCACAAAGTGAACCCTATCGACTTTGAAAATGCGGAAGGAAACTTGGGAATGGCCAATGCTATATTGGAGCACCTTTCTTCTAAACTGCCGGTTTCGCGCTTGCAGCGTGACTTGACAGATTCTACAGTGTTGCGCAATGTAGGTGTACCTTTCGGACATATCATCATTGCCATTCAAAGTTCATTGAAGGGATTGCGTAAGCTGCTGCTGAATGAACATAAGATTTATGAGGATTTGGATAACTGCTGGAGTGTAGTGGCAGAAGCTATTCAAACCATTCTTCGCCGGGAGGCTTATCCGCACCCGTATGAGGCACTGAAAGCGTTAACACGTACTAATCAGGCTATTACCGAATCGTCTATCAAAGAATTTATCGAGACATTAAATGTCGGTGAAGAAATAAAAAAAGAGCTGCGTGAGATTACGCCGCACAACTATACAGGCATTTAAAACGTTATTTATTTAAAGTAAAAAAAGAAACAGAGCCCGAGAGGGCGTTATACATTAATTTAATTAAAGAGAAATCATGAGTACAGAAAATGAAAACAGACAAGAAGGTTCTGTAAACGAAGAAAACCAGAATGTCAGCCGTGATGGTGGTTATAAGTCTTATAACAGAGACAATAATTACAACAGATACAACAACGACGGCGAACAGCGTCAGTATCGTCCCCGCACTAACTATAACCGTGAGGGAGGAGAACGCCCTTATCGCTCTTCATATAATAATGGTGAGCGTCCTTCTTACAATCGTTATAATAATGGCGAACGTCCGCAGCGTCCCCGTTTCAATTCTAACAGTGAAGAAGGTGGTGAACGCCAGTATCGTCCTCGTACTAATTATAATCGTGAAGGGGGAGAACAGCGTCAGTATCGTCCTCGTACCAACTATAACCGCGAAGGTGGTGAGCAGCGTCCTTACTCTCCGCGTCCGCGTACCAATTATAATCGTGAAAGTGGTGAACAGCGTCCGTATACTCCGCGTCCCCGTTTCAATAGCGGTGAAGGTGGTGAACAGCGTCCTTACTCTCCGCGTCCTCGCGTAGGAGGTTATAATCAAGGAGGTGGATATAACCGTGAGGGCGGCGACCGTCCTTATCGTCCGCGTACCGGGGGGTATAACCAAGATGGAGGATACAACCGTCCTTACCGTCCGCGTACCAGTGATTATAATCCGAATGCTAAATATAGCTTGAAAAAGCAGATAGAATATAAGGATATACTGACTGATCCGAACGAACCGATTCGTTTGAATAAATTCCTGGCAAATGCAGGTGTTTGTTCTCGTCGCGAAGCTGATGAATTCATCACTGCGGGAGTGGTAAGCGTAAATGGTGTAATAGTAACAGAATTGGGTACTAAAATCAAGCGTACAGACGAAGTGAAGTTCCACGATGAACCGGTGAGCATTGAACGTAAAGCTTATGTTTTGCTGAACAAACCGAAAGATTGCGTGACTACTTCCGATGATCCTCAGGAACGTAAGACAGTGATGGATTTTGTGAAGGGTGCTTGTAAGGAGCGTATCTATCCTGTAGGTCGTCTGGACCGTAACACTACCGGTGTTCTGCTATTGACCAATGACGGTGATTTGGCTTCAAAACTGACTCATCCGAAATACTTGAAGAAGAAGATTTATCATGTATATTGTGATAAGAATGTAGCTAAGGCAGATCTCGATCAAATTGCAGCCGGTATTACTTTGGATGACGGTGATATTCATGCAGATGCCATCAGTTATGCATCGGATACAGACAAGTCGCAGGTAGGTATTGAAATCCACTCCGGAAAGAACCGTATCGTGCGCCGTATTTTTGAATCACTGGGTTATAAGGTTGTGAAACTGGACCGTGTATATTTTGCGGGTCTAACCAAGAAAGGGCTTCGTCGCGGTGACTGGCGTTACCTGACAGAACAGGAAGTGAATATGCTTCGTATGGGCTCATTCGAATAATCAAGTAAAATAATAATTAAGAGACAAAACAATGGAAAAAATTAGTAGAACAAAGGTAGTTGACCTGTTGAAGCGTCGTGATTTTGGCGCAATGGTCAATGTAAAAGGTTGGGTTCGTACCCGCCGTGGTAGCAAACAGGTAAATTTTATCGCCCTGAATGACGGTTCTACAATAAATAATGTGCAGATAGTAGTTGATTTGTCAAATTTCGATGAAGAAATATTGAAACTCATCACTACAGGTGCATGTATCAGTGTGAATGGTGAACTGACCGAATCTATCGGTTCCGGTCAGGCTGCCGAGATTCAGGCACGTGAAATAGAGGTGCTGGGTGCTTGCGATAACACCTATCCGTTGCAGAAAAAAGGTCATACGATGGAATTCCTTCGTGAGATTGCTCACTTGCGTCCGCGTACCAATACTTTCGGCGCAGTGTTCCGCATTCGTCACAATATGGCAATTGCTATCCATAAGTTTTTTCATGAACGTGGCTTTTTCTACTTCCATACTCCTATTATTACAGCATCAGACTGTGAAGGAGCCGGTCAGATGTTCCAGGTTACTACCAAGAATCTCTATGACTTGAAGAAGGATGAAAACGGCTCTATTATTTATGATGATGATTTCTTTGGCAAACAGGCAAGTCTGACTGTTTCCGGTCAGTTGGAAGGTGAGCTGGCTGCCACGGCATTGGGCGCTATTTATACCTTCGGTCCGACTTTCCGTGCTGAAAATTCGAATACTCCGCGTCACTTGGCAGAGTTCTGGATGATTGAGCCGGAAGTTGCTTTCAATGATATCATCGACAACATGGATTTGGCTGAAGATTTCATTAAATACTGTGTTCGGTGGGCATTGGATAATTGCTATGACGATGTGAAGTTCTTGAATGATATGTTCGATAAGGGCTTGATAGAGCGTTTGCAGGGCGTATTGAAAGAAACTTTCGTTCGTTTGCCTTATACAGAAGGTATCAAGATCTTGGAAGAAGCGGTAGCGAAAGGGCATAAGTTTGAATTCCCGGTTTATTGGGGGGTAGACTTGGCGTCAGAGCACGAACGCTTCTTGGTGGAAGAACACTTCAAACGTCCGGTTATTCTGACTGACTATCCGAAAGAAATCAAGGCATTCTATATGAAGCAGAATGAAGATGGAAAGACCGTTCGCGCCATGGATGTATTGTTCCCGAAGATTGGTGAAATCATTGGTGGTTCCGAACGTGAAGCAGACTATGATAAACTGATGACCCGCATTCAGGAATTGAACATTCCGATGAAAGATATGTGGTGGTATCTGGATACGCGTAAGTTTGGTTCATGTCCTCACTCCGGTTTCGGACTCGGATTCGAGCGTCTGCTATTGTTTGTAACAGGCATGACCAATATCCGCGACGTGATTCCGTTCCCGCGTACTCCGCGCAATGCTGAATTCTAAAAGATATAAATAATGATGGAAATCCTGCCCTATAACATAGAGCAGGATTTTTTTTGCATTTACCTGTAAAAAAGTTATTTAAAAACGTGGATATATGAAAATTATTTCTAATTTTGTGTATCCACATTACGCAATTTGTTAACTAAATATTATACGACTATGAAACGACATTCTTTATTTTTACTGCTGATAGCATTTATGCTGATCGGTACTTCTCGTGTAATGGGACAAAATAAATCTGCTGTTGCCCCTGCTGATTTAAAAGGTATTTGGCAGATGTGTTTTTATGTATCCGGCGTTCCGAATACTCCCGGAGAGTTAAAGCCGAGTAATTCATTCAAAATCTTGTCTGATGATGGAAAGTTTACCAATATGACGGTAATTCCTAACCATGGAGCTATTATTATTGGTGCGGGTACCTATAAACAGACCGCAGAGAATGCATATACAGAGCATGTAGAGAAGAATCTGCATTTACCTCAATTGGTGGGTTCAGACAATATCTTGGAGTTCGAGATGAAAGGTGGTGATGTAATGGTATTGAAGTTCTTTGTGAAAACAGATAAGGACGGCAATGATATCAATTCATGGTATTATGAAACTTGGAAACGGGTGAAGATGCCGGCTGCTTATCCAAAAGATTTGGTAAGATAATAAGTAGTTGGAAAAATACAATATAAGGCGGGCGAGAGTCCGCCTTATATTGTATTTTGCACAATTCTTCAAAAAATGTGCTATTCTTCATCACTTTTATGGCTTTGGAAGAACAAAGATTAGAAATAATCGTTAACTTTGTCACCAATAACATAAAATAGAAAAGGAGATTAATGTCTAAGCTTTATATAATAGCAGGTTGCAATGGGGCCGGAAAAACGACGGCATCCTACACAGTGCTTCCCGAAATATTGGACTGTCGCGAGTTTGTCAATGCCGACGAAATCGCAAAAGGTCTTTCTCCTTTTAATCCCTCAAGTGTAGCCATTGAAGCCGGCCGGCTAATGCTTAAGCGCATTGGCGAATTGCTTTCTGCCGGAGTCAGCTTTTCTGTTGAAACAACGCTCTCTACCCGTTCTTATATTAATCTCATTCATCAGGCGCAAAGTCAGGGCTATAGTGTCAGTCTGATTTATTTTTGGTTGAACTCACCTGAATTGGCTATTGAACGGGTAAAGCAACGTGTTGCCAATGGAGGGCATGATGTGCCGGCGCCTATCATTCGTCGTCGTTACCGTGCGGGATTGGATAACTTCTTCCATATTTATATGTCATGTGTGGACTATTGGATGCTGGCAGACAATAGCTCTACACCGCGTGTTATTGTGGCTGATGCTTTTCGTTTACGGGAAGAGCCACATATTTATAATCATGAACTCTTTAATAAAATCAGAAGTTATGTCAACTGAAGAAGAATATAAGGAACTGAGCGAGAAATTGCGTTATGGTTTGGAACTGGCCGAACAGCGATTAATAGAAGAAACAGCTCGTCGTGAAGGGACGTTGTGTTATGGTCGTCCTGATGGAAAAGTGGTGCGGGTATCTGCAACGGAACTTTTGAAGCTTCGCCAGTCTGCCGGATATGCTTGTCCGGTTGGTGAATCCGAATCGGGCTGGAGACATTAAAAGAATATTTTAAATAAAAATAAATTGGGGAGATGGATTAATCTTCCCTTTTTTGCTGCCGTATGTAAGCTCTCTCCCTGAAAATCAACCAAAAAAATGCTTAATTTGTTTGCCAGTTCGAAGAAAAGCCGTACCTTTGCAAGCCGATTATTATCAAAAGTTTATAAAGAATTAATTCTTAGCGTATTAATAGTTCTTTGTCCGGGAACGGTTAGAGACGCTGGGAAGAAATTGTTTTTTAGTAGTTAACATTTAAAAAGATTTTAAGAGTGGACACTTTAAGTTACAAGACCATTTCTGCAAACAAAGAAACAGCTCAAAAAGAATGGGTTGTTATCGACGCTACCGATCAGGTCGTAGGCCGTCTCGGTTCGAAAGTTGCGAAACTGTTGAGAGGAA
>ERZ840371.4126-NODE-4126-length-11150-cov-2.776746_pt1 | contig 11150 bp, 4 predicted proteins | sample MGYA00519937_ERZ840371 | MGnify/ENA primary metagenome ERZ840371 (study PRJEB31850, sample SAMEA3708873) | human gut metagenome | biome: human gut; feature: human-associated habitat; material: faeces | place: China | collected 2014 ... | reverse complement strand
GGATTCGCCCAGTTAAATACAAAAATACCATAAGGCAGGCTGGGGTCATAAGCATAACCGTTCTTTGAGTTGGAACCATAATAGTTGAATCCGTCACCCACACCGACAGCCGGAAGGCTGGCCGAACCATAAACATTCTGATAGGCAGGAAATTCACGCAAGAAAGTAAACTGCATATTGTAGCCATAAGAAACACCGAGTCCGGATTTCTTTGTAGCCTTACGGGTAGTGATCAGAATAACGCCATTGGCAGCATCAGATCCATACAAGGCAGCCGCATTGGCACCTTTCAAAACTTCGATTGATTCAATATCGTCCGGGCTGATAGCTGAAGCAGGATTACCGTAGTCCAGGTCTCCATCTTCTCCCATCGGGTTCATGATGGGCACACCGTCAATTACGTACAACGGCTGGTTATTTCCGGTCAAGGAGTTGTTACCACGAATTTCTACACGGGTAGAAGACAACGGACCGCCATTCGAGATAAAATTAACGCCCGAAACTTTACCGCTCAGGCTATTCAATAAGTTCGGGTCACGTGTATCCAGCAAAGATTCCGTGTCAATGGACTGACGGGCATATCCCAACGATTTGGATTCACGACTGATGCCCAATGCCGTAACCACGACATCGTTCAGTTCTTTGACATCCTCACTTAGAACGATGCGCAGCAGATCATTGTTTTTCAAGGTAGCCAGTCTGATAGTCTTTACAGCATAACCTATGAATCTTACATTCAGAATAGCATCTTTCGGCACATTGTTCAAGGTAAATTGTCCCTCCATATTTGTCGCAGTAGCTAAGTTTTGGTTTCCAACCACCGTAATATTAGCACCTGGAAGCGGATCACCAAACTCGTCAACAACGACTCCAGTGACCTTTCGGTTTTGCGCCGAAAGTGAAAGTGCGAAGAACGTGAGCAATACCATCAGGCACGTCCCTATCCTCCAGCTTCTTTTCAGATAAAGTTTCTCCATATTAGCTTAAGTTTATAATTAATAAATTTGTTCTTTTCATTTTTCTACAGTGATGGTGAAGTAGTTCAAATCAGGTTTGCCCGCCACAATGTTCAGCACTGTACGGCGCCAGCCATTCACATCGCTCTTCATGGTGAAAGCGTCGACAGTAACCCATTCGCCTCCGGTAGCAGGAAGTTCTACGACAGGACCTTGTCTTCTTTTCGTGCCTTCGCCAAAATCAAAACGGATTTTAGCATCTTCTTTGGCAGCATAACATACCTTGACTGTAATATCTCCGGCAGCATAAGGCAGTTCTTTCCATTCCATCCACTCACCCGCCTCTGTGCTGGTGACATACCATTCGGTGTTCTTATCCGGAGCCACACCGGCTATTTTGGCAACATCCAGACTTCCGGTACGGTATTGATTACCGCTATTCTTAGCAGATACATCGAAGAAGTAATCGCAGGCCTCCATTTCTACACGGAATGATTCGGCCCATGCCCGGCTGCTACTGTATTTACGGAGAATGTTCAGACGCTGATTGGGGAAGTCATAGTAAATGTTGTCGGTACTTCTCCAATAAGCAGCATTCTCGGCCATATCGGTAAAACCTTCCAGGAAGACCAGATCAGCACTCTTCGCAACCATATCGTCCAAAGCATCCGTCAAACGTTTGCCGTGATCTGCATCAAAAAACATACGGGTACCCGATTTATCATTGGTATAGAAAGCCGGAACAGCCACACCTACAGTTTTTCCATTGAAGGTACGTACCGTCCAGGAACTACGGGTGGGAGCCTGCTCAGCAGCAATAAACCAATCGTTCAGTGATTCTACGACTGATTCGTCCACCTCTTTATCACGGTCCTGAAAGGCTCTGTCGGCACAAATAAAGAGATCTTCGCCATAAGCCGACTTGAAGTCAGCATGAATCTTGTTCAGAATAGTCTTTAATTTGCCCTTACAGTCTATTTTCTTATTGCCCAATGCAGCATAGTCTACATTAAGGAAACCATTGATGCTCCACAAAAACAGGACAGGTTTGCCGTCTATGCGAAGAAGATACTTGTTATTGGCTTTATTCTCGCCATAAAAGTTATTGAAGGCCAGTTTTATATTGTAGTCCCATATATACTTATATATATCGTCCAAATTGTCCAGCGGATACATCACCTCTTCATCGGTCAGTCCCTTGTTTTGCTGAGTTTCGGCATTAATGAATGTAGCATAAGTCTGGTACAAATCAAAATTGCGGGCAGCCGCCCAGGAAGCCGGACAGTCATCGAAGATGGCGATCTTCAGATTTTCTTCATTCCGGCGCTGTAAAGCAGCAATGAAATCTTTGATACGGGTAGGATCACCATGATCTCTGTCATAAGCAGGATCAGTGTCGGCCTTCGGCAAGCGTCCGCGGCAATTGGGAGCTACATAATCCAAACCACTATACACCATCTCTTCCACCAGATTATCCCACCACTCTGTTTCCGTAGCTCCAAAAGACTTCACTTCGAAAAGCGGCTTATTATAAAAGGTTGTAGAACTTGTCCCGCCACTGGCAGCATCTTCTCCATTGCGGAGATTCTTCTGGAAGCTGAACAATGCACCCATCAGGAAATTATGTTCGGGAATGTTACTCTCTACCGCAGGAGCAGGAAGTATGAACGTCCCTTCTGTCGGTATAACCGGGTCCGGATTAGTCTCAGGAACAATAGTATTGTCCTCATCAGAACAGCTAACAATCATGGAAGCTAATACAAGCCCCATCGTGATTTTCAAATAATTTTTCACGGTCTCTTTTTTATATTATACATTTGCTATTTGTTACACCTCGAAAACACCCTTTTTATCTATTATTTAAGAAAGCGTCGACTGAACAAACTTAATATTTAAGGTTATTTTTGAGTTCTGATGCAAAGTAACAAGAGCCTGCTTAAGATTTTTTATAAAATACGATTAAACTCTGATTAATTTCTAATTAATTTTAAAACTAATACTATCTTCTTATAATTTTTCGCAATCTTAGGTATTAATTTCGGGAAAAGGGGGAAGTTTTATATCCTGTAATATGCTGTCCATACCCTATTTATTTATCCAAATGAACATTCATTTCCTGCAAAAAGAAGAATATTTCAAGTAGAAAGGCTAAAAAGGGGAATAAGGCAAATACTATACAAACATAACACAAATCAGGAGATATCCAATTAGTAACTTATCCGATTATATAAGATGTGGATTTTTAGTATTACAATGGCGTTATTCCTGGTAGATTTTCAAAGCGCTCCCGTGATTATTTGCATAAATTCCGCATTTAAGGGATATTTAATAGTCAATTAAGCGAAAATTAAGCTCTCACTTAACTACCTGTCTCTATATTTGCCACATCATTTTTCGTGATCAAACTGTGAATTGCAGTCTTTGCCAAATCATAATTTTAAATACAATGAACTTTTAAACTACAAAATCATATCATGAATCAAATTAGCAAAGTATTTTTAGCTTGCGCCTGTAGCCTGTCCGGTCTGACAACGCAAGCCCAAGATCAAACCGTATGGAGCAATGATTTCTCCAATGCCTCCCAACCACTGAATACTGTGGGACGTGGTGTCTGTCGGGTGAACGATGGAGTATTTCATTCGCGCAGCGCTTATGCCCTCTTCGGCAATCCTGAGTGGAAAGATTATACCCTGTCTTTCAAGGCACGTGCCCCGAAAGACGCCGAACAGGTACAGATATGGGCAGGCTTCCGTACACATAACCGCTTTGACCGTTATGTGGTAGGTATCAAAGGCGGGTTGCAAGACGATCTCTACCTGATGCGTACCGGATATATGGGTACAGACGAATTCATGGGAGTCCGTCCGCTGGGCTTTCACCCCGTGCCGGGAGAGTGGTACAAAGTGAAAGTGGAAGTATGCGGTAACCGTATCCGGGTTTTTGTAAACGACGAAAAGCTTCCTCATATTGATTTGGAAGATAAAAACAGCAATCTGGCTCCCACCGGTGAAGTAGCACTGGGAGGCGGATGGATAGATACGGAATTTGATGACCTCACTGTCACCCCATTGGCAGAAGACGCTCTCAAAGGTGTCAGAGTTGAGGAGTATCGCATGGCACTCACCACACAGGAAAAGGAGAAGAAACGCAGCGAAGAACGGGCGCAATACACCTCCGTCAAACTGGATAAACTAACTGCCGACCGCACCGAGCTATCACTGGACGGAAACTGGCTGTTCATGCCCGACTACCAACTGAACGATAAGACGAAGGCCATCTCCATGCAGACTAACGACAACGACTGGCATATAATGCCTGTTCCCGCTTTCTGGAACCCTATCCGCATCTGGCTGCACGGAGAAACCATGCCATCACCCACCGGGCCACAACATAAAGGGGTATCGGACACCTACTACCAACAAGAAACCGACCGATGCGAGAACTATACGTTCAACTACCGGAAAACCGGTGCTGCCTGGTATCGCCAATGGTTGGAACTGCCAGCCGACGTGAAGGGAAAACAGCTGACTCTTTCATTCGACGCCGTATCCAAAATGGCGGAAGTGTATATTAATGGCGAAGCGGCTGGTTCCAACATCGGTATGTTCGGTGATTTCCAAGTAGATGCCACCCGATTCCTGCGTCCGGGACGCAACCTGATCGCAGTAAAAGTGACACGTGACATCAACGGAAAAGCCGCACAAACCAGTGACGCCATGGAAAACTACTATTCATCAGTACGCAAGGAAGTAGAGGATAACCAGAACGACCAGCAGGCCAACAAAGCCGTATTGACAGACATCCCTCATGGATTCTATGGTGATAACCCTGCCGGTATATGGCAGCCCGTGAAACTCATTGTCAGCAACCCGCTGAAAGTAGAAGATATCTTTATCAAGCCGGCTCTGGACGGTGCATCAATAGATGTCACCATCAAAAATCATGCGCCCAAAAAGAAAAACTTCGATATCCGCATAGATATTATAGATAAACAGACAGGGGAAACGTTGTACGGTGCACCTGTGCGTAGCAAACTCTCATTAGCGACAAGCGCACAAGAAACATTTACCTGTGATATCAAAGGACTGAAACCCAAACTTTGGGAACCTGCCACTCCTAATCTTTATGATTTTCGCGTGAGCCTGACGGAAGGAAAAAACAAAGTGACGGACTGCATCACCGTAACTTCGGGGTTCCGCACGTTTGAAAGCAAAGATGGATTCCTTTATCTGAACGACCGCAAATATTGGCTGCGTGGAGGTAACCATATTCCTTTCGCTCTCTGTCCCAATGATTCGCTCCTTGCAGACAAGTTCATGAAATTGATGAAAGAAGGTAATGTACAGTCTACCCGAACACATACCACCCCCTGGAACGAACTTTGGGTGTCGGCAGCAGACCGCAACGGTATCGCTATCAGCTTTGAGGGTACTTGGTCGTGGCTCATGATACACTCCACCCCGATACCGGACAAAGGTGTGCTGGATCTTTGGAGCAGTGAATGGCTGCGTGTGATGAAAAAGTACAGAAATCATCCTTCCGTATTCTTCTGGACTGTGAACAATGAAATGAAATTCTACGATCTGGATGCCGACACGGAACGTGCCAAGCAAAAATTCCGCATCGTATCCGATGTGGTGAAAGATATGAGAAAGACCGACCCTACGCGCCCAGTATGCTTCGACTCCAACTACCTACACAACAAAGCCAGCAAACGCTTTGGTGATAACTTTCTGAAAACAGTTGATGACGGAGATATTGATGACAACCATGCCTACTATAATTGGTATGACTATTCGGTATTCCGCTTCTTCAACGGAGAATTCCAGAAACAATTCAAGAGTCCCGGACGCCCGTTGATCAGCCAGGAAATGAGTACGGGTTATCCGAATGCTGAAACCGGTCATCCGACCCGCTCTTATCAGCTGATTCATCAGAATCCCTATTCATTAATCGGATATGAAGCATATGACTGGGGGAATCCCGCCAGTTTCCTGAATACACAATCGTTCATCACGGGAGAGTTGGCCGAAACCCTCCGTCGCACCAACGAACAGGCTTCGGGTATCATGCACTTTGCCTATATGACTTGGTTCCGCCAATGCTATGATCACCGGAATATACAACCGTATCCCACTTACTACGCTATGCAACGTGCTATGCAGCCCGTACTTGTCAGTGCGGAACTGTGGGGACGCAATCTTTATGCAGGTGAGAAGTTACATACACGTATCTATGTAGTAAATGATAATGAAGAAGGACGTGACTTAAAGCCTACGTCACTGGCATGGAGCATTGTAGACGAAACCAATAAGGTACTGGCTTCCGGCACGGAACAATTTCCGGCAGTGGAATATTATGGTCGTAAATACATCGAACCGAACATCCATATGCCTTCCAATTTACCGGCAGACAAGGTTAATGTAAAACTGAAACTCACTCTCACCGAAAGCGGAGTCACTTTATCCCAGAATGAATACGGATTATTAGTGGCACGCAAGGAATGGAATATCGGTCAAGTAACTGCCAGCAAGAAGATTCTTTTACTGGATAAAGATCATATGAAAGTTACCCTTGACTTCCTGGACATCGCCTGCCAGACAGTACCGTCTATCAAGGAACTACTGAATGCCAAGCAAAAAGCTAATCTCTGCATTATATCGGGCTTGAAAGAATGTACCGATGAAGAAGCAAGATTACTGCGTGAATATCAGTCAAAAGGCGGTCGGATTCTCTTCCTGAACAGCAAAGAGGCAGCACAAAAAGTCTATCCCGAATATATCACCGGATGGATTATTCCCACTGAGGGAGACATCGTGGTGATGGAACGGAATGATGCCCCTGTATTCGATGGAATCGGTGCACTGGAATTACGCTATTTCAATAACAACAAGCGTGAAATTCCACTAGCTTGCACCGCTACATTGAAAGCTATCCGCCACGAGAATGTGAAGGAACTCGCCGCCCAAATGAAGATCCATGCTTATATCGACGGTGGTAAGCCGGAGGAACGTATCGCACGTATCGAATCTATGCGCGGACTGACACTGCTACAGATAGCCGACAATAAAGGAAAGTCTCTCGTTTCAACTCTATGTACAGAAAAGGCAACCACTGATCCGATAGCAGGTAAACTGCTGGTAAACATGGTGAATGAATTATTGAAATAGGTATGTAATTAATATCATTGAGTGGAGTTTTTCCATTCTTCCTGCCCGTCTTCCCATTAGAGGAGACGGGCAGTTTTGTTTTTGATTATAATCGAAGTAATTAGCAAAGATGTTCTTACAATTGCAATCCCTGAGTTAATTCACAAAAGATAAGAAATAATAAAAACTTCCCAATTCAGTAGAATTCTTAGTGTCTTCATTAAGAACCGACTTTTAGTCACCTCCATTGTAGATACTACCGCTTTTTTAGTCAGCCTCAATGAAGATAGTTTCGACTTTTAATCAAACCCAAGAACAAGCCTTATCCAAACTATTCACATCTTTTTTATTCTATTGAACATAGATTCAAACCAAAAGGCAACTGATTCATTGCGAATCAATTGCCTTTTGGTTTCAGTCGTTAATAGTTGTCTTTGGACAGACTACATTACCTCCTTATCACTTAGTTTTCTCTTTATAAAGAAGATACGTTTTTAATAATATACGTTTTACCCTTCACAGTAGCAAAAGAGATTTGATCATCAGCAAGTACCTTTACCTTCGCTCCGGAAACTTTCAGATCCTTTGCATTCGGATATTTAATCACACATTCCGCACCGGAATTAGAAAGAATCTCTACAGCTGTTATCTTCCCGTCAGTCCATGCCGCGTCTACTTCAAAGTTTCCTCTCGCTTTCATTCCTTTGAATGAGCCATCTTTCCACGCATCGGGCAAAGCAGGAAGCAGTTCGATATATCCGCCCTGACTTTGCAGCAGCATTTCTGCGATACCAGCCGTACAACCAAAGTTTCCATCAATCTGGAAAGGCGGATGCGCATCAAACAAATTAGTATATACACCGCCTACATGGCTTCCGGGAACAGTCAGTTTCATGGCACTTCTCAACAGTTTATGAGAACGATTGCCGTCATGCAGACGTGCCCAAAAGTTCAGTTTCCATGCTTTGCTCCACCCGGTTCCTTCGTCGCCGCGTGTATTCAGCGTCACTTTCATGGCATCTGCATATTTATCGTCCTGTTCGCTTCTTCCGATTACAATCTGCGAACCCGGATGCAACCAAAAAAGATGATTCGTATGCCGGTGCCCACCATCTCCGGTAACATCCTTCGTCACTTCATCTTTCCATTCCATAAACTGCCCACCCAAACCGATTTTCGGTCCGGAGAGTTTGCTCATAGCTGTTGCTATCTCTGTGATTTCAGGGTCTTTGTCCCTTCCCAGTTCTTTGCTGGCTTTGATCATCATGTCGAACATTTCACAAATCATAGCTTGCGAAGTTGAACAGCCCAGTGAGAACTCGCCATGTTCGGGAGAGTGAGACGGGTTTGCTACCAGTGTACCGTCGCGTTCGTCTGTCCAAAGATTGTCTACCCAGAAAAGAGCAGCATCGAGCATTGTATCATAATACTTTTTCAAGAAGTCTTTATCAAGGTTGAACTGATAATACTCCCAAATATCCTGACACATCCATATTGCCCCTGCCGGAAAATGATGAGGCGTGCTTTTCTTGGCTGGTGCCGTATTGCCCCAGATATTATTCTCATGATGCGTCACCCAGCCGCGAACATTGCCACCATCGGGTTTGCAATAATATTGTTGCGCTGTATACTTTCCACGAGGCACCAGACTTCTGACATACTCTACCATAGGCAGATGACACGGACTCAGATTGGTAGACTGTGTCGGCCAATAATTCATCTGTATATTGATATTCGTATGGTAATCGGCATTCCATGGATTGGAAAGTCTTTCACCCCATACTCCCTGCAAGTTGGCAGGCAAAGAACCTTCTCGTGAAGAAGATATCAAAAGATAACGGCCGAACTGGAAATACAGCATTTCAAGATACTGGTTTTCCTGTTCCGAGTTGGTATTCTCGTCCATACCTTTCAGCAAACTGTCCGTAGGAGCAACGGGTGCCTCCGGCAAGTTACCGAGATTCAGTCGCATTCTGTCGTATAACGAATGATAGTCTTTCTGGTGAGTAGCCAACAGAGCCGTGTACTTCTTATCAGCTACTTTATGCAGCATAGCCTGCACTTTTTCCAACGGATCTTCTTGAGAGAAATAATTGTAGGAGTCGTCCATGCACTGTACATAGTTTGTGGCGGCAGACATCAGAACGATTATTTCATCGGCATCCTCTACTTTCAGCTTCGTTCCGTCCACTACCGAAATCTTTCCTCCTTTATTCTTCACGACCAGTTGCTGCGCATATTTCAGTCCATTCTTCCAGGCATCCCCTACTCGCTTGTCTCCGCTGACCGGAGTCGGATATCCCGTCATGGTAATAGTATGACTGTCTGCCGTAATGGTTTTATCGGTATGCAGCGATTCAAGAGAAATGATGCGTGAAAGTTTTCCCTTCTTCGAATCTGAGGTGAGACGCATCACCATTACATTATCCGGATAACTCATAAAGTATTCGCGCTTAAAGGTGATTCCATTCTCCTTATACATCACCGTATGAATCGCATTATCTATATCGAGCGTACGGGTATAGTCGGAATAAGGCAGTTCGGTAGAGGCATCTATCGAGAGTTCCGCCAATTGCGGTTTCTGTTTGTTATCGATTAATTCTGTGATTTCGAGTTTGAAGAAGGTGTACTTGTCCGCCTTCAAAGGAAAAGACAGGGTCTTATTGCGGCTCCCCTTTCCGTCCTTATCATCCCCCCAAAAAGTGCCGGACTGCTGATCCAGCAAGTCGTATGATTTTCCGTCTGTCGAACCGTAGAGTTTCCATGATTTCGGATCTCTGCCCGGCATATCATTGGCCGAGGTCAGACTATAGGAAACAGCCTTGGGAGCATGGGTATATGCCCACTTGATAACGCATGGCAGGCTTCCCGCACCGGAAAACCGGTCGTTATCGGCAAACCATTTACTGGTAGTGCTCTGATCGAAAAGGCTGCCTATCGACTGACTTTGATTCTTTGTATTGTCATAATTGGTCTGCACTGCTTCTTTTATCAAGACGGGAATGGGAGGATTGACAGTTTCTACAATGATATTGCTCAATGTCTGGAAAGAACCGAAATGCTCCTTTGTTCCTGCCAGATTATCAATCAGATTCCGCAATTCTGTGCCGTCACCGTCTCCATCGTAGTTATGGGTAATCAGCTTTCCATTCTCATCTATATATGCAGAACGGTTTGCTGTAAAATCGTTCATCTTTTGTTGCAACATCACCCGCGCCTTGTGGAGATAATCCTTGTTCACTTCCGGAGTTCTCAGATGTCCTCCATTGTAAGACGGATCTTCACCGGGGCCTCCCGACCACAAAGTATGTTCGTTTGTCTGGATGACATCTACGTAGACGTCACCAAAAATCATGGCTCCCATATAACCATTACCGATGGGCAGGGCTTCACTTTCCCAGTTTTTGGCAGGCTTATTATAAGTTGCCTTCAAGGTCGGCTGATAAGGCTGTTCGGAGCAAGCCGTCATCGTAGTTCCTGCCACAAAGCTAAGTAGAAATAATACATCTGCAAAACGCAAATACTTGTTTCTCATAATACTAAATTTTAAGAAGTAATGCCTTAAGATTGCCCCATACTGTGTCATGCTTGTGCCACCCTATTGGCACAACTGTGCCAAAGGCTTGGCATAACAGTGCCAGTGCGGTGGCACAACTGTGCCAATAGGGTGGCACAGGCTGTGTAATCAGAAGGCATTACCTCAGTGAATATAATCTTAATCTTCTTTCCGGTTCAAATTTAAATAAAGTCTATAAATCAATGACTGTTTGCAGACGAATATCTTTGGAAGAAGCGCCAACCATTATGTCAAATGCCCCTTTGGGTACCACAAACTGTCCTTTTTCTACATCCCAATAGCGAAGTTGCTCTTTGCTCAACCGAATCTCTACCCGACGGCTTTCTCCTGATTTCAAAGGAACACGACGGAATCCTTTCAATTCTTTCAAAGGAACAATTCCTCCGGTATCCGGTATCCGCATTCCTGCATGGCCCTGATTGCGCTGCATCCAATCAGGTCATTTTCCGCAAAGAAAGCCGTGGGAAG
>ERZ840371.4119-NODE-4119-length-11169-cov-2.479485_pt1 | contig 11169 bp, 7 predicted proteins | sample MGYA00519937_ERZ840371 | MGnify/ENA primary metagenome ERZ840371 (study PRJEB31850, sample SAMEA3708873) | human gut metagenome | biome: human gut; feature: human-associated habitat; material: faeces | place: China | collected 2014 ... | reverse complement strand
CACAGCCGGAGTTTGCCGTTGCCATAGTGATGGAGGTGGCGACGGGTGATATAAAGGCCATGTCGAATTTGTCGAGATTGCCCGGAGGGGAATATGTAGAAACTGTGAATAATGCCGTGCAAGGTTATGAACCGGGTTCGGTGGTTAAACCTTTGTCGATGATGATAGCTCTTGACGACGGAGTTATCCGTCCCCATGATGTCGTAAACGGGCATGATGGAGTTTTCCGTTATCCGGCGGGAATGAAAGTCCGCCCCATAACCGATACGCACGGTAGGGCTTCGATGACCGCTACCGAAGCGATGAAATATTCTTCCAATATAGGTCTGTCGGAAATTATACTGCGAGGATATGAACGTAATCCCGATGAATTTGTACAGCGCATTTATAAGTCGGGTTTTATGGAACCGTTCGATCTTTGCATACCGGGGGCGGCTCGTCCTACGATACGACATTTGAAATCGACGGTACAAGATCGTATTAACCTGACTCGTATGTCGTATGGATATACGACAAAAATACCTCCCATTTATACATTGGCATTGTATAATACCATCGCTAACGACGGGCAATTCGTGAAGCCCCGATTGGTAAAAGAGTTGATTCGGGACGGGGTAACCGATACGGTCTTCGATATTAGTTATATCCGAAAACAGGCATGTAAACCCGAAACGGCAAGAGCATTGAGAAATATGTTATATGCGGTCGTAAATGACGATGACGGGACCGGTCGTCGGGCTCGTTCGAAAAAAGTGACCATAGCCGGGAAGACAGGAACGGTGAGAACGATAGGTTCCGACGGGAAATACGAAACTCGTTATCGAATCACTTTTTGCGGTTTTTTCCCGTATGAAAATCCACAGTACTCGTGTATCGTTCTTTTGGGAAAGCCCAATTTGCCGGGTATGCCTTCGGCCGGTTACTATTGTGGCGGCGTTTTGAAGAAGATAGCGGAGACGCTTTATTCCATGGGTCGCCTCGATGTGCCTATGGATATACCTTCGGATTCGACGAGCGTTCGGAGTCCGGCTATTTTAAAGGGAGATATTGCAGAGACAAGGCAAGTATTGCAGCATTTGGGAGTTCGGGGAGATGTGACCCAATGTCGCGATATGGAGGTCTATTGCGACAGTATGCCCGATGTCTGCGGTATGGGTGCGCGAGATGCATTGTATATATTGGAGCGTGACGGATTGAATGTAAATATACAAGGTCGGGGAAAGGTGGTAGAGCAGTCTATTCCTTCGGGAAAAGTCATACAACCCGGTACGACGGTAATTTTAAAATTGAAATAGAAGGATATCGATGATATGAAAAATGTGGAATGTTTATTGTCGGGAATTAAGGCGGTAGAACGCAAAGGGGCGGTCGTGACAGAAGTCTCGGGAGTGGAATCGGATTCTCGTCAGGTAAAGAAAGATAACTTATTTGTTGCGGTGCGGGGAGCTTCGGTCGACGGTCATGATTTTATCGGCCAAGCTATTGCACAGGGGGCTGTTGTCGTTGTTTGCGAAGAGTTTCCCGAAAAGTCGGAGCCGCAAGTGTTGTATGTGAAAGTGGAAGACAGTGCGGTCGCATTCGGTTTGTTGGCAGCGGCATGGTATGGAAATCCTTCGAAAGAGTTGGTACTGGTGGGTGTCACCGGGACGAACGGGAAGACGACTACGGCGACATTGCTGTATGAAATGTTCCGTCTGTTCGGGTACAAGGTCGGTCTTTTATCTACGGTTTGCAATTATATAGACGACATCGCTGTTCCTGCAACTCATACGACCCCCGACCCTTTACACCTGCATCGTTTACTTCGTGAAATGGTCGATGCCGGCTGCGCATATGCGTTTATGGAGGTAAGTTCGCATTCGGCTGCGCAACATCGCATAGCCGGTCTCGATTTCAACGGGGCGATTTTTACGAATCTAACGAGAGACCACATCGATTATCATAAAACCGTCGAGGCTTATCTGAAAGCTAAAAAATCGTTTTTCGACGGGTTACCCAAAGGGGCATTCGCTTTGACTAACATCGACGATAAGTCGGGGTTAGTTATGTTGCAGAATACCAAAGCTGAAAAGCATACTTATTCGTTGCGGACTTTGGCCGATTTCAGAGTGCGGATCATAGAAAGTCGTATCGACGGCATGACTCTGGAAATAAACGGGAAAGAGGTGGAAGTGATGTTTGTCGGTAAATTCAATGCTTATAATTTACTGGCGGTTTATGGAGCGGCTTGTTTGTTGGGACAGGCTCCGGAAGAAGTTTTACGAAAGATGAGTTTATTGGTCCCTGTCGCCGGAAGGTTCCAAACTCTTCATTCTTCAAAAGGTTATACCGCTATCGTGGATTATGCTCATACTCCCGATGCCTTGAACAATGTGTTGAGTTCCATTCGTGACGTCTTGGGAAGAGGGCATATCATTACGGTTGTGGGAGCCGGTGGAAACAGGGATAAAGGGAAACGACCCATGATGGCTCGGGAAGCGGTGAATTTGAGCGATCGGGTAATATTGACATCGGATAATCCGCGGTTCGAAAACCCGAACGATATATTGAACGATATGTTGGAGGGCCTCGATGCCGAACAGCGTCGTAAAACTCTCGCTATTGTCGATCGCCGGGAAGCGATTCGTGCGGCTACGCAGTTTGCCCAACCGGGCGATGTCGTTTTGATTGCGGGCAAAGGGCATGAAGACTATCAGGAGATAGAGGGGGTGAAACACCATTTCGACGATAAGGAAGAAGTGGAAAAATTGTTCGCGGAAGAGAGAATTTAATAATAACTGTGAAATAGAAAGAGTATGCTGTATTATTTGTTTCAATACCTTGAATCTTCATTCGATTTTCCGGGGGCTCGATTGTTTTCCTACATATCTTTCCGGTCGGGGGGCGCTTTTATTTTGGCTTTGTTTATTGCTACCATTATCGGCCGGCGTATTATCAATAAGCTGCAAATTTTGCAAATCGGAGAGCTCGTGCGTGATCTCGGGCTGGAAGGGCAAATGTCCAAGAAAGGCACGCCTACGATGGGCGGGATTATCATTATTATCGCTATATTGATACCTTGTTTGTTGGTCGGGAGACTCGGAAATATCTACATGATATTGATGTTGATTACGACCGTTTGGCTGGGAGCCATAGGTTTTTTGGACGACTATATCAAGGTGTTCAAAAAAGATAAGGAGGGGTTACACGGGCGATTTAAAATAGTCGGACAGGTGGGACTCGGTCTTATCGTGGGATTGACGCTGTTTTTGAGTCCAGATGTAGTTATTCGCGAGAATGTGGCTGTGCAAACGCCGGGAGCAGATACCGAAGTGGTAAAATATGAATCGGAAAATATCAAGTCTACCCAGACGACCATTCCTTTTTTCAAGAATAATAATCTCGATTATGCCGATTTGGTCCCGTTTTTGGGCGAACATGCCCAGACCGGCGGCTGGGTTATTTTCATATTGCTTACGATTTTTGTGGTGACAGCCGTTTCGAACGGTGCGAACTTGACAGACGGTCTCGACGGTTTAGCGACGGGAACTTCGGCCATCATGGGTTTGACATTGGGCATATTGGCCTATCTGTCGGGGCATATAGCGTACGCATCGTATTTGAATATCATGTATATACCGGGGAGCGAGGAACTGGTCGTTTTCGCCAGCGCTTTTATGGGGGCGACAATCGGTTTTTTGTGGTATAATGCGTTCCCGGCTCAGGTGTTTATGGGCGATACGGGTAGCCTCACGTTGGGCGGTATTATTGCCGTGTTCGCTCTTTGTATACATAAGGAGTTGTTGATTCCGATTTTGTGTGCGATTTTCTTCGTGGAAGATTTGTCGGTAATGATACAGGTCGCTTATTTCAAGATTACGAAACGAAAATACGGAGAGGGTCGTCGGGTTTTCAAGATGACGCCTTTGCATCATCATTTTCAAAAACCGGGTAATGCAGGAATCAACGCTTTGATACAAAAACCGTTGCAAGCTGTGCCGGAGTCGAAGATCGTCGTTCGCTTCTGGATTGTTTGCATCATGCTTGCAGCCATTACGATAGTGACGCTGAAAATGCGATAGAAAGGGTTCTAAAATGGAAAAGAAAAAAAGAATTGTAGTGTTGGGTGCAGGAGAGAGTGGTGTCGGAGCCGCTGTGCTTGCCCAAGTGAAAGGGTTCGATGTGTTTGTCTCGGATATGTCGGTTATCCAAGATAAATACAAAGAACAGCTCGATCGATATGAAATCCCCTTTGAAGAGGGGAAACATACCCCGGATTTGATATTGAACGCCGACGAGGTGGTCAAGAGTCCGGGTATTCCCGATAGGGCTCCCATGATAGCGGCTTTACGTGAAAAGAATATTCCTATTATTTCGGAAATAGAGTTTGCCGGTCGTTATACTCGTGCCCGCATGATTTGCATTACCGGGAGCAATGGGAAAACGACGACTACACTGTTGACTTATCATATTCTGAAAAGTGCCGGATTGAAAGTGGGACTTGCCGGTAATGTGGGGAAAAGTCTGGCCTTGCAGGTAGCGACTTGCGACTATGATTATTATGTCATTGAATTGAGTAGTTTTCAGTTGGATAATATGTATGATTTCAAAGCCCATATAGCTATCTTGTTGAACATTACACCGGATCATCTGGACCGGTACGATTATAAAATGGAGAACTATGTCGATGCCAAGTTTCGGATTATTCGAAATCAGACGGAAGACGATGCGTTTATCTATTGGAATGACGATCCCGTGATTACCGAGAAATTGTCGCAGTTGCCTTTGAAGTCGCAGCGATACCCGTTTGCCGAAACTCACGAACCGGGGACGCAAGCGTACACCGAAGACGGAGCTTTGACGATCGATACTCCTGAGGAGAAGTTGACGATGGAGACCGATGAACTGTCGTTACATGGAAGGCATAATTTGTATAACTCGATGGCAGCCGGTCTTTCGGCCTGTCTGTTGAATGTGAAGAAAGAGTATGTTCGCAAGGCATTGAGCGATTTCGAGTCGGTAGAGCATCGTCTCGAACGGGTGGCTTCGGTGCGGGGTGTACAATTTATCAATGATTCGAAAGCTACGAATGTTAATTCGTGCTGGTATGCTCTGGAAAGTATGAAAACACCTGTGGTACTTATTTTAGGGGGAAAAGATAAAGGGAATGATTATTCCGAGATAGAGCAATTGGTTCGGGACAAGGTGAAAGCCTTAGTTTTTTTGGGTGTGGATAATAGTAAGCTCCATGCCTTTTTCGAGGGAAAAGTACCTTATATAACCGAGGCAAGCTCTATGAAAGAGGCTGTGGATAAGTCGTTTGCTTTGGCTACTCCGGGCGATACGGTTCTGTTGTCGCCTTGTTGCGCCAGCTTCGATTTGTTCAAAAGTTATGAGGACAGGGGCGACCAGTTCAAGGCTTGTGTTCGAGCTTTATAACCGTTATCGTTATGGAAATAGAAGTATCGGAAAAAGAGAAAAGGAGAAGCGACCCGTACATTTGGGGTATCATTATCATCTTGTATATCGTTTCGGTTGTCGAGGTTTACAGTGCGATAAGCCGGGAGATTACGGGTGGTGACGTATATTCTCCCATCATCAAACATATCATGCTTCTTTTCTCTGGCTTTGTCATTACTTATGTCACTTCCCAGATACATTATAAATGGTTTAAGGTCTTGGCCTATCTGATGATACCTTTGACGATCGTTCTTCTCGTGAGCATTCTTTTCTGGGGGGATACGATTAACGGGGCAAAACGTACGATCTCGGTATTGGGAGTATCTTTACAGGGTTCGGAAGTCGCCAAAGTTACGATTGTGTTGGCTATGGCGACCGTTTTGGCGAAGACCCAGATAAAGCGCGGGGTAAATATGAAGGGCGTTTTATGGGTGGTCGGTCTGGTGACGATATTCAGCGCTTTGCTGTTTACTCAGGGGCTGACCAACACGTTGCTATTTATCGGGATAAGTGTCTGCATGATGCTGATCGGGGGTGTCGAATTTTATAAATTGTTCGGTATCTTATTGGTGTATGTGGTCTTGGCTTTGGCTGTCATGCAGGCGAAAGATTTGATAACGGAAGTAAAAGCACAGCCAGAGACGCAGGAGGTAACGGTACAGGATAGAAACGAGGGAGATAAGGTGATCGTCCGGTCATCGACTTGGAAAAGCCGCTTGAAAGACTTTTTCGACCCTACTCCCGAATATGAAAAAGAAACTACGCACAAGAACTTGCAGGAACATCGGGCGGCTATGGCTATGGCTCACGGTGGAATTACCGGAGTGGGACCCGGTAACAGTAGGGAATCGTCTCGGCTTCCGTTGGCGTTCTCGGACTATATTTATGCGATTATCATAGAAGATTTGGGATTTATCGTCGGTGGTATAGGCCTTTTGGTGGCTTATTTGATGATTTTGGCTCGTGCCGGTTTGATAGCTCGCCGGTGTACGAGGGCTTTCCCGGCATTGCTGGTCATGGGAATGGCGGTAATGATCGTGTTGCAGGCTTTGTTCAACATGGCTATCGTCGTGGGGGTTTTCCCGGTTTCGGGACAACCGTTACCATTGATTAGTAAGGGGGGAACTTCGATTTGGATGATGAGTTTCGGATTCGGTGTGATGTTGAGCGTGAGCCGTTATGCGGTGAAAGATTCCGGAAAGAAAATAAAAACAGAGAAAGAAAACGATTTACCGGAGGACTTGCAGGCTGCGAATCCTACCAATTTAGCATAGAAAGAATATGAAGCGAACGATAAGAGTTTTGATTAGCGGCGGAGGTACGGGGGGACATATTTTCCCGGCTATTTCTATCGCCAATGCGATAAAGGTGAAGTGCCCCGATGCCGAGATATTGTTCGTCGGAGCCGATAACCGCATGGAGATGGAGAAGGTTCCGGCTGCGGGATACCCGATTAAAGGTCTTCCCGTAAGCGGCTTTAACCGGAGTAATCCGTTGGCTAACTTCAAAGTGTTGTGGCGGCTGTGGAGAAGTCTGCGTATGGCTCGCCGTATCGTGCGGGATTTTCGTCCTGATGTGGCGGTAGGTGTGGGCGGATATGCCAGTGGTCCCACTTTGTGGGCAGCTGCGCATCGAGGTGTACCTACTCTCATTCAAGAACAAAACTCCTAAGCGGGGGTCACGAATAAGTTGTTAGCATCGAAAGCACATACCATTTGTGTGGCATACGATGGTATGGAACGCTTTTTCCCTGCTGAAAAATTGGTGCTGACCGGCAATCCGGTACGGCAGGATTTATGCAATGAGGCTTTAATTCGTACGGAGGCTGCCGCTTTCTTCGGCCTCGACCCGAATAAAAAAATTATTTTGTTGATAGGCGGTAGTTTGGGAGCTTTGACATTGAATACGGCTGTGGCAGAGTCTATTCCAGAGATTGTGAAAAGCGGAGTCCAGTTGATTTGGCAATGCGGAAAACGGTTCGACGAACGAGCTAAAATGGTATTGGAAGCAGCAGGCAATCCTACTTGTATTAAACAAATGCCGTTTATCGCACGCATGGATTTGGCCTATAAGGCAGCCGATTTGGTTATTTCGAGAGCGGGAGCCAGTTCCATATCGGAGCTTTGTTTACTTGGGAAGCCTGTGATTTTAGTACCGTCGCCTAATGTGGCGGAAGATCATCAGACTAAAAATGCCGAAGCCTTGTCGTCGAAAGGAGCGGCGATTCTCGTGCGGGATACCGAGGCTCGCCAACGGTTGATGCCTTGTGCTTTGTCGGTGGTTCACGATGAGGAATCTCTGACTTCGATGAGCCGGGAAATCGCGGCGTTGGCGCAGCGTGATTCGGCAGCCCGGATAGCCGATATAATTTTTGATATAGTCAATAAAAAATGAAACAGTATACATCTCTTTATTTCGTAGGAGCCGGAGGTATCGGCATGAGTGCATTGGTCCGGTATTTTTTGGCGAAGGGATATAAAGTCGCGGGTTATGATCGCACGCAGTCACCTCTGACTACCGAACTTAAAGCCGAGGGGCTGGAAATTGTTTATGAAGAGTCGGTAGAGTCGATACCCGATTATTGTCGGAATCCCGAGACGACTTTGGTCGTTTATACTCCGGCGATTCCCACAAGTCATTCCGGATTGGTTTATTTCAGGGAGCATGGTTTCCGAGTGGTAAAGCGTGCCGAGTTGTTGGGGCTGATTACGCAATCGAGCAGAGGTCTGTGCTTTGCCGGCACTCATGGCAAGACCACGACATCGAGTATGGCTGCTCATATCTTTCATGAATCTCCGATAGGTTGCAATGCGTTCTTGGGTGGTATTCTTCGAAATTATAACAGTAACCTTATCCTGTCGGAACAGTCGCCGTTTACGGTAATCGAGGCCGATGAATATGACCGTTCGTTCCATTGGCTGCATCCCTATATGGCTGTCGTTACGGCAACCGATCCCGATCATTTGGATATTTACGGAACCGAGGAGGCTTATTTGGAGAGTTTCGCTCGTTTCACTTCGTTGATACAGCCGGGTGGCTGTTTGATTATGAAGAAAGGTATCAAGCTGGTTCCCAGCGTAAAGGAGAATGTAAAAATATATACTTATTCGGCTCGTGACGGGGGTGATTTTCATGCCGGTAACATACGTATAGGCGACGGAACCATCGTGTTTGATTTTGTGATGCCGGAAGGGAGTGTCGCAGATATAGAGCTGGGTGTTCCCGTGGAGATAAATATCGAAAACGCAGTGGCTGCTATGGCGATAGCGTGGTTGAATGGGGTATCTGGCGACGATATGCGGAGAGCTATGGCCTCGTTCAAGGGTGCAAAACGCCGGTTCGAGTTTTGGGTGAGACGTCCCGACAGGGTAATGATAGACGACTATGCACATCACCCCGATGAATTGAAAGCCAGTATCCGTTCTGTGAAGGCTCTTTATCCCGGCCGCCGGTTGTCGGTGATTTTCCAGCCTCATCTGTACTCCCGTACTCGCGATTTCGCTCCGCAGTTTGCCGAGGCGCTGTCCCTTGCCAACGAGGTTTTTCTGTTAGACATTTATCCGGCGAGAGAATTGCCGATACCGGGCGTAACTTCGAAACTTATTTTTGACAAGATAACATGCAGAAATAAAGAACTTTGTTTGCGTGAAAAGTTGTTAGAACGGATAAAAGAGTGTAACTTTGACATTTTATTGACGATGGGGGCCGGCGATATAGACCGTTTGCTCCCTGAAATAGCGGCAATCGTAGAGTCGAAATGAAAGTACTGTTGAGATTTTTGTTGATGGTAGTGTTGGTATCCTATCTGTTTGTCTCGTTCTTTTTTTTACGCTCCTATGCAGCGGAGGATAAATGCAGGGACTTACAAGTGGAGATAACCGACAGTGCTGTATTGCATTATATCTCACCGGCCGATGTATATAACTATATCGAGGATTTCGAGATGGATCCTTGCGGGAAGCCTTTGGGAGGAATCGATACTGAAAAGATGGAGCGTACACTTATGTCGAACGGGGTGTTGGGCTCGGTCGAATGTTATAAAAAAGTAGGCGGAACCGTGTGTGTGGAAGTGACACAGCGTGTCCCGATTATGCGGGTGATGGCTGACGACGGAAATTACTACGTCGATGCAGAGGGGCAGCGCATGGCTGTCAGGACTCAATATCAAGCGCATCTACCTTTGGTGACGGGACGAGTGGACAGTGTGTTGACCTATCGGGATATGTTGCCGTTAGCTCGGTATATTTATAATCATCGGTTTTGGAATGCTCAAATTGAACAAATTTATGTCAATGAGCGTCATGAAGTAGAGTTGGTTCCCAGAGTGGGAGGCCAAACCATTTTGTTGGGCTCGGTACAGGATTTTGAAACGAAATTGGATAACTTGATGCTGGTTTATAAAAAGGTATTCAGTAAAGCTGGTTGGGCGATGTACGATACGGTTTCGTTGAAATTTAAGAATCAAGTCGTTTGTACCCGAAAGAAAAAATGAAATAAAAGTAACAATATATATGGATACGGAAAGATACATAGTAGCTGTCGAGATAGGAAGCTCGAAGATTACAGGCGCGATAGGAACTCGTTCTCTGAAAGGAGTCGTTACTGTGCTGGGAGTAGATACCGAACCATTGACCGGGAGTGTGAAGCGGGGTTTCGTCGTTAATCCCGATGAAGTTTCATCGAAAGTGAAACGTTTGATACGGAAATTGAATAACCGTATAGGCGCTTCGAAAAAAATCAAACAGGTGTATGTGGGAATCGGGGGACAATCTTTACATGCCGAAGACCACATGATAAGCCGAGATTATCCCGAAGGAACTCCCATTACGGAGGACATTATCAAACGCTTGCAGGAGGAAGCCCGGGAAATGCCTATTGCTGGAGCCGATATATTGGAGGTCGTTCGTACCGGAGTACTTGTCGATGATAAACCTAAATCGGGCAGAGAAGAAATCGAGGGCTCGAATCTGAAAATGAGTTTGAAGTTGATCGTGGCTCGTGACGATTTGAAAAAAAGTGTGTCTCGTTGTTTCTCTGGCGAGCCTTCGGTAGTGCGTTATATTCCTACTCCGTTGTCTACTGCTTATGTGGCGTTGAGTAACGAAGACCGCCAAGCCGGAGTCATGTTGGTCGATTTCGGTGCGGAAACGACGACAGTTTCGATTTATAAGGACGGGCTTTTGCGCTATCTTTCTACGATACCGTTAGGAGGGTATAACATTACCCGCGATATTATGACATTGAAAGTTACCGAACCGGAGGCCGAGTCGTTTAAAGTGCGGTTGGGCTCTGCTAAGGTAATGGGCGAAGAATCGAACATTACGCTTCGGGGAGAGAGTTCGTCTGAAATAAAAAGTTTGGATTTGTCGAAGGTAGTCAAAGCTCGTATCGAGGAGATCGTGGCCAATGTCAATGCTCACTTCGAGTATGCGAAATGTGACCGTAAAAGTTTAGGAGCCGGTATGGTGATTGTAGGAGGCGCATCCAAACTGTCCAATCTGGCGGAACTTATCGCAGAGAAGTGCGATATTCGTGTGAGGAAAGGAGCTCTTCGTCAGGATATGTTGTTAGATGTAGCTTCTCAATCGAAGAGTGCCGACTATTTGCAGATTCTGGGGTTGCTTTATTGCGGAAAAGAGAATTGCGTCGAAGTCTTACCTAAGGTTGTCGATGAGCCGGAAGACGAGCCGCATGAAGAAGTAAAGCCGTTGAGCCCAAAGGAGAAAAGGG
>ERZ840371.4112-NODE-4112-length-11184-cov-2.498787_pt1 | contig 11184 bp, 5 predicted proteins | sample MGYA00519937_ERZ840371 | MGnify/ENA primary metagenome ERZ840371 (study PRJEB31850, sample SAMEA3708873) | human gut metagenome | biome: human gut; feature: human-associated habitat; material: faeces | place: China | collected 2014 ... | reverse complement strand
AGTTCCAATCCAAAAAGTACACCTAAGCCAACATCATCGATGCCGCCTTCCATGGCACGGTCCATGGCTTCAGTATGATATGCATAATCATGCTTTGGTCCGGTTGGATGTAATTTTTCATAGCTTTCTTTATGATAAGTTTCCTGAAAAAGAATGTAAGTTCCGATTCCGGCCTCTTTTAATTTCCGGTAATTTTCTACGGTTGTTGCAGCAATATTTACATTAACACGACGAATTGCACCGTTTTTGTGCTTAATGCTGTAAATGGTCTTAATACACTCTAAGATATATTCGATTGGGTTATTCACCGGGTCTTCGCCTGCTTCAATTGCCAGACGCTTGTGTCCCATATCCTGTAATGCCGTTACTTCCTGACGTACTTCATCCTGTGTCAGTTTCTTCCGGGCAATATGCTTATTTTTTCCATGGTACGGACAATACACACATCCATTGATACAGTAATTGGACAGATATAATGGTGCAAACATTACAATACGATTTCCATAGAAATCTTTCTTAATCTGTTCTGCAAGGTCATATACTTCCTGGATTTTCTCTTCGTTCTCGCAGGCCAGCAATACTGATGCTTCTCTGTGAGTAAGCCCTTTCCGTAATTTTGCCTTTGCAATGATTTCGTCAATAAGGGCAAGATTGTCCTTATTTGCCTCGGCATATGCCAGAGTCTCTTCAATCTCTTCGTGGCAGATAAATTCTTCTGCCTTTAATGATGCTTTGTTATACATAATGTTTCCTTTCTTCCGGGTCAGAAGCTCTTTCCCGTTGGTTATTATATGGTGATTTAAGAAATACCTTTTGTATTCCTTTATTTATATAAATGGTGAATCTCCTCTTGAGACCACCAGTTTATATCCAATGGATTCCATACGGTTGCCAAGACATCCACGGCATTCCGCTGCCTCTTCCCCGGTACAGATTTTATTATCGTAAAGGGCGTACTTCTTCCGCACCTTTACCGGTGACAGATTCGGCATTACCACATTTCCTCCAGCCAGGATGCCAAGCTCCCTGCCCCTTGAATGGATGGTTCCCAATGCTGTAGTTGCCGGAAGCAGTACCTTCGGCAGCATCAGGCGGGTAATTGCCAGTAAAAACAGCGTCATTTCAAGACTTCCCGGTTCCATCTCTCCAAACGGCGTATCCTTTTGTGGAATAAACGGGCCGATTCCTACCATATGCGGATTGAATGCTTTCATAAAAGCAAGGTCTTCCACCACATTATCTATGGTCTGATAAGGAGAACCTACCATAATGCCGCACCCCACCTGATAACCGATTTCCTTTAAAGTATACAGGCACTGCTTGCGGTTTTTAAGAGACATTTCTGCCGGATGGAGCTTCCCATAATGGGCTTCATTCGCGGTCTCATGACGCAATAAATAGCGGTCTGCTCCTGCCGTGTAAAGTCTTTCATAGCTCTCCCGGCTCCGTTCTCCTAAGGACAGTGTTATGGCACAGTCCGGGTAAGCAGCCTTTATTTTATGAAGCAAATCTTCCAGTAAATCATCTGTATAATAGCCGTCTTCGCCCCCCTGCAGGACAAAGGTACGAAAGCCTAATGCATAACCGCTTTCACAGCAGGATAAGATTTCTTCTTCCCTCAGGCGGTAGCGTTCTGCATTCTGATTGCTTCTTCGGATGCCGCAATAGATGCAGTCATTCTTACAGTAATTGGATATTTCAATCAGTCCTCTGGTATAGACTTCATTTCCAAAGGTCTCTTTCTGTCTTTTTCTCGCCAGTTCAAAGCCGTACTCTGCAATTTCTTTATCGGTATGCAGTTCTAATAATTCTTTATATTCTGTCTCTGTAAGCCGTGTATCCTCATACAGCTTATCAAATAATTCTTTCCCTCTATTCTTCATGTCTGGTCACCACACTGGAATATGCTGTTTTTACACTGATTCCCGGTAATTTTCCGATTTTACCGGTCAGTGCACTGATGGTATCCTGCGGTGCATCGATTGCTATACTTACGATATTTATGCCTCTCTCCCGGTATGGAATTCCCATTCTTCCGATAATATAAGCTGCATATTCATGTAAAATTTCATTTAATGCTCCGACTGATTCGTCCTTTTCTATTACAATGCCGATTACAGCCACTCTGGTATCTGCTGCCATTTCTTCGTCCCTCTTGTTTTTCTGAATCAATACAATTTCAACGCTTATTTTACGTTTTTAGTATAAGAGATTTATTTTTGGATTACAATTGTTAAACCCTGGTTTTATGCGTATTTATTGTATTTTTTTAGGCACATTCCCGCGGAGCGTTTTTTACTTTACAGAAAAGCAGTTTCCTGTAAAGCAAAAAAGGGATTCTGCTCCTTCCTTTCATCCGAAACAGAATCCCTTTTCTTTCACACTTTTTAATTTCCTTTACGTCCTTCTTTATAACCACTTCCAATATAATGCATATAATAGGATTTTAAATCATTTCCAAAGGCGTTTTGAAGATCATTGTATCTATTCTTATATTTTTTCACATTAAAGGAGTCTTTTGCCTGTCTACCTTCATTCATACCACACTCCACAAAATGTCTCAATGCGGCTGTATCATCACCATAAAACGCTGCCTTAAGGTCAGAATATTTGCTGATGTAATAATTGTAGTCATATACCAGACTGTAATCCACTCCATTGTATACGGTTATAGGATTTTTAAGCACGCCATTTCCTGTTGCTTTACGTCCTTCCCGATAGCCACTGCCAATATAATGCATATAATATGCTTTCAGATTTCTTCCAAATGCACTTCTTAAGTCTGCATAATTAGCACGGTAAGCTGCTACATTAAAGGATGCTTTTCCCTGACGCCCCTCATTCATACCACATTCCACAAAGTGACGTAAGGTTGTATTTTCATCACCATTAAATGCTGCTTTAATATCCGGATATTTGTTGATGTAGTAATTGTAGTCATATACCAGCTTGTAATCCACGCCATTGTATACGGTTGTCGGATTCTGCAGTTCTGTACTTCCGGTTGCTACCCGTCCCTCTGCATATCCATTGATGCGATAATGATCATAATATGCTTTCAGATTATTTCCAAATGCACTTCTTAAATCCGCATACCGGGCACGATAAGATGCAACATTGAAGTTTGCAATTGCCTGACGGCCTTCTGTCTCACCATTATTTACAAAATGTGCAAAAATTGCTTCTGTATTGCCGCCAAATGCTTTTGCTACATCAGGGTTATTCTTTATGTAATAATTTAAGTCAAAGACCCTTTCATAGCCTGCACCAAATACGGTAGTCGTTGCATATGCACACCGCATTTTATATCCGCCACCACTTACATATACATGGATATTATATACACCCACATTATTCTTATGATTTGCAATATTGGCATGCACGATAAAGGTATCTGCATCTACTCTGGATGCGTTATACCATACAATATCGCTCTGATCAGCCTTTGTCCAGACCGGAACACTAACAGAAGTCACATAACTTGGGACTCCATCCACAACAATATCAAAGGTTCCTGCTGCTGCATTCCTGCTCTGAACGATTACGTCAGAAGTCAGCACTGGTTCTGTGATAGCAAAGGACTTTGTCACGCTGCCCTTATAGTCTCCAATTCCTGTAATGGTTACATAAGCTGTTCCTACAGAATAATTGTCACGATAGGAAAGCTTGTAGTCTACATTTTCTTTCAACATTGTTGTCCCATCTTTGACAACAACCGGCGGAGTCAGCAGTCTTCCATTATAAGTCTGTGATGCAACTGCCAGAACCGTACAATTTTCAATGCTCTTTTCTTTAATTACAAAGGCAACAACTTTTTCTCCGGAGTATACACCAATACCGGAAATGATTACCCTGGCAGTTCCCACATTTCTATTGTTACTGTAGCTTACCGTATAATCAACATCTTCTGTTAATACCTTGCTTCCCATCTTAACGACCGGAACCGGCTTATAAGTCTGTCCGGTATACTGCTCTGAAGCAGGGATTCCGGTAACTGTTGCCTTGGATAAGCTGTTGCTGATTTTGAATTTCTTAACAATTGTTCCGGTATAATACTGGGTCAGCGGACGCACAGTAATGGATGCATCGCCTGCCAGCTCATTATTTGCATACGTTGTTTCATAATCTTCATTCAGCGTTAAGGTATTGCCACCACATGCCACATGGATAGACGGACATATCGGGCTTCCGGTATAAAGCTGTTCCGGAACACTGTCAATAATTGCATCCTCAAGGCTTGCCACAATATTGAAGTAAACGCGCTTGGTCTCATCATAGTTGCCAAGTCCTTTAATTACTACCCATGACTCTCCTGCCCTTAAGTTGTTGCCATTGACAACCTGATAATCCTTCCCTTCTACCAGAAGCTTTCCGTTGTCATAAATCGTCAGTGCCGGGCGGATGTAATTGCCGGTATACTTCTGATCCGGGATTGCTTCTGCCACAGCATTTCCAATATCATGTTTGGTAATCTTATAGTATACCGTAATGCTGTCTTTGTAGTTACCGCTTTCGGTTGCAGTTACCGTTGCACTTGCGGTTCCGATTGCTGTGTTGTTCTCATAGGTTACTTCATACTGGGAAGAATCAATGGTTAATCCGGTAGAAGTATCTTTTAAAGTAAGTACCGGTTTAATCTCGCTTCCGGTATAATCTACGTTATCGGTTCCGGTAATCTCAATATCTGCAGAAGTAAGTGACTTTCTTGCAATCTGATATGGATATACAGCTGTTCCTACATATCCGGTCTGGTCATTTTCCGTACCAACGATTCCAACATATACTGTTCCAGCATGAATCAGATCAATGGCACTTGCTTCCATGGTACAATCTTTATCAATATAGTATTTTACAATGTAATCTTCGTTTTCTGTCAGATAGCTTCCGGTCTTATTGAACTTCACCTGAATGTTCTTCGGCTTGGTATCAAGACCGTTATATACAGTATCGGAAATTCCGGTTACCGTTAAAGTATCATTGGAAAGTAAGGTACCGATGGTAAACTTCTCAATTCGTGTTCCACTGTAGTTACCCTGTCCGGTTACTTTAATCCATGCGGTTCCCACCTGACTGTTATTGGTAGAATATTCATAAGTAAAGTCTGTTCCATTTACCAGTGCTACAATTCCATTTTCCGAATTATCTTTCAGGCTGATATTCGGTGTATAAGTAGTACCCTGAATATAAGGATAGTTCCGGTTTGCCGGGTCAAATCCTGTATCAGAAGCATCGGATAACGCCGCACTGATATTTTTAGAAGAAAGATCCCTTGCCAGAATAGAGAACGGAATTGTCTTGCTTCCGGTATAGTTGGTGGTATCCTTCGGAGTAATCTGGACAAACGGTCCGGAAGTTCCATTTGCATCTTTTACAGCTTCATTATTAAAGTAAGCTGCCGTATAATCCACATTGCGAACCAGTGGTTCGGCACTGGTGGATGTCATATAAACATTTAATTCCGGTTCATACTTGGTTTTTAACGGTACATACTGTGGATCTTCTATTTTAGAGTATACTAAATCTTCAACATTTTTCTTTAAAATGTTAAACTCTACCGTTGCAGTTCCGGTACAGCTTGCCACACCGCGGATTGCTGCATATGGTGCATTTGCCCCGCCGGCGTTCGCTGCATTGATATTATTGCGATACTCATCCACCACATAATCCGTGTCTAACGTAAGGGTCTGTTCTTTGTTATTTTCATCATTAAATGTTAATTTAATTTCAGGTTCCTGCGCCTCACCATTGTAGGTTACGTCAGCAATTGTCTTGCTTACCGTAGACAAATCACGTTTTGTAATGGTAAATGTCTTAGTCAGTGTTCCCTTGTAATTGCCCTTACCGATTACAGTAATGGTTTCGGTTGCACCTGCCGGTGCACTGGATGGATTATCTGCATCCGTCTGGTAATATACGCTATAGTTTGCCGGGTCAATTACTTCTGAACCGCCAATCTTCTTAATGACCAGAGAATCCGGCTTAATCAGCTTACCGGTATAAACATAGCTGTCCGCAATTCCGGTAATCTCATAATCTTCCATATGAATGGAATCAATGGTAAATGCTTTCGCCTTGGTGGTTCCCATCAATTTACCGTTTGCTGTTGCCTGAATGACTACACATGGTCCGTTCTCGCCATTTGCTGCTGCAACTGCAGTATTCTTACGATAAGTTACCGTATAATCTTTTCCTTCTTCCAAGGTATCAAAGGTAGAACCGGTTAATGCATATTTCACAACCGGAACCGGTCTGATTTCCTGTCCGGTATAGGAGAATACATCTCCACCTAAGTCAATGCTTAAATCATCACTGCCCAGGTCGTATTTAATCGCAAACTTCGCCGATTTCTCACCACTGAAATAAGTTCCGGTTCCCTCAATCGTTACGATCGGGTCAGTCAGTGAAACAGATTTACCATTTACAATGCTCTTAATGTTGTAGTCTGTTCCAAGTGCCAAAGTCTTGCCATCACATACCACAGTCATATTTTCAATTGGCTGTGTGGTTGTATTGTATTCGCTTCCAGTATATTTCTGTGCCGGAATCGTAATCTCAGCATCTTCAATTTTACCGGTAATTGCAAAATTCGCAACATAGCTGCCTACCCAGTGATTCTTCTCAATTCCGGTAATGAGTACACTGGCCTGCCCTGGAACAGTATTATTTCTATAGGACACGCTGTAATGTGTTCCCTCTATCAGACGTTCCTGGGTATCGCTGCCTTTTACATACACGGTAACGGTAGGTTTCATTCCGCCGGATGCTGCCTGTGCCTTATCATACTCAATGGTATCATAGCTTAACTTCACTTCAATCTGGTCAGCAGAATTATTCATATCTCCATCATAGTAGAAGTAACTATTCTTGGTTCCCTTAAAGTTACCGGTTCCTTCAATGGTAATATCCTGCTGTCCTACTTTAAATTTATCTACCTGGGTCGGAGTATAGGTATAATCTACGCCAGGCTGCAGTGTATATGAATATTCTCCAATTCCGGACTCATTCGGAAAACTCTGTGTTACTGTGAAATCCGGAATATTCTTTTTAAAAATGTAACTCATTCCCTGCAAAGATACGCCTACACCATCAATACTCTTCCGCTGAATAATAAACTGATTAGAGCCTGCAATCTTATCTGCAGTATAATCTGCACTTTCCAGCACACCGGTGTAATTTCCGATACCCTGGATTCTTACATAAGTCGTGCCGGCATTGGTTTTTTCTGCGGCTGTTGCTACATTCTGATAATCCTCATCCGAATATACTTCAAACTGATAATCCTTATTCGTTGACAATAAGCTGGAAGAATCTCCATAGCTTACTTTTACGGAAGGAGTCAGTACTTTATTTGCATAAACCGGACTACTTACGTCTACCCGGAGTTTGCTCAACTCGTTGATATCCTTCTGATTAATGGTATAACTTACGGTTGTTGTTCCTGTATAGTTGCTGTTTTCTGCCGCTTTTAAGGTCAGAGTTGCAATTCCCGCATTGATTGCATTTTCACTGCTTTCAATACTGTATTCCTTATCGGTCAGAATATAGCCATTGGTGGTAGGGTACTGTAATACAACACCATCTCCGTCTGCGGTAGTAGAAATTACAACTTTCTGCTCAATTCCATTATATGTATAAGTTCCATTTACTCTTGCATTCAGTTCAGATATATCTTTCTTTGCAATGACTGCATATCCGGAAATATCTCCATAATACTGACCCTTGCCGGATACTACGAAGTAAATCGTCCCCGCATTGATAAATGCCTCATTTGTCTCAAAGCTTACAACATTCTTATGTGCTGCATCACTATAGAAGGAAATGCTATAGGACGACGAATCCGGAATTGCATCCATCATTTTTGTCTCAATTGCCTGAATCATTTCATCCTTATGGGAATTGCGGTTATAGGTTCCACCGGAAATATTAAATGCCGGCACAACGGTCGCAATATTTGCTCCAATAAAGAATGTGGTTGTTGCGGTTCCGGTATAATTCTTACCGTCTACCGCTTTGATTCTGACATATACTTTTCCGGAATTCTTATGTTCTGAAACCTGATTACATAATTCATCGTCATAATATCCTTCAACTTCATAATCCACGCCTGCAACCAGTACACGGTTTCCATCAGATACACTGATACCCGGCTCCACTGCTTCTCCGGTATAACCGCAGTTGCTTGCAGTTACGGTCAGCGTGCTCATGTTCTTTGGTGTGATTTTATAAGAAGTACGGATACTTCCGCCTAAATTAGCATAAGTTCCAAGACCGCTGATTAATACATAATAAGTACCTGCGTCCACCGGCTCTGCAATGACCTTCTTGTATGCAGAATCCGTAAAATAAGTAACCTTAAAGTCTTCGCCCTGTACCAGGCCTTTGGCGCCGTTATTATCAGTAATACGGATTGCCGGTACCTGCATGCTGCCATTGTATTCAAAGGTAACCTGTGTCGGATCATAGTTTGCAGAACCTTCAACGATATTACACTCGCATTCATTTAATTTTCTTGGCACAATACTGAAGGTTCCACGGTTCACGCCACCTTCTGCCAGTGCATAATCTCCAGTCAGTCTGATATAAGCCTTTGCATTGTTGGTTCCAATTTCGATATTATCTTCACAGGAAACCACTTCTACATACTGGCTGTCCAATGTGACATTTTTACTACCTTCGGTATAATAAACGGTAATATTTGCAGGATCCGGCACAACAGCACTACCGGTATAAGTCTGGTCTGTAATTACAATATCTGTCGGACTGATGTTCTTTGGCTTAATCATATAAGTATATACTCTTTCGCCTCCGGCATAGTTACTGCCATCCAGACCGGTTATCTTAAGATAATAGGTTGCTGCATGAATCAGTTCCTGTATGTCCGTAGTGTCTTCCTTATCGTCTGCCCGTTCAGTACATTCCGGATCACGATAAACAGCATAGTCAAAATCCGTTCCTTTTTTCAAAGCATTCCCCTCATCATCGGTTGCTGTCAGGGATAATACCTTGCTCTTACCATCAAAAAAGCTGGAATAACTGGTATCTTTATTAATGACACCTGCTTCTTTTCCGTTGATTGCCAGCTTAAAGGTACATTTATCTAAAGATTTTGCTACAATATCAAAATAAATCGGCTCTGCCTTGGTTCCAAGGTCTCCTTCGTAGTAATCCAGTCCGGTTACCTTCACATAATATCTTCCAATAGAAGTCGGTTCAAATACAGTCTTGGTATACTCCGCATCTTTATAATAAGTAATCTTATATCTGGAATCACTGATAACATCACCGGATGTATTGGAGACGGTAATGTTTGGCACATTTTTCTTGCCATTGTATTCCAGTTCATTTTTATCTAATATGGTCTGCTTCACCGTGAATTCCCCCAGTCAGTTTTCTCTAATGTAAAACCATATGCGTTTCCGGTTAAATTTCCGGTTCCGGTAATAATCAGGTTATTGGTTCCGGTCTGTCCTGCAGTAGTTTCATTTAGGTATGCCACGTTGTAGTTGCCGGCAGGAATCTCCACGCCATTCAACTTCACTACTACCTCATTGGTCATATCCGGTTTACTATTCTTTACATAATAATATTTATCACTCTTTAAGGAAACACTGATGCCTGCTGCACTTAAATCTGCCTTGCCAATCAGGAAATTAAAGGTTTTGCTGCCCCGGTACAGAGAAGAAGAATTCGCTGTTACTGTCATCTTCGCTGTTCCGGCATTGGTATTGTCTGCCCAGCTTGTGGTATAGTCAGATGCCTTGATTCCTGCGGAATTCTGACTGTCTACCAGTGTAAATTCCGGTCTCTGTGCAGTTCCGGTATAAGTAGAATTGCTCAGTCCATTGGAAACAGTTACAGAATCCGCTCCAATATTATAGTAAATATTGTAACGGTTCTCTTCAATTCTTCCTGAAAATGTATAGTTACTACTGCTCTTTAATACAATTTTAAAGAAATGTGTTCCTACTGTGGTATTGCTTCCGGATGTATATTCTACGTTATAATCATCTGCTGAAAGGTTTACCATGGTAGAAGTACCGCTTATGATACCATACACCCCTGTAATCGTCGGTAATACATCACTTCCTGTATAATATACATATCCGTCTTCACCGGTTCCTTCCACCCCTTTATAATTAACACCGATATAGCTTAACTTCTGCCGTGCAATCGTAAAGCTCTTGGTGGTCTGCCATCTGTGGCTGTCTCCGATACCAACGATATCAATATGTGCTGTTCCTGCGTTGGTATTATTACGGTAATAAACGAAGTAATCCTCTTTTTCTTTCAAAGTTTCTCCATCAATCTGGACCGTAACTGCCGGCTTAACCTCCTGTCCGGTATAAGTATAGGTATCATTTCCGGTTGGAGTTGCACCATTTGCATCCGCTCCTAATGTAATGCTTCCATTGCCCGGAAATGCATCCGCCGCCTCTGCCGGTATCGCCGGAAGCACGCCTGCAATCATACAGATACTTAAAACTAATACCAGTATTCTTTTTCCAACATCCTTGTACTTACGCATAGAACCTCTCCTTATTGCTTGTTGTTTCCTCATCTTTTTATCTTTACTATATTCCTTTTGCTTTTCAGATTCAAGAGTAACCTTTTTTTCTAAAAAAGCGCAGAAAAAGACATTTCTAAACCTTTTATCGACCGGAAGTTACTTTTTCTTTATATTTTCCAGCGGATTTTTTCATTTTTTAGAAAATCTTTTTCAGAAAATTAACACTTGACATTTTATACTACCACTGTTACCATTACAAACTGAAAACAAAATATCACTTTGCTAGGGGCGCCTTTGGCTGAGAAACGCATCTGCGTTGACCCTTATTACTTGAACCGGATAATACCGGCGTAAGGAAGCACATAGTTCAACCTCCTGGCAGAGTATCATCTTTAAGGAGGATTTTTTATGTCATTTTTTGCAACATACGACGGCTCTTCTTACCAGCTTACCACCGCTGGTTTTACAGCCCTCGTTATCATCATGATTGCCATTCTTCTGATTGGCTGTGCTATCTTCGGTGGAAAGAAGAAATTCAGTGCAAAGCAGCTTGCTTTTTCAGCTATGGCAATTGCCCTTGCCATGGTAACTTCCATGATTAAACTTTTCGATATGCCAATGGGCGGTTCCGTTACTTTACTGAGCATGTTATTCATCGTTCTGATTGGTTACTGGTA
>ERZ840371.4099-NODE-4099-length-11207-cov-2.990764_pt1 | contig 11207 bp, 9 predicted proteins | sample MGYA00519937_ERZ840371 | MGnify/ENA primary metagenome ERZ840371 (study PRJEB31850, sample SAMEA3708873) | human gut metagenome | biome: human gut; feature: human-associated habitat; material: faeces | place: China | collected 2014 ... | reverse complement strand
GCTGGCAAGGCGAATTATCGAGCATTGGATTTTTTGGGTAATCGTAAACCTCGTTTCCGTATATCTTTATTACCTTCGGGGCTTGTATCCGACGATGCTACTCTATTTTTGCTATGCGACACTAGCCATAGTAGGCTATTACAATTGGCGGAAGAAAGGGGAAGAGTTTTGAATTATGAATTTTGAATTATGGGAGATAATATGGAAAGTCTGGAAGGAGGATGTGTGATCGTAGCGAATGGGAGATTTCCTTCCGCTGAGTTACCCTTGAGATTATTAAAGGAAGCGAAAACGATTATCGCTTGTGATGGAGCCGTAAAGACACTTTATGAAAAGGGTATTCATCCGGACGCTATCGTAGGAGACTTGGACAGCATACCCGCCGGCCTGCGCGAACGCTACGCAGACCGAATCCATCATGTAGAGGACCAAGAGATCAACGACCTCACCAAATCCGTCCGTTTCGCCCATACCCAAGGCTATCGAGAAGTTCTTATATTAGGTGCTACCGGATTGCGTGAGGATCATACATTGGGAAATATATCCCTTCTTATGGACTATGCCCACTTATTCAAGCGGGTGGAGATGTTATCCGACTATGGCCTTTTCACTCCTATCTTAGAAACAACAACCTTCGCTTCTTATCCGGGACAACAAATCTCCATTTTCGTTCTTTATCCCGAAGGGGAGATTAGTACGGAAGGACTCCGTTGGCCCATTCGCCGACGAAAGCTCACCTCATGGTGGCAAGGAACTCTCAACGAGGCTTTGGGAGACCAATTCACTGTCACTCTCTCCCCGGATTGCCGGGTAATCATTTACAGGGAGGCATCCCATACAAAAGAATAGTCCTGAAAAGTATCACTACTTTCCAGGACCCTTACACCCCTCAACTTTACATGCTTAAATAAGAAGCGTTCGCTTCCTTATCAAGCAGATAATTTTTTTAACTCATTCTCTTTCCATTCGGAAAAACCTTCTACCCTATCCCTTATCTGGAACTGTAGCTTATCGTCGGCAACCAACTTCAGCACAGCCGTGGGAGAAAGCGGCAAATACATATCATTCACGGCGAAAAAAGCTTTCAGTAAGACCACATCATAGTCGCTGCGGATCACTTCTTTCTTTAATACAACCGGTACCTCCATCTGAGTCAGATAATAGGCTGAACGTTCGTATGCGCACCAAGCATCTCCTTCCAGATACAGATAGACACTGTTTGGATTATCTACCTCATGAGGCAGAACCAACTCTACTACATCTGATGCTTGTTCCATATAAAAGAAATTATTATTAATATTTGTCTTCATGACATTTACAAATTAAGTGCCTTCTGCCCTATACCTAGGGAGGAATAGCTATCATTTTACAGCGTTGAAACTATCAAATACCGCATTATCCTCTATTTTCTTGCGCAATTCCTCTAAATTTATCGCCGCGGCCTTTACACCCATATCCTGAGCCTGCTTCAATAGGGTCTCCGCTTCTGTCAAATCACCGGTCAACATACTTAACACTCCTTTTGCGTGAACCGCCTCCGGAGCGTTCCCCGCCTTCGCCAAATAGTTCTTAGCGGAAGCATAATCACCCTTGCCCATAGCGATATTCGCAGCGTTAAGATTCGCTACCGGATCATTCGGGAACATACGGACAGCAATATCAAATACATTATCATATTCGTCACTACCGATCTCATAGCTGTTAGCCACCGCGAACATCTCCCCTAAACTTAGCTGTTGCGGACGAGTCTTGATGATCTCACGCCCCTCATCCACCGTAAACTCACGCACCGTATAATCAATCTTATATTCCGAACGACGTAACGAAGGGAAAATATCTTTCAACACATAACGGAAAGCGGCGCCACCACCCAAGGCACGTAACTTAGCCTCCTTGCGATCCGGATCATCCGAGCTATCGATAATCGCCAATACCTCGCTACGATTCGGCACATTCGGATCGGCCTCTACCTTTTCCTTAAAACCGACCCAATCTTCCGGTTCCGAGCTCATCGTGAAAAAATCAGCCTTGAAGTCATTCTTCTGGCGGATATAGTCACGTAACGCTTTGACACGATTATCCGCCAATTTCTTATTACTAGCGTAAGAGCCTTCCGGTGAGGCATATCCTTTCAGTACGATACCTGTCGGTTTCACGTTCTTATCCTCTGTAACGGTACGGATCGTATTATTGATCTTCGCCAACTCCACCGCATTATTACGGAAATCAGGAAGAATCTGATATTTACCCACTTGGAAGTCCAAGAAAGCCGTACCAACTTCCGCACGATGCTTCTCCGTCTCTGCCATCGGCGTGATATAAGAGAATGTAGGCTGAACCTCATAGCGCTTATCCGGACGACGACGAATCTTGTCCGCGATCAATAACGGACTACCGGCCTCTTCCTTACCGCAACCGCATAGATTCGGGTCTAACACGACACGTGCGTCTTTCATCCAATCCTCAAAAGGCACGGCGGTTTTATAACTTACCACTTGATCTTCCTTCCCGGCTTTCAAGATAGTATAATGAGGTACGTCGTTCAAATTATCCAAGGCGACCTCACGATTATATACTTTCTGGCGGATACGTCCGTTCACCAAAATAGAAGGAAGCCCCTCTTTTTGCGAAGCCGATTCCAAGACGGGGGTCAGTTCCAAATAGCTACGGGATTTCACCGCATCGCTACTTACCGTCACCACGGCATCGATATATACCGAGTCGCCCTTCTGTACCACGTCGTTACAAATCACTTTAACCCCATCCGAGGCAGTCTGTCCCATGATTGCCGGAGACACGACGGCCATCATAGCCGCCATCATATATGCATTTATCTTCTTGTTCATCGCTTGGGTCATTTAATAAAGTAAATAATAGAAATAGCGGCTTTCGTAACCCCGAAATAATCTTTCGTATCACTTTTCAATACGGTTCCGCAAGTGGCACAAGGATATTTATCATAATCCAGATGCGCCCAACCAATACCCAACACGGCTTCCATGCTCCACCGATCGCTTAACAACCACTGATAACCATAAGAGAGTCCAGCGCCATACAAATTACCTTGATAACGGTGATTCTCCATATTCTTGCTCAAGAACTTTAGGCCTCCAACATTGTAATCCGCATAATGCGCATGCAAGCCGAAGAAATGTCCATTAAACTTCTCACACAACCAATAACGAGCTTCTGGTTGTACCAGCCAATGTTTCATACGAGCCTCATCACCAAACTTCCATCCATTATAGTTGCCGGATAGATCCAGCGACCATTTTTTAGCCAAGCCAACCTCTACGCCCAAGTTGATCGTAGCAGTCGCATCATAGAGCAAGTTCGACTTCACCGCGAACTTCTGGCCGTAAACGCCTGTCGTAGCTACCAAGAGCAGGACTAGGAAAAGAATTCTCTTCATATCGAATATTTTTTCGTTTTTATTATACATACGTGAATGCCTTCACTTCGACGAGCTCACATTCAACTGTTTAAGTAATAATTTACCGGGCTTAAACTTCACGCTTTTACGAGCTCTTATCATATAAGCCACCCCATTCTTAGGATTTCTGCCGATCCGTTCGGTTTGTTCCCAAGCGGAGAACGTCCCAAAGCCCAATAGCATCAAAGAACCATCACTTTCCAAAGCCTCTGTCGTAGTCTCTTCCCAAGCTTGAACAAAGCGCATCGCCTCCGCTTGCGTAACCGACAATTTATCAGCCAATGTTTTCACGAGTTCTCTCCTATTCATCCCTTTCACTTTTAATTTGCATCACAAAAATAGATTATAACATTTCTTAGCACGATAGGTGTGAGTTTCAACTTTAAAGGGTAAACCTACCAACTATCCTTGATTGATAAGAACACCTATTCATTTCAAAGAAGGTGATAGGAACACCGACACTTTATAAAGACAGCAAGGGGCAGACTTGTGTAAGCCTGCCCCTTAGCTGTTATACCATATCATCCACATCTAACACTTAATCTCTTCCTTGCGAATGAGATTCTCCAGATCGTTTATCTCCTCCAAGGAAAGCCCCGTACATTGGGCGATCACAGAGGGATCCAAGCCGATTCTTTTTAAGTTCAAAGCGGTACGTAAAGTAATCAAGCGGCTACCTCTCACCTCACCTTTTGCCTCAGCATTCTCCACCGCATACTCCATCGTCGCCTTCCAATCCCGGTAGATCTTCAGGTTCTCGTCGTAGATGGCACGCTCCTGCGGGGTGAGGGCACCCAAGTTCGCCACGTCCAGCAAACGGCGGAAGTGGGCCTCTTTCTCCTTTAAGGGAGACATATCAAACAGGTTCATATTCTTCAGTACATAAATTGTTTTTTCTAACGGAGTAACGCACTCCTCGTAACGCAAATCGAATCGTTCGAAAGAGACATAGATCTGTTTCAGCCGAATCCGCCCTGTTTGCTCATTTGCCAGAACCACGTCCGTTCGCCATGAAGGGAACTCGGGAAGGCTGAAGTTCAAAAGGTAGATTCCATATACCGGGAGCAGGTCGTATTTCCACTCCGGGCCCTTCTCTCCTTGACGGGAGATCATACGGCAAATATAGTAAAAACTGCATCACCTCACGCTCGTCGTACAAGGCGGCCTTGAAGCCACTATCCAACATGATATTCACGTAATGTTCCATAGTTCGTATGGGTTTTGATTGATTAATACTTGACAACGTATCTATGCCGTAAAGGTAAGGACTATTTTCCGAATAAAAAATCTCGTCTAGATAAAATAAGCCATTCATAACACCAACTGTACAATTGGGCATCATAAGCGGTTGTGAATGGGCATTCTTACACTGTTATACCCCAGCCGTAAGCCTATTTTTTTCTTGCGTATTTGGAGGCTAGCCGTAAATTGGGCGGAAAAAAGGATTCTCCGGGAGTTAAGGATACAAAGTGTTAGATTGATTTCAGTTAAATAGAGAGAGACACAGCATGATGCTGTGTCTCTACAATTAGATATATATTAAAACCGTTTTTCGCAGCAATTGATTCTACTTTTTCTGGATTTTAATTCTATTTGTAATTATCTTTTACACAACGGATAAATCCAGTATATCCAGTCTTCTCCACTAAAGAAATATGTTCGTTAGCAAGCAACCGATAAGCATGTTGTCCGGATTTTCCATTTTTAGCAATGCCACTATATGAAGTACGAGCAAAAACGGTTTGGCCTTTTAAGCCATTAAATTCATTTTTCTTATATGATCCATATGCACTCGCATCAGTTCCAACTAGATAAATAACAGACAATTCCGCTTGATTCGGCATACGCCAACCATGCTCATTCATTATACGATTACATGGATTCGTAAGATTTGTTTTTGCCTTCCATGTTCCACCAACTTGATTGCTTGACACACTTCCCCTAACAATACAAAAAGACTTATAAACCCTGTTTATATCATTATCACGTTCATTATGTGGGTCCAATTCATTCATGGAAGGAGCCGGTTTTAATGAATTTGCATTCAAATAGTCAAACGTAACAGTAAGTGCCTTAGGATCAACAGAAGATATTTTGAAAAGCGTTTCAGGTGCCTTTTTTCTATCTAAATTATTCTCATCCATTCCTTTCATATTCAAATCTCGTATACACCGATAGTTTCGTATCTTTCCTGTCGTATGACTATCATCATTACCTATTGTAATTCCTTCTTCTGCCCAAAACACAACTTTGCCATCATTATTACTTGGTATATAATGATATTTAGCTGGAATATTTTTAGCAAAACCCTCTTTTACCCAATCATCTATATTAAAAAGTGAAGATTCCGCAGATAAAGACGAGCGCCCCAGCCATAAAGATATATATTGCCCAGAAGAGGCCAAATACCATTTTTTCTCTTTTGAGTCTATCACTCCATCCCCATTCTCATCTCGATTTCGTTGCAAACAAGCATAATACGCATTTTTATAATCGTCCTTCATCTGATTAGAGTTACTTTCTTTTGAATAATCCAAAAAAGTGCTCCAACCTTTACCACTAAAGTCTGGTAGATTTAAACGGCCATAAGCAATATCCTTGATTTTACTTGGATTAGTTGTTGTATTTAATAATCCGGTCTCGTTTATAGTCTCAATCCCCCAAGCGTTATAATCTTCTCCTTTGTTTAAATCATATATTGTCTGGATAGAATGTTGTTTAATCACGAACGAGGCATCTGAAGTAAGAGTACTATTTCCTCCAGATGTCTGTTTCTGTGTTTTATCCATAATAAAGAATTCACGATCAAGTGTATTAACAAACTCTGGCCACATTATACTTTGATAATAATACTCATTCACAAAACAAACAAACTCGATAGCTCCCTCATTTGTGGGAGCTAGAAGAGAATTCTCTCCTTTTGCCCATTTATTCAACTCAGTCAATAATTCTTCAACAGAAAGCAATTCACTCACGTGCTTCTCATCAGGATATTTATAGGTTTCTTCTACAGGCACATCTTTTAGAGATTTAAAAGAAACCCAATTTTTTGACTCCTCCTTTAATTCCGAGAATTCTGTTAATTGGAAATTAGTCAGAGGATCTTTTACGTAAACTCTCAAATCTGTAGTTTTAAAATCCGATTTATGAAACGTTATTTTTCTTGCCTCAAAATGAGCGTCTAATTGAATTGATTTTCCTTCTCCCGAAACCGTTACATCTCCTTCTTGCCGCCAAACATTATTATCGGTAGCTGTAACTTCCGTTTTTATACTTTCAACTCCTTCTATCTGAATATTATATGTATAATTCATATTACGCTTTGTTGAAAAATCTTTATGATCAACCTTATCGCTACTCCCCGCTCCTAAACCTAAATGAATACAATATACAACTTCCGCACTCGTTTCTTTTCCGTCTGTATCTTTTGCGTAGTAAGAACCTTTCAATAATACGTACGTAGCCGTCTTATCGACATATGTGAACACTCTTCCTTCCGGGGGTGAATTTCTTAAAGACCCTTTCGATAATTTTTCACGATCATCCGCAGAATTACAACCCTCTTTTCCATTAGCTATATTTTCAGGCATATAAAAAGTAAAAAATCCTTCATCTCTTGAGATTGTCAATTCCTGAGTTGAATAAGAAACAATCTCTTCTGAAGTAGAACCTTCCCATACATTTACCTTTTTAGGAACTTCACAAACTTGGTAACTTTTCAATTTAAATTCCCGGCCATCTGCCACTTCAATTTTAAAAGTCACCTTAGCCGCTACTCGCTTTAAGTAAATTTTGCCTTTCTCAACCAATGTCCCATCCACTTTGACAGTACAATAATCTTTTGTATCATCCTCATTATTCCATAATCCACTTACCAATGAGGTAGTATTCGCAAACTGGACCGCTTTATCTCCTCCAACTTCCGCTAAAAGAGAAGTCAAATCAGATTTTGAAGGATGATTATTTCCCAACCACGACTCTAATCTTTCCGAAAGTCCCGGAAACATATCATAATCCACATTTCCTATCGCAAAAATCCGTTGTTCTCCGGACAAGGTAGAGAAAGATATGGTAGATCCGGAAAGTTCCGTATACTTTTGAGCGGTTATAAACTCATCATTATCCTTTTTAAAGGAAAACACATATAAATCAGCAACACCACTATCAGAAAAAGCCTTTGTCTCAATCTTACCGCTCATAGGAATCGTCACAGATAATTTCACCACCGTAGGGATACCTTCTTCTACTTCTGTTCTTTGAGCCAGATACTCATCGTTTGTGCAAGCGCTTAGGATTAATAATCCTAATAAAAACATAATATATTGTTTCATCATCTTGATTTTTTAGCCATTAGACATACTTTCTATTTATTCAAAAGGGTCAAGAGCGACATTCTCGTTCCCAACCTCTTCTAAAATCCATTCTATTTCCGTAGAAGGTTCATATAGACCTTTTATCTCGTAATAGTTGCCCTTTATAAACTTATTGGCAGGAAAAGAAAAACTTTTTATCTCTGACCCATTTTGTTGTACACTCAATAGAATATTTTTATTCGCGTCACTAATTTCATACGTATAGAACGTCGTCGGCTTATCTTCCGAAGGGTAAGTCAATGCCTCGAAAACTCCATTTTCCACAGAAGAGGTATTAAAAATAGCGACTTGCGAACTAGCATTTAAGCCTTCCACATTTATTAATGAGAATTGATCGTTAATCAAGTCATTGTTATTCTTATTATAGATCCCTTTATATTCTATTTTAGCACTTAGCTGAATCAATAAGACTCTAATAGCTTCATTAGTCCCATTATATTTTAAAGTAGTATTCGATTTTCCTATTTTCACCAACTGAGAAGATTGAAAAGATGTTGTTTGTATTGTTTTTGAGGTATAATCAGCATAGGTAGCACAGTCGTTAAATAATGAATTATCCGCATTTGCCACAACCAACACCGACACCGCTTTATCTTCCTTGCCGAATGTACGCACACCAACCAACCCCAATTCATAACCCGATAGATTATCGATAGCTTTCATATCTCCCATATTCGCAAAATCCTGAAAATGGATACGATTTCCATCCGTGTCAAAAACAGCCACATGGCAATTCTGAATCATGATTTCCTCTGTAGTGGCATATTTGTAATTAGGAGCCGAAGCCTTCGTCTGTATATCCCCCATCAATAAAACTAAAGACATATCTAAAGTCTGAGAATCTATCGGCTCTTCGGAGGAGCAGGCAGATAATCCACCCAATAAGCCCAACGTCAACATAAATAAAATTACTTTCAATCTCATAGCTCAATATTTTTATTTATTACCCTATTATTTAAAATGTAAACTCAAATTCATGATCCTTATCAAAAATCCAATCCTGTGTCACACACTGCACCGTTACATCAACAGTAGCATTCCTAAGCGTCACCTCTAACTTATACAGATAACCAGCCCATACAGCTATACTAGGATCAGAAGTCTCACTCAAACGGGACTTTATCGGGAAGCTACAACTTCCTGTTTCTCCATTATTATACACATAATCAATCTTCAATGTTGTTGGCTGACTAGATGAGGTATTTTCATAGCTATACAAACGTTCTGTAGTGCCATTAACGGATTGCATTCCGTATAATTTCTCACCAGAAGAAACCTCACCCGCTACTTGACCTATAGTCTTAGAATTCAGCAAAGATAAACCTTTGATTTCCACATTATCATACTCAGTCCCATCAGACTTTAGAATCTTAAACTGCTGCAACATGATAGCCGCCGTACGTTGGATAAGTTTTACCTCGACAGGCGTATTAGCGGGTTGATCCAAACCCAGAATCTTCTCGGATATGTTCACGTAGACACCTCCTTTATTATCCGGGTAGGTTCCTCCATCTCCCTTTGCTATTTCAGTTTCCCCTACTTTTACAAAAACATTAGGAACCTCAACCAAGGTCTTACCCTTTAAATCCGCATAAGAAATCTGGCTAGCTGAAGCTAAGCCAGATCTGGATACGGACGCTGCCGCATTCGCGATTACCACGATCTTGAGATCCGTACGCTCTGATTTATCTTTTGGAATCTTAAAAATTAGGGATTCGCTTATCGATCCGTTCGAGGAATAATAAGAAGTTAAAAAGTCCCCTACATTCTTAGTCTTGGAATCATACTTAAAGATAGCGATGTAACAATCAGAAACAGATCTCTCATCCTTCGTCATATTCTCCTCAGTTCCGTCAGTTGGCCCAGTAAGTTCAGAGCTTTTCGTAGTAACATTCGAATTCCTTACAAGGAGAGAGAGATCTAATGAGGCATAAAGCTCTGTGGCATCGATACCTGCAGGTCCTTTCGTATCCACACCACTCAAAATATCGTCTTCCATGGAGCAAGACACTCCGATGCAAAGGAAGCATAATAATGCTAGTATATTCTTTATTTTCATAATGGATTGAATTTTTCTCTTGTTTTACACTAGCAAAATTAGAGGAATCCATTATTCGGCACGATAGGCGTAACTTTCAACTTTAAGGGGTAAAACTAGCATATTGAATATAGGCATTTGAGGGTGTGGCTAAAGCTATCTTAGGCGATAGGGATACCTATGCAGGGCGCAAATCCATCCATCATAGGACAAAAAGCGGAGTCCGGAAATTCCGAACCCCGTTCTCGCTATTAATCGTTATGAAAGAGTTTTATCAATTCACGTCTGTCTCAGTTTGCGTGATGAGTGTCCAAGGCTCAACCTTAATGCTAAAACTGATACAAGCGTTCAACTCGCTTGTGTCGGGATCCTTAGAGCCTTCACCGGTTATCGTAGCGTATATCTTATAGATGGTATTACGTTGTACACCAATAATGCCACTAGTCGCATCTTGCTTAATTGGTATACGGTAGTAGCGATCTCTTTTAACCATATCATTACCGAGTCCTTCCGTTTTTCCATTTGGATACCAATTGCCCCGAAGAATTAACATGGTCTGTATCATTCCAGATAGAGAATCACCGTTATTCGGATCATCTGCAAACATCTGTTTATTCCCCCTCATTTCAAACACATAAAATTGAGGCATCTCTTTATGTCCATATTCATCACCACTAACCGTTTGATCATCAAAAGAGAACCAACTGTCACCATTATAATTTATGGAACCATCGCCGTTCAAATTAGAAGAATGACTATGACCCGTCATTTTGATGTCTACCCCTCCATCCATTGTCCAATGTAAAGAAGCTACATCATTCTTACCTTTCACTAAGAAATAGTCATCCCGCTTATAGCTACAACCATGAGAATATGTGGTAGCATTGTCCAAACTATACGGTTTTGCGTCAGCATAGATAAGAGAAGTATTGCTAGCGTTCGCAATATATACATGTGTCAACTCAAATGACGCATCAGCATAATTGTTCTTGAAGTCGCAATCAATAGCTTGAAGTTGGACACGGGCTACATGGCGGGTTAATGGGATTTTATCAGCAGCTAGAATATTTGCCGGATCATAAGAGGAACCATTTTCAGTCCATTCTGCCGCTTCACTTTTTTTCTCAATCTCATTATGTGCTGCACCTACTGTCGCATTGTTTGTATATATAATAGAAGGGGCCGTAGATCCTTTCACCCAGTTATCATACTTTGTCCCAGCAAGCAACTGATGCTCACCTCCACCAATCGTAACTATCTGGCTGAACATCGGCACATACGTTTGCGTAACACCTGGCGCTGGATGCACATGCGTAAAATCAACGAGATCTTCAAGTTCGGCAGTTTTCACATCCCCCAAATT
>ERZ840371.4089-NODE-4089-length-11222-cov-2.381929_pt1 | contig 11222 bp, 10 predicted proteins | sample MGYA00519937_ERZ840371 | MGnify/ENA primary metagenome ERZ840371 (study PRJEB31850, sample SAMEA3708873) | human gut metagenome | biome: human gut; feature: human-associated habitat; material: faeces | place: China | collected 2014 ... | reverse complement strand
TACACACTTGATTACTGGACAGATCTTGCAAAACGTATCGAGGATATGGGTGCAGATTCCATCTGTATCAAAGATATGGCAGGACTTCTTCTTCCGTACAAGGCAACAGAACTTGTCGGAGCATTAAAAGAAGCTGTTGATATCCCGATCCAGCTGCATACACATTACACATCAGGTGTTGCTTCAATGACATACTTAAAAGCAGTTGAAGCCGGTGTAGACGTGATCGATACCGCTATTTCACCGTTCGCACTTGGAACTTCTCAGCCGGCAACAGAAGTTATGGTTGAGACATTCAAGGGAACACCTTATGATACAGGATTAGACCAGAAACTTCTGGCAGAGATCGCTGACTACTTCCGTCCGATCCGTGACGAAGCTCTTGACAGCGGACTGCTCAATCCGAAGAACCTTGGTGTTAACATCAAAACTTTACTGTACCAGGTACCGGGCGGTATGCTCTCCAACCTGACTTCCCAGTTAAAAGAACAGCACGCAGAAGACAAATTCTACGATGTTCTCGAGGAAGTTCCGCGTGTACGTAAAGACCTTGGTGAACCGCCGCTTGTTACTCCGTCTTCCCAGATCGTTGGTACACAGGCTGTATTCAACGTACTTATGGGCGAGAGATACAAAATGGTTACAAAAGAAACAAAAGATATCCTGTTAGGAAAATACGGCGCAACTGTAAAACCGTTTAATCCGGAAGTACAGAAGAAGTGCATCGGCGATGAGAAACCGATCACATGCCGTCCTGCAGACCTTCTTGACAACGAGCTTGAGAAACTTGAGAGCGAAATGGCTCAGTACAAGGAACAGGATGAGGACGTATTAACATACGCACTGTTCCCACAGGTAGCTATGGACTTCTTCAAATACCGTCAGGCTCAGAAAACAAAAGTTGACGAGAAAGCAGCTGACAAAAAGAACGGAGCATATCCTGTATAATTGATCAGTAATTAAATATGTCCAAACGAAAAAAGGAGCTTGCGTAAGCAGGCTCCTTTGCGTTATTATGAAAGAATATGATACCCGGGAATATGATGTGCCAATGGGTATATGCTGCCAGAGGTACATATCTATATTGATCGTAGCGAAGCGAAGACGTGGAACCATGATGAAATAGACAATCTGCAGGGTAAAATAAATACAGGAGAATATTCCATGAGCAAAGTTATAATAATCGGCGGCGGAGCCGCCGGAATGATGGCAGGGGTTTTTGCAGCCCGTAACCATCATGAAGTTCATATATTAGAGAAGAACGAGAAACTGGGAAAGAAAGTCTTCATCACAGGAAAAGGCAGATGCAATGTGACAAATGCCTGCGACACAGAAGAACTCTTTCCTGCAATGATGAGCAATCCCAAGTTCCTCTACAGCAGTTTCTATTCATTTACCCCTCAGGATGTAATGGAGTTCTTTGAGAAAGCAGGTGTCCCTCTGAAGGTAGAGCGTGGAAACAGAGTATTCCCACAGTCTGACCATTCCTCAGACATCATCCGTGCGCTGGAACGCGAACTGAAGAAAGCAGGAGCTGTCATCCATCTTCACACTGCTGTACAGGAAATTGTAAAGAAACCTGTAACAGATTCAGCAAATACCTTGGAATCAGAAGCCGCATTAACAGAATCAGGATCTGATGCAGGAAAAGGCAGAAAAGGAAAAAAATCACCTGACATACCGCAGGAGAAGATCACAGGAGTCATCCTTACAGACGGAACCTTCATGGAAGGCGATGCAGTCATCGTGGCAACCGGCGGATTCTCTTATCAGAGTACAGGCTCCACAGGTGACGGATACCGTTTTGCAAGAGAACTGGGACTGAAAGTCACAGACATTGCTCCTTCCCTTGTCCCATTAAAGACAAAAGAAGACTATATCCCTAAGCTTCAGGGACTTTCCCTTAAGAACACAGGCCTTACCATAAAGAATGGAAAGAAAGTACTCTACGAGGATTTCGGAGAGATGATGTTCACCCATTTCGGAGTCACAGGCCCCATGATCCTCTCCGCCAGTGCCCACATCGGTGCAAAACTGGCAAAAGCACCAAACGGCGAACTGTCCGCATATCTGGATCTGAAGCCTGCACTCACCAGAGAACAGTTGGATGCCAGGATCCTGCGTGAATTTGAAGCAGGACCAAACAAACAGTTCAAGAATGTGATTGGCGTACTTTTCCCGTCATCTCTGACTCCGGTAATGCTGGAACTGGGTGGAATCCCCGCAGAGAAGAAAATCCACGACATCTCCAGAGAAGAACGCCAGCACTTCATTGATCTTATCAAAGCCTTCCCCTTCGCAATCACAGGAATGGGTGAGTTCAAAGAAGCCATCATCACCAGAGGCGGCGTCTCTGTCAAAGAGATCAACCCCGGAACAATGGAATCAAAGAAAATCTCAGGTCTTTACTTCGCAGGCGAAGTGCTGGATCTGGATGCAGTGACAGGTGGATATAACTTACAGATTGCCTGGTCTACCGCATATCTGGCAGCGCAGGCTATACAGTAAGCTGAAACAAGCAAATGATGAGCACCTTGTAAGTGGATTATATCTATGATATGATTTAGCTATACGTTATTTAACGATTCATAAACATCAATCAATAATAAAACAGAGAAAATCTGTTTGAATAATAGAAACAGGAGGAACCGCGAAAATGGGATGTAACATAGCCATCGACGGACCTGCAGGAGCAGGAAAGAGCACTATCGCAAAGAAAGTAGCGAAAGAATTATCATTTATCTATGTAGATACAGGAGCCATGTACAGGGCAATGGCTTTATATCTTCTGAACCATGGCGTAAACGGAGAAAATCAGGAAGAGATCGAAGCCGTATGTTCCGGCGCTGACATCTCCATCGAATACAAAAACGGAGAACAGATTGTCATCCTCAACGGAGAGAACGTAAATGCTATGATCCGCACCGAACAGGTAGGAAACATGGCATCCAAAAGTTCTGCAAACCCGAAAGTCAGAGCTCATCTTCTGAAACTTCAGAGAACTCTGGCAGAGAAAAACGACGTAGTCATGGACGGCAGAGATATCGGCACAACCATCCTTCCAAACGCAGAAGTAAAAATCTACCTCACAGCAAGCGCAGACACCAGAGCAAAAAGAAGAGCACTGGAATATGAACAGAAGGGAGAATCCTTCGACCTGGACCAGATCCGAAAAGACATCATCGAGCGCGACGAACGCGACATGAACCGCGAAATCTCCCCTCTGAAACAGGCAGACGACGCAGTGCTCGTAGATTCCTCGGAAATGGGAATTGATGATGTTGTAAATGCGATTCTTAATGTATATAAGGAAAAAGTGCAGAAATAATTTAAGAAGGATTATTTTATGAAAGTAAAAGTAGCAGAAACAGCAGGCTTCTGCTTCGGCGTCAAACGTGCAGTGAACAAAGTCTACGAACTCATAGACACAGAACAGAAACCTATTTTCACTCTGGGCCCGATCATCCACAACGAAGGCGTGGTAGCGGATCTGGAAGCTCGTGGCGTCCATGTTATCGCAGAAGCAGACCTGGATTCCCCGGATGACACCCTGCAGAATGGAACAGTAGTCATCCGCTCTCACGGCGTAGGTAAACCCATCTACGATAAGCTGAAAGAAAAAAACATCTCCTACGTAGATGTGACCTGCCCCTTCGTCCTGAAAATCCACAGGATCGTGGAAAAAGAAAGCCTTGCAGGAAACCACATCATCATCATCGGTGACAAAGACCACCCCGAAGTACAGGGCATCTGCGGCTGGTGTCAGGGACCGTACACGGTGATTAGAAACAAAGAAGAAGCCGAAGCATTTGTACCCCAAAAAGGCAAAAAAATAAGTATTGTGTCCCAGACGACATTTAATTACAACAAATTTAAAGATTTAGTTGAAATTCTTTGCAAAAAGAGGTATGATAATAATGTTTTAAATATTCTCAATATTTTAAACACTATTTGTAATGCTACCGAAGAACGGCAGAGAGAAGCAAAAAACATAGCCGGAGAGGTAGACACTATGCTGGTCGTAGGCGGTCGGCACAGTTCCAATACTCAAAAGCTGTTTGAAATATGTAAAAAGGAATGTGGAAATACTTACTATATACAAACACCTGTAGACTTGGATTCTGAAATGTTCCAATGCAGTAGTTATGTAGGTATTACAGCAGGGGCTTCGACCCCAAACAAAATTATTGAGGAGGTTCAAGAACATGTCAGAATTAAGTTTTGAACAAATGCTGGAAGATTCCGTAAAGACTATCAGAAATGGAGAGATTGTACAGGGTACTGTCATCGATGTAAAAGAAGATGAGATTATTCTGAATATCGGTTATAAAGCAGACGGTATTATCACAAAGAACGAATACTCTAACGATGCAAGCCTTGTACTCACAGATGCTGTTCACGTTGGAGACACAATGGAAGCAAAAGTTCTCAAAGTAAACGATGGAGAAGGTCAGGTAACTCTTACTTATAAGAGACTGGCAGCAGAGAAAGGCAACAAACGTCTTGAAGAAGCATTTGAGAATCAGGAAGTATTAAAAGCTCCTGTAACTCAGGTACTTGACGGCGGACTCTGTGTAAACGTAGACGAAGCAAGAGTATTCATTCCTGCAAGCCTGGTTTCCGACACATACGAGAAAGACCTTTCCAAATATGCAGATCAGGAGATCGAATTCGTTATCACAGAATTCAACCCGAGAAGACGCCGCATCATCGGTAACCGTAAGCAGCTTCTTCTTGCTGAGAAAGCAGAGAAACAGAAAGAATTAATGGAGAGAATCCATGTTGGTGACACAGTTGAAGGAACAGTTAAGAACGTTACAGATTTCGGTGCATTCATCGATCTCGGTGGAGCAGACGGACTTCTTCACATCTCCGAAATGTCCTGGGGCAGAGTAGAGAACCCGAAGAAAGTATTCACTGTTGGCGATAAAGTCAAAGTTCTTATCAAAGAGATCAACGGAGAGAAGATCGCACTTTCCCTTAAATTCCCGGAAGCAAATCCATGGCTCACAGCAGCTGAGGACTTCGCTGTAGGAAACGTAGTTAAAGGTAAAGTTGCACGTATGACAGACTTCGGTGCATTCGTAGAGCTTGCACCTGGTGTAGATGCACTTCTTCACGTATCCCAGATTTCCAGAGAGCACGTTGCCAAACCTGCAGACGTACTGTCAATCGGACAGGAGATCGAAGCTAAGGTTGTTGACTTCAACGGCGAAGACAAGAAGATCAGCCTGAGCATGAAAGCTCTTGAGGCACCGGCTGAGGAAGCTACAGAAGAATAATCAAGAGAATACTCATAAATATTCAGAAACCGGCTTTGTATGAGGATGATCATACAGAGCCGGTTGATTGTTTTTTCAGATTACGAATGTGGTCAGCAGCTACAGGAGCATCAGAGTAATGCTGCAGACAGTCAGGAAGGAGATAGGATGTCCATAAAAGGAATTTATGATATACACTGTCATATTGTACCCGGTGTAGACGATGGAGCCACAGATATAGGAGAAACCGTAAAATTACTCCGGATGGAATATGAACAGGGCGTGCGGACGGTTATCGCAACTCCCCATTTCCGCTTTCGGATGTTTGAAACACCTGTGGAGAAAGTCAAAGAGCAGTTCAGACTGGTGGAGAAAGCGGCATCAGAGATCAGCCCGGATCTCCATGTGTATCTGGGATGTGAGTTTCACGCCAATATGGAGATGCTTCCCATGCTCAGAGAACAGAAAGTAATGACAATGGCCGGTTCGCGGTATGTTCTTACAGAATTTTCCCATAACTCGGAAGAAAGCTATATACGGGAACGTCTCGGTGCATTGCTCTCCGGAGGATATAAGCCAATCATGGCACATATAGAACGTTACGAAGCCACACGCAACAGTCTGGATTTTGTGGAAGAACTGGCAGATATGGGCGTCTATATGCAGATCAATGCAGACAGCATCACAGGAAAAGACGGATTTTTTACCAAACGGTACTGTAATAAAATCATGAAAGACGGACTCCTTCATTTTGTCGGATCAGACTGTCACAACAGTGCAAAGAGGAGCAGCAGGATTGGAGAGGCATATCGTATGGTTTCAGCGAAATTCGGGCAGGACTATGCAGATGAACTGTTTATTCATAATCCCGCAGAAATTCTGAAACAGAAACAAAAACATGAGGCTACAGATTGACTTTTTTTATTGGCTGATATACAATAAAATCGGTTTATGTCAATTTTGCTGTTTACTTTCAGAAATACATAAGACAGAATATTACCTGTGAACAGTAATGTACAAAACTATAAAGAAAAAAGGGAAAAGGAAATTATCAGATGTTAGACAATTTGAACAGTAACTTTGAGAGCAGCAAAGCACAGAGACCCGATGCAAATGATGATGAAGTCGAAATCGACTTACTGGAAATATTTTATGCGCTCAAGAAAAAAATCCTTCTGGTACTGATGGTTGCTCTTGCCGGAGGCTGTATTGCAGCAGCATATACACAGTTTTTGATGACACCGATCTACAGCTCCACATCCAGTATCCTTGTACTTTCGAAAGAAACCACACTGACATCACTGGCGGATCTGCAGTTAGGTGCCAGCCTGACCAGTGATTATACAGTTCTGATCACAAGTACTCCTGTGATGGAGCAGGTAATTTCAGATTTGAATCTGGATATGACTGCAGAACAACTGAAAGAAAGCGTAAGTATCAATAATCCTACAGATACCCGTATCCTTGAGATTACTGTCAATAATACAGATTCTAAAATGGCAAAGAAGATCGTAGATGAGATTGCGAATGTCTCCTCATCCTATATTGGTGATAAAATGGAAGTTATTCCGCCTAAGATTATTGAAGTTGGTAAGATTGCTACTGTAAGAACTTCTCCAAGCGTAAAGAAGAATGCAGCACTCGGCTTCTTACTCGGTTTCCTTGCATGTGCGGCAATTGTGGTTGTATACGCTGTAATGGATGATACTATTAAGACAGAGGAAGATATTGAGAAATACCTGGGAGTTTCTGTTCTTGCCAAGGTTCCTGACAGAAAAGATTTTATAAATGCGAAGAACAGGAAATCAAAGAACAAGAATAAGAAGCACCATTAAACCGATGGAGGAATCTGAGCAATGAAGAAACTCAATTTAACAGATAAAAGAAATCCGGATTATTTTTACAGTGAGGCGATCAAAACTCTGCGTACCAATATTCAGCTGTCGGGTCAGAGCATAAAGACAATTCTGGTTACAAGCTGTTATCCAAACGAAGGTAAGAGTGATATAGTACTCAGTCTTGCCCAGGAGCTTGGGAGCATTGGCAAGAAGGTTCTCCTTCTGGATGCGGATATCAGGAAGACTGCATATGCCGGACGACTGGGTGTGGAAGAGGAAGTGAAAGGTCTCTCACAGCTTCTGAGCGGTCAGGTGGGACTACAGGAGATTATTTATTCTACAAACTTTTCGAATATGGATATCATATTCGGAGGTCCAAGTGCACCGAATCCGTCAGGACTTCTCAGTGAGAATATCTTTAAGGTATTCTTAAAGGAAATCAGAGAATATTATAATTATATCCTGATCGATACACCGCCTATTGGAACAGTAATTGATGCGGCAGTGATAGGAAGATGCTGCGATGGTGCAGTCTTTCTGATCGAACCGGGAAATGTCAGGTACCGGGATGCACAGAAAGCATTTAAACAGTTGGAAAGAAGCGGATGCCGTATTCTTGGAGCTGTTATGAACAAGATAGATACCAGTGATGACAAATATTATTCTTCTTATTATAAGCATTATGGAGAGTATTATCGCAGAAGTGACGAAGAAGCCCAGATTAAATAATACGGGCAGTTATCTGGCAGTAAGACAGAAACCATGATTAATGATAAAGGAGAATTTGGAAAAGTGAGCAAAATAAGGAAGAAAAAAATAAAAAAGACGAATATCTTACTGGGCTTTATCTGCATTCTTCTGGCAGTTCTCCTGGGCTTTATTCTTGTGACCAGTTATAAATCGGAACAGAAGGAATCCAGACACCTGTCAGAAATTGCAGACGACCAGCAGAGTGGGATTGAAGATTACGAAGCAGTAAAAGAACGTGCAAAAGAGCTGGAGGAGATATCTTCCGAAGAAGCAGAAGATACAGAAGATATTAAATCAAAGAACACAGAAGACACAAAAGACACAGAAAAAACGGATACAGCTGACACAGAAGATGCAGATAAGACAGAAGATACAAAAGATAAGACGACAGTTGCTTCAGGCATTGTGTGCTGGGGAGATGATCTGATCAATGGGGAAGAATCCAATACATATTCCTATATGACAGTACTTCAGAAGCTTCTGACCGATAATGGCTATAATATGACAGTAATCAATAAAACACTTCAGGGAGGCGGCACTCTTTCCATGATGAAGATGGCTGGTGTAAGTAATGAAACCCTTCAGGGCTATATTACCAGACATCAGCAGGCTGCAAACGGTGCCCAGCTGAATGTGACAGAGACCGGAATACGTGATCTGACAGAAGAACAGACTACAAGAAATGATATGGATTGTATTCCTGTTATCTTCATGGGATATTATGGCGGCTGGAATCATGATCCTGCAGAACTGGCAGACCAGCAGGAACAGATTTTAAATACATTTCAGAATAAAGATCAGTTTATTGTAGTAGGAACACGCCCTATGGACGGAAGTGTAACCTCTGAAGCACTGGATCAGGTGCTCAGCCAGAAATGGGGAGAACACTATATCAGTCTTGCAGATGTGACTGCACAGCCGTCTTCTACCTATGAGGCCCAGCAGGCAATGGCAGAGGCAATATTGCAGAAATTGCAGGAGCTTAATTATATCAGCAAAAACTGATGAGATAACTGAAATACAGAGATTGAAGGAATGAAAATGAAAAAAAACACAAGAAAAGCCATCAGACAGCGTAAGATCTGTATGCTTTTGATTATTATCCTGATCATAATTCTTTCCATTCTTGGCGGCGGTTATTATCTGTTAAGTCAGAAAAATGCTACATCGTCAAAAGCCGGCGGTCAGAACAGTGACAGCCGGAATCAGACGGATTTGAACCAAAACAGTGCTACTGTGGAATATAAAGGTGAGACATACAAATATAACGATCATCTCAGCAATTATTTATTCCTGGGAATTGATACAAGGGAAGCTGTAGATACTTATCAGTCACAGGCAGATGCCGGGCAGGCAGATGCAATTTTCCTGGTGTCCATGGATCGTGCAACAGAGAAGATAAAGGTTCTGTTTATTCCACGAGATTCCATGACCAGGATAGAAGTATTTAATCCATATGGTCAGAGCCTTGGAGAGACAACAGATCATCTGAATATACAGTATGCCTTCGGGGATGGAAAAGAGAAAAGCTGTGAACTGATGAAAACAGCAGTTTCCAATATGCTGGACGGACTTCCGATTCAGGGGTATTGCTCCATGAATATGGATGGTATTTCAGTGATCACAGATTTCGTAGGTGGAATACAGCTCACAATCCCTGATGACAGTCTCGCAGATGTGAATCCGGAATATAAAAAAGGTGCTGTTGTGGATATCACAGGGGAAACTGCAGAACAGTTTGTAAGATATCGTGACATTGACAAAACCCAGAGTGCTCTGGTCCGTCAGGAGAGACAGAAAACCTTTCTTCAGGCACTGGTGCAGAAGGCTCAGGAAAAAGCAGGAGAGGACGCCGGATTTGTGACAGGTCTCTATGACAGTGTTAAAAGCTATACAGTTACAAATATGGGTAATGATATATTTGCCAAATTGCTGGCTGCATCACAGAATGGAATCACTGATACAGAGACAGTACCGGGTGAGGGAACACATGGGGAGAACTTTGATGAGTACCATATTGATGAAGATGCATTGTCGGACTTGATTATTTCCATGTTTTATGAGAAAATCTGATTGTATTAGTCATAGTATGATGAATACAGAATACACTGTACAGTGATAAATAATTATCACTGTTATTATTCAGAGATAGTCCGTGCAGACATTCTGTACGGTTATCTATATAAAAATTAATCCAAAAGGAGAGGTGCATTATGAAAATCGCGAAGAAATTTATGACACTTGCTTTAGCAGCTGCCCTTGGAGTAGGATGTGCTACTGTAGGTGTTGGTGCAGCGCCAAGCAACACAAGTGATATGGCTGCGGTAGCGCCAAGTAGGACAAGCGAAACTACTGTGGATTCTGAACATTCTTCAATTTATGAAGTTGTTAAGGAACTTGAGAAAACACAGGGCTTTGCTGATCTGCAGGCAAAATATAAAGATCTGGCAGATGCTTTTAAACAAATCAATGATGGAACAATGAAGATGGAAGATTTCATAAAAGTATTGAAATCCCTTTCCGTAGATGAAGCAGACAAAGCAGACCTTGAAGATGCCATTGCTAAACTCGAAGGAAAAATGATTGTTACATTTGTCAATGAATTCAACGTACTGAAGCCAGAAGAAGCAAAGCCTAATGATGACGGAACATATGAAGTAAAGCTTAATGTTCCGAGTCTTACAGACACTATGGAAGGTATTCAGCTTTGGGTCTACAGCAAAGACGGCACAAAGAAGTTTGTAGTCATTGATCCGGTTAATATTGACAAAGAGGGCAAAACTCTTACTGTTAACTTAAACGATGGAGATTTCTTCATGGTAATCGCAGACGCGAAATAATCAATAATTCGGAATCAGAACGCAGTCGCCAGAGATGGCGGCTGTTTTTTTGTAGAAATATGTTGCATTTTTTTATTGATGTAGTTATGATAAAACACAACGTAAATCTTTTTGTCTTTAAATCGTCGCTTTGCCGCGTTTGAAGATATGGATAATACATATCTTGAAGTATGAGTCTGCCTTGTAACACAGGCAGAATGGCGAAGTATACCCAGAATACGGAGGTAAGATATCCAGTGTGGTATGTGATGCAGGTGCGCACAGGCACCGAAGAAAACATCCGCTGTCAGTGTCAGCGGTTAATAAACAGCAATGTCTTAGAACGCTGCTTTATCCCATATTACCAACAGAAGAAACGATTTCAGGGCGAATGGCATATCCAGGAAAGAATCCTCTTTCCCGGGTATGTCTTTTTAATTACCCAAAATCCGGAAAAACTGGTAAATGGACTCAGGAAAGTAATCGGACTGACGAAACTGATTGGAACCGGCGATGAGATCGTCCCACTGGTTCAGGAAGAAATAGATTTGCTT
>ERZ840371.4083-NODE-4083-length-11234-cov-2.843367_pt1 | contig 11234 bp, 8 predicted proteins | sample MGYA00519937_ERZ840371 | MGnify/ENA primary metagenome ERZ840371 (study PRJEB31850, sample SAMEA3708873) | human gut metagenome | biome: human gut; feature: human-associated habitat; material: faeces | place: China | collected 2014 ... | reverse complement strand
AATTGCAAGAAAATCTGCTCGAAACTGCACCGGTCTCATTTTAGAAACACACTCTTAATGAAAGGAACGTGAAGATTCATGCGGAAACTGCACTCGCTGATATCGCTCCTGCTGGTGCTGCTGATGCTTGCACCCTGTGCACTGGCAGATGCGCCGCTGCTGCAAGCCGCGTCGGACTGGAATTTGGCGGATACGCCCCTGTCGGTTACGCTTTCCATCAGCCTTCAAGCACATGCGCCTTTTGATGAGACGCGCACGGCGATGCTTGACCGTGTACTTGCGCCGCTGTCGCTGAATTTGTATGCGGCGGACGGCGAAAGCGGCGTTTCCGTGCTGATGAATGGCAACGAGCTGCTGACGATGGCGCAGAAGGGCGACGCAGTGCAGTTCTCCTGTATGCCGAACGTTTCCTATGCATCGCTGGACGGGAATGCGCTGGAACTGCTGCTCGGCACGTCTTCAAATTCCATCGACCTGCGCGCTGTTGACGGTACGTTCGAGAAGTGGATTGACGACGGCTGGGTGCTGTCAAACGCGATTTTAGAGCCTTTCGCGGAGTACGGCAAACGCAAGAGCGTCAAGACGACCATCAAGGACATGGGGCTGGCGCGCTCCTGCACGGATTATACCTTCTCCAAGTCGAAGCTGGAGGAAATGCAGCAGACGCTTTTGTCCCTCTGCCCGGAAGGCGATTTGCATGACCTGATTGCGTCGCTGACCTTCTCCGGCACGCAGAAACTGCGCGTCTACCGCACAGAGGACGAAGTACCGCTGCGTGTGGAGTACAACGGCGTCTGCGGCGTGGAGGGCAAGCTGCGCACGGTCAAGCTCGTCTGGCGCACAAAGCGAGAGAACGGCGAAACACGCGATGAAATCACGCTGACGTCCCCCGCCAAGAGCGGCACGGACAAGAACACGCTGGATTTTGAGCGTATTATGACATTTTCCAGCGGCAAAATCACCATGCAGGGCACTTGCTCCTACAAGGTGACGGCGAGCAAGCAGACGACGCAGACCGAGGTCACGTTTGACTTGACGAACCGCTTGGAGAATGACAGCGACAACGTGAGCGGCAGCGTGGCTATCAAGCGGCAGCTGCCGGGCGAAGATTACGCCACGAAGCGCACCATCACGCCGAATGTCGCCCTGTCCGGGAACGCAGAAGCGCCGGAGATCAGCGGGACAATCGGCTATCAGGAAGAAAAGCGCTACGGCACGACTGAAGAATGCGTGATTACGCTGCGTGCGGCACGCGCAAGCGAATCCCTGTGGAAGGACACCGCGGCGACGATGGAACTGTCCACGCTCAGCGCGGAAACGCTGCAAAACCTGCGCAGCCAACTCAGCGGCGCAATTGCGACTGCTATCGTCCGCCCGCTGATTCAGGTTCTCAGCGCAGAGGACGCGGCGTTCTTCTTCTACGAAATGTCGGATGAGGACGTTCAGACCATTCGGCAGGCGGCAGAATCCGCCGTCGAAATCGAATGACACCCGATAAGGAGGGTAAACCCATGCTGAAACGAATCCTATCTGTCCTGCTCTGCGCGGCGCTGCTGCTTGGCGGCACGGCGCTTGCTGCCAAAGAGGATGACTATACGCTCCCGGAACTGCTCTACCAGCAGTTTGCTGTGCAGGATTACCCCATTCGAGGCTCGGTTGCGGTTACGGCGTCCGGCACGGCGTCGTGGCTGGATTTCCTGCTACCGTTGACGGCTTCGACGCTGCATGTGCGCCTGCTGAATCTGGAGGACAGCGACGATTTCCAGTATCAGGTGTTTTCGCAGGATGACAGCGGCAGCCAGCAAGGCTTGACGCAGCTGTACCGCGTGGGCGACACGCTCTACCTGCGCACGGATGTGCTGCCGGATGTGCTGCTGTCCATGCCGCTGGCGGAATCGGGAAAGAGCAATCCATCGTTCTACTCTGTGCTGGCGGAGATGATGGCGCAGCCCGATATCCTCTGGGAAAGCATGTGGCAGCCGGCGCTGGAGGAATATCTGAACGAACTGGAGCTGTGGCTGGCGGATTACGCCGCGGAACCTGACACGATGACTGAAAACGGCGAGCTTGTCATGCGCGTCAGCTATGTGATTCCAGCGGATGACGTGAAAGAACAAACGAAGCTGATGTGGAAGCAAGCGCTCTATGACGAGACGCTGCTGACGCTTTTGCGCCCGATGATGACGGAGGAGCAGCAGGCGGCCTACCTCAATCCGGCGCTGGGCTACTTCTACGATGCCTGCATTGACGCCCTGCCGCTGTCGGGTGATTTGCGCCTGTCACGCAAGTTCTCTGCGCGTGGCGATACGCTGTCCGTGGCGGTGGCGCTGCCTCTGCCGCAGAATGCGTGGGGCTACACGACGCTGACCTTCCGGCAGGAGGGCAGCACGACTGCGCTTGTGCTGAACAGCGCGACGCAGACGCTGACATTCAGCATGGCGTCGGCGGACGGCAACCAGAACGCAATTACGGGCAGCATCAGCAGTGTACCCGCCGCGTTCGTAACGGACGCAAAGACGCTGCAGGCGAAATTCACCATGACCAGCCAGCATTCCGAAACGCAGGACAGCGACGGCACACGCCATGATGACAGTGCGTGGACGCTGACCATCGAGCCGGACACCGACGGCGCGGAAGCAGCGGATTTGGTGACGTTTGAACCGATTACGGCGGAACTTTCCCTCCAGTACAGCACCGAAAGCAGGGAAGGCGCGCCGATTCAGCTGCGCGTGATTGCCGCGCTGCACATGGCGGAAGCGGACGTCGGCGTGAAGATGGCACTGCGCACAACGAGCCGCTGGAACGCCCTGACCCTGCCGACGCAGGGCGCGGAGGACGTGATGAGCATGGATACCATGCGCGCTGTGCAGCTGCTGACGACGGCATCGGACAACCTGACGCGGCTGATTGCAGGCGGCAGTGCGCCGGCAGCTACGACCGCGCCGGAACTGCCCACACCCGAACCGAACACGACACCCATTCCGTCGATGACGGGAGAATAATCAGCAAAATCGCCGCAGTGCATCACAAACTGCGGCGATTTTTGTCGGAAAGGGAGAAATGCTCATGCGGAATGCGCGCGCACTTCAGCGGATTGCCATCATTCTCGCGGTTTTGTTTGCGCTGTCGCTGCTGCCGGTGATGGCGGTCGCGTTCTACAATCACCCGCGCGCGGACGACTACACCTACGGCGCGGTGCTGCGCAAGGTCATTGACGCAGGACAGGGGCTGCCGGAGGCTGTCGCAGCTATTGCCGCCTACGTCCGGAGCACCTATGCGCGCTGGCAGGGGTCGTTCAGCGCAGTGATGCTGTTCACGCTTCAGCCGGGCGTGTTTTCCGACAATGCCTATTGGCTGACGACCGCCCTGACGCTCCTGCCGCTGCTGCTTGGCACTGGGATGCTCCTGCGTCAGCTGGGGAAGATGCTCCACGCGCCGCGCACAATGGTTGTGCTGATTTTCTTGGCGCTCATGACGCTGAGCATCCAGCTTGTGCCGGATTTGAACCAGACGTTCTACTGGTTCAACGGCGGATGCTACTACACGTTCTATTATGCGCTTTCGCTGATGCTGCTGACGGGCACCCTGCGGATTTGCACCGACGGAAAGTGCCGCGCCGGGCGGACTGCATTGTGCATGTTGCTTGCGTTCTTTATCGGCGGCGGCAACTACACGACCATCCTCGTTACGCTGATTCTGCTGATGCTCCTGCTTCTTGCGCTGCTTGTGCGGAAAAACCCCGCTTGGCGTCAGATATTGCTCGTCATGGTCGCGCTGCTGACTGCGTTCGCTATCAACGCCGCCGCACCCGGCAACCGCGTCCGTGCGGCGACCATCCCGCGCTCGATGGATGCGGTTCCCGCGATTCTCTACTCCTTCGACCGGGCGTGGGTGCGCGTGTCGGGATGGTTTGGCTGGCCGCAGGGAATTGCCATTGCGCTTTTTGCCCTGCTGATGTGGGATTTCGTCGGGCAGTGCGGGTTGAAATTCCGTTTTCCACTGCTGAAAAGCGCGCTGGCGTATGCCATCTTTTCGGCGCAAATGACGCCGTCGCTTTTTGCAATGGCGAATGTCGGGCCGGGGCGGCAAATCGACATCTACTACTATGCGTATGGCTGGCTGCTGCTTTGCTGGACGTTCCTCTGGATCGGCTGGCTGCGGAACAGCCGCATTGGCACGAAAATCGACGCGGCGCTTTCGCATCTGACGCGCCATTCCGCCGGAATCGTCGCCATATTGTCGCTCGCGCTGGTGCTGACACTGCCATCTGCGCATCCGACGGCGGGTGCAAGTCCGACGAGCGTTGCAGCGGCGAAAGCGCTCATCAGCGGCGAGGCGCAGACGTATCATCAGCAGTACACCGAAATCCTCCAAACGCTGCGTCAGCCCGGCGAGATTTGCGAAATCCCGGATGTTGCGGTCTGCCCGGCGTTCCTGAACCCGCTGGGGCTGGTGGACGAGGGGCAGTCGGGCTACTGGGTGAATCAGGCGCTGGCAAACTATTTCGGGCATCAGAAAGTCGTCAAAACCGAAGAAACGCCATAAAGAAAGGGGACTGCCCGCGATGGACAGCCCCCATTTTTATGCCTGTGGGAAAATGCGTTTGTTGACGAAGAAAAACACCACCGCGGAAATCGTGCCGTTGAAGAAGAGCGTGCCGAGCGTGTACACCCAATCCGGCACGAACTTCACCGCCACCGCGACCCAGATGCAGTTAATCGAGTTCACCAGGCAGGTAATCACGATGAACGCAAGCGCATACAGCAGCACCTGCCGCGCGAGATGCCCTTTGGCGCGGAAAACGTACTTGCGCTGAAGCGGAAAGTTCACGCATTCGCCAAGTACCATCGCCGTCATGTACGCGCACAGGTACGGCAGCCCGCCATGCGCCGTGTCGTAGCCGAAGATGTTCCAGCGGAAGGTTTCGCCCAGCAGCGTCATTTCGATGCCGGGCCAGCCGAAGTCACGCATTGGCAGAAAGGCGAATGCGCGCGGCAGAAAGAGCAGCAGCACTTATTTCAGCACTGTCACGACGCCGGAGACAATCAGGTACAGCCCGCCCTCGCGCAGCCACGCCGGGCAGCGGGATGAATGCGGCTGGCTTGTGTCCGCCATGAAAAGCCTCCTCAGCGATAGATTTTCCGCTCGTGAACGTCCTCAATGCCGGAAAGACGGTGGAAGAACGTGTTGATGATGTCGCGCCATTCACGGGCGTTGTGCAGCTGCCGCCCGATGCGCTCATCTACTAAAGCACGGTCAAAATCGGGCAGCGGCAGCGCTTTCAGGATGCTCGCGGCGCGCTCCACCCATTCATAGCCCTCAAAATGGTCGTCGTAAATTCGCTGGATCAGCGTCCGCCCGTCGCGCATCTTGAAGGTGTACGGCAAGCGGTGGAAGAAGAGCAGCAGCTCATCCGGGCAGGTCTGCATCGATTCAAAGCGGCGGCGCAGTGCTTCCGGGTATTGCAGAACATAGCCTGTGCCGTCCGCCGTGCGGTCGATGCCGATGGCGTTGCGGTCGGCCTTGTGGTAAGTGCCCCACGCCTGATACTCGTAGCCGTCGGGACTCGGCCCGTAGTGCTGGTTCGGCGTGACCATCCAGCAGATGCCAAGCGGTGCGGTATACTGCTCATAGGCGTGGCGGCTGCCGAGCAGCACATCCGCCAGCGCGTTCTCATCGTCCGGCGCAAAACGATAGGTGAGGCGAATCCAGCGGTGGATGATATCGTCCGGCTGGCAGGCATCGGGATCCCACGCCAGCGCGCCATATGCAAAGAAATTCAGCGCCGCGAAGGGATGCCCGGTCATGCACGCGTCATTACCGAGGTTCGACACCGCCGCCATCGCCATAATGCTGTTGCGCGGCATGTCCGCAAAGAGCTCCTGCCACATTACCGGCATGGCGAAAATGTCAATCTGCTGACCGGTGTACTCCTGCGCCAGCTGCCATTCCAGCGCCAGCTTCGTTTTGGGCATTGCCAGCAGGGTCGGGGAAATCGGTTCGCGGACTTGGAAGTCGAACGGCCCGTTCTTGACCTGCAGAATCACGTTGTCGTCGAACTGCCCATCCAGATAAACGTAATGCTCATATGCTGCCTTCGGACGGTCGGTCTTTTCGTCGCGCCAGTCCTGCTGACAGTTGTAGACGAAACAGCGCCAGACCAGCATTCCGCCGAACGGTTTGAGCGCCCGCGCCAGCATGTTAGCGCCTTCCGCGTGATTGCGCCCGTAGGTGAACGGCCCCGGACGATGTTCGCTGTCCGCTTTGACGAGGAAGCCCGCCAGATCGGGAATCGCTGCGTACACCACTTCCGCCTGATGCTTCCACCACGCCTGCACGCGTTCATCCAGCGGATCAGCCGTCGGGATGCCGTGGCGCATCGGCTGTGAATAGTCGATGGAAACCATCAGCCGCACGCCGAACGGGCGGAAAATCGCCGCCAGCTTCGCCAGATCCGGCAGATCGTCCTCAATCAGCAGCTGTGCCGGGTCGTGCACGTTGACGTTGTTGATGCACAGCACGTTCAGCCCGACGGACGCCATCATACGCCCCAGCTGCCGCATCCGCGCGGGGTCGTAGGTCAGCTTGCCGCCTTGGAAGAACAGACTGCGCCCGGAATATCCGCGCTCGACGTTGCCGTCGGCGTTGTCCCAGCAGTTAATCATGCGCAGCGCGTACTGCGGCGCAGAGGAATGATCCTCCGGCAATGCCGCACCCGACGCGAGCGCCATCAGCAGCCAGTAAGCGCCATACAGCAGCCCAGTTTTGCCACCGGAAATCGTCACGTCGTCGCCTTTGCGCACGGCATGGAACCCTTCGCCCAGCGAATCATCCTCGGCAAGCGAAACGTGCAGGTTCGGGGAGAGCGTCGGCAGTGCCTGCGCAAGCTCGAACGCGGCGACTTCGCGTGGGGACGCAAAATCGGCGGGAACATCAGCCGGTAAAAACGGAAGCCACGAAAGCCATTGATTTGCCATAGACAGGATACCTCCTGTAACGTATTTTACTAAAAGTATAGCATATTTCGCCGACGTGCACAACCCAAAACCAGAAAAGGGGAAGAAATTCGGCGAAAAGTTGACTGGGCGACAGGAAAAACACAACTGTGCGTCGAATTATGCAAAAAACGCCGTTTTTTCAGGCGGCAAAGATGGAAAGGATGAGCCGAAAATGGCCTTTACGGTTCACGCGGTGATGCCGGGAGTGTGGCATATTGTGGACTGCATGGGCGTCTGCATGACGCTGCTGGAGGGCGAAAACGCCGCCATGCTGGTTGACACGGGCTATGGCATTGAGGATGTGGCGGACTTCATGCGCCACATGACGGATTTACCGCTGACGGTGTTCCTGACGCACAACCACCATGACCACGCGCTGGGGGCACGCTGCTTCCCGAAAACGTACATGCTGGAGGCGGATATGGCGGACTGGCGCATGTTCACGGACGACAAGATGCGCCGTCGGGTGCTGACGCAGGCAATCGGAAAGAACCTGCCGGTGGATGAAAAAACGTTTCTCGCGGGTGAAATTCCACTGCCGAAGGTGATGAAGCCCGGTGTGATTGACTTGGGCGGATTAACAGCGGAAATCATCGAAGCGCCGGGGCACACGCCCGGTTCGGCGGTGGTGTATGTGCCGGAGCGGAAGCTGCTGCTGTCCGGCGACGACTGGAACCCCTGCACATGGCTCTTCTTCCCGCAGGCGCTGGGGCTTCGGGAGTACCGCAGCAACATGCGCGGCATCCAGCAGCTGCCGTTTGAGAAAGTCCTCTGTCCGCACCGGGAGGCGCTCTATGACCGCTGGATGTTCGACGACTTCTTCAACGCCTTGACGGATGGCAACCTCCGCGCGGCGGAACCGGTCAATATCGCGCCGTATGAGCAGATCGATACCTGTCAGGCGACGCTGCCGCATGATCAAGTGCTCGTATTCGACTGGGCAAAATCAGGACTGTAAGGAGAAAAAATACCATGAAACAGGATTCCATCCGCATAGCGGCGGATAGTCAGGCGAAGTTCAACAACAACACCGCGTTCTGCATCGGCACAGGTCGCATGGGGCTGGCGCTCCAGCAGGAGTATCAGCAGCAGCTGGCGATGGCGCAGGCGGAATGCGCGTTCACGCACATCCGCGGTCACGGGCTGTTCAGCGACGATATGGCGATTTACCAGCCGTATCAGGATGCGGAAGGAAATTGGCACGAGGGCTACAATTTCACCTACCTTGACCGCGTGATGGATGATTACCGCGCGCAGGGTCTGAAGCCGTTCCTTGAATTGGGATTCATGCCGGAAAAAATGGCGAGCGGCACGCAGACCATCTTCTATTGGAAGGGCAACGTTACGCCGCCGCAGGACGACGCAAAGTGGACGGCGATGGTTCAGGCGACGCTTGCACATTTGGCGGAGCGCTACGGGAAAGAAGAAGTGTCCACTTGGCCGTGTGAAGTGTGGAACGAGCCGAATCTGTCGGGTTTCTGGGAAAATGCGGATGAAGAGAAGTATCATCACCTGTATGCGGTGACGGCGAAGGCAGTTAAGGAAGTGCTGCCGGACATGCGCGTCGGCGGCCCGGCAATCTGCGGCGGCGCGACGTCGCAGGACTGGGTGCGCAATTTCCTGCGATTCTGCAAGGAGAATCAGCTGCCGCTGGATTTCGTGTCGCGCCACGCCTACATGGGCGAAACGCCGGAACACCGCGGGCGCTATCTCTATCACACAATGCGCACGGTGGACAGCCTCCTCGCTGAAATGCAGGAGACGCGCGACATTATCGACAGTTTCCCGGAATACCGCGGGATGGAGATGCACATCACCGAGTTCAACACGTCGTACAACCCGTTCTGCCCGATTCATGACACGAACCTGAATGCGGCGTACATGGCGGGCGTGCTGGCGCGGATGGGCGATGTGGCGGCGTCGTATTCCTACTGGACGTTCGGGGATGTGTTCGAGGAGCAGGGCGTGCCGCCGATGCCCTTCCATGGTGGATTCGGCTTGATTGCCAACGGGCAGATTGCCAAGCCGACACTGTGGAGCTTCGCGTTCTTCTCCCACCTGCGCGGAACACCGGTGCACCGCGACGAACACAGCGTGATTGTCCGCAAGGACGACGGCTCGTATGAAGGCGTGCTGTGGAATCTCTGCCGCACCGACCGCGACGAGCTGACCGTGACGATTGCCCTGCCTGCGGACGGTGAACAGACGCTGACGACGGAGACGGTGGATGAAGTGACGTGCAATCCGCTGAAGGTATGGCATGATTTGGGCGAACCGCGTTCGCTGACGGCAAATCAGCTGCGTCTTTTGCGTCAGGCGGGTCAGCCGGCGGCGGATACGGCGGTGCTTGCGGCGGAAAACGGCGAATGCACGCTGCAAATGACCTTGCGGCAGAACGCCGTCGTGCGCGTTACGCTGTCTGCCAGAAATCAGCAGGGCGATTACGGATACGACTACACTTGGTATCAGCAGCATAGCTGAAATTTGCCCTTGACAACCATGCCCAAATGACGCTATAATATCCTCTGCAATGATGGAAAGAGTACCGGGGATGGATGCGCAAAGAGAGCTGCGGCAGGTGAGAAGCAGCCGGGACATCCGCGGGAACATGGCTCCGGAGCATCACGCGCCTGAACGCCTTTGGGGTGAAGTAGGGTGCGGCGGGTCGCGCCGTTATCCGCAGGATGAGTGATAAATCAGGGTGGCAACGCGGAAAATTCTCCGCCCCTCGGCAAAAAATGCGGGAGGGGCGGTTTTTTATCGTTTCTCTCAAACAGTAATTGGAGGAATGAACTCATGTGTGAATCGTGCAAGAAGCCGTTTTACATCACCACGCCCATTTACTACCCCAGCAGCAACCTACACATCGGTCACGCCTACTGCTCCACGGCGGCGGACTCGATGGCGCGCTTCAAGAAGCTGATGGGTTATGACGTGTACTTCCTGACCGGCACGGACGAGCATGGCCAGAAGATTGAGCGCAAGGCAAAGGAACAGGGCGTCACGCCGAAGGAGTATGTGGACAAGATTGTCGCGGGCATCAAGGATCTGTGGAAGCTGATGGACATTGATTACAGCGATTTCATCCGCACGACTGACGACCGCCACGTCAAGTGCGTGCAGAAGATTTTCAAGCAGCTGTACGATCAGGGCGACATCTACAAGTCTGAATACGAGGGCTGGTACTGCACGCCCTGCGAATCCTTCTGGACGGAATTGCAGCTCAAGGACGGCTGCTGCCCGGACTGCGGTCGCCCGGTGGAAAAGACGCGTGAAGAATCCTACTTCTTCCGCCTGCAGAAGTACGCCGAATGGCTGATTCAGTACATCGAGGAGCATCCGGACTTCATCCAGCCCGCCAGCCGCGCCAACGAGATGCTGAACAACTTCCTCCGTCCGGGGCTGGAAGACCTGTGCGTCAGCCGCACGTCCATCAAGTGGGGCATTCCGGTCACGTTCGACGAGAAGCACACGGTGTATGTCTGGATTGACGCGCTGAGCAATTACATTTCCGCGCTGGGCTACGGCACGGACAATGACGCGCTGTTCCAGAAGTACTGGCCGGCTGATGTCCACCTGGTCGGCAAGGAAATTGTCCGCTTCCATACCATTATCTGGCCGATTATGCTCCACGCGCTGGGGCTGCCGCTGCCCAAGCAGGTGTTCGGCCACGGCTGGCTGGTCATCAATGGCAAGAAGATGGGCAAGAGCGTCGGCAACGTCGTTGACCCGGTCGTGCTGTGCAACCGCTATTCCTCCGATGCTGTGCGCTATTTCCTCATGCGCGAAATGCCCTTCGGCTCGGACGGCGAATTCACGCTCAAAGCCATGCTGACGCGCATCAATTCCGACCTTGCGAATGACCTTGGCAACCTTGTCTCCCGCACGGTCGCGATGATTGAGAAGTACTTCGGCGGCACGATTCCCGCCATCGACGCGGTGGATGAAGCTGTTGACAAGCCCATCTGGGACGAGGCGGAGCAGCTCTCCGGCAAGGTGGAGAACTACGTCAACGCCTTCCAGTTCTCCAACGCGCTGGTGGAAACATGGAAGCTCATCAGCGATTGCAACAAGTATATCGACATGACGCAGCCGTGGGTGCTGGGCCGCAGCGAAGAGGGTCAGCCGCGTCTGAAGACGGTGCTGTACACGCTGGCAGAGTGCGTCCGCCGCGTCGCCGTGATGATTGGCTTCGTTATGCCGCGCACGCCGGAACGCATTTTCGAGCAGCTGGGC
>ERZ840371.4080-NODE-4080-length-11244-cov-2.517294_pt1 | contig 11244 bp, 8 predicted proteins | sample MGYA00519937_ERZ840371 | MGnify/ENA primary metagenome ERZ840371 (study PRJEB31850, sample SAMEA3708873) | human gut metagenome | biome: human gut; feature: human-associated habitat; material: faeces | place: China | collected 2014 ... | reverse complement strand
TTATTCGTAGATATAGCGGATCTCAATGGAGTTTCCAACCGAATGCACCTTTGCAAGTGCCCCACTGATCATCGGCATCATCGGCGCCAGATGTCCGATATCCAGATCCATGATCACGGGGACCTCATATTCCGCAAGCAGTCCCATGACTGCCTCATACTGGTCAATGCCAAACATCTCACTTCCGTGACAGTACGGCCGCCCGATCAGAAATCCTTTCACATGCTCGAACCAGCCTGCATTCTTCATCTGCCAGATGGCGCGGCGGATCGACATAATATTCAGATCACAGGATTCTAAGAACCAGATGATTCCATCCTCCTCGTAGCGATCCTGAAACGCACGTACCTCATCAAACGAAGTGCCGAGCAGATTCACCAGACAGTCCATGCAGCCTCCGATCAGTCTTCCCTTGATCGTCACTTCCTCATCCGGAAATCGTCTAAGCCTAAACGGCTCCGTCACATTGTAAGGGACAAGCGGATGTCCCGCATCCTTGAGACTCTCACGCTCCCAGCGGTCATAATTGCCGACCTCGCGCTTTTCACCTCTTAGGACTTCATAAGCATCCTTCAGTGACGCATGCCACGGCTGCATGCCGAATGCCGGTGCACACGGTCCATAGATTGCCGCAGTGTCACAAAGTGTTGTCAGAAGAAAGGTAAAATTCGTATTATCCGAATACCCCATAAACCACTTGGGCTTCGCCATCTGGATCCGTTCAAAATCAATGTATGGTACGATTTCACACATCAGCTCTCCGCCACCACAAGACATCAGTATCTGCGACTCATCGCTGCAATATGCCTCGTTCAATTCCTCTGCACATTTCTCCGGTGTGTTGCTGATGCCGATTCCAAGATCCGCATAACAATTGTCGCCTGCCACCGTCTTATGTCCCATCTCTTCAAAAATGCGCCGCGCATTGGCAAAAGCACTCCTGTATGGTTCCGTCGCACAGCCAAAAGCCGGCGCAACAAATCCGATCGTTCCGTTTTTCTCTAAAAAATCAGGGTATCTCATATGCGCCCTCCTTTTTCCCCATACTACCCCAAATCCGGTCGGTATGCAACTAAACTATTTCTTAATTTTTTGCAGAAAAAAACCGCCAGAATGAACTGACGGTCTGATTGCAATCTCTTATACGGTTCCGAAACGAACCATGTATTTCATTTTCTGACTGGAATAGTGCATATAGGCACGCAGATTTCTCCATACGGAACTGTCCCTGCGATACCGGAAAGCCGTATCATAGAGTATCTTCTGCCGGTTGCACCACTGATAGATATCGATGAGATCCAGCCTCTCTACCTTGCGAAGATTCCGCATAAAGATCTCAAGCTTGGACATCTCATTTTCCGTCCGGATATACAGATGAAAAATCGTATTCGGACATTCAATTGTGATCTGCTGCGCCTGTAATGTTTCCCTCAAACACGCTGCCTCCCCTCATTTCATAAATCCATCGTACAATACCTTTCGACAAAATTCTATACAATATCTTGCTCTATATTTTATATTTCCCATGCTTTGCAGGCTACGCTTTCCTATCGGAAAAAGCCTTATGCAGTACGCCCTCCCCGCTCAGGAAATCCGGTATAAAACTCTCCTCTGCGACATCCCCCTCCTGAATGAAAGCCTGTTCGACTCCAATCCGGATTGCTTCATCGATATAATCGTTATACTCACGCTTCGACACACGGCGTGCAAGCTCCGGGAAACGGTCTGCATGCGGCAGCGGCGTATACTGGCTCATCATACTTAAGTATATCTGATTTCCGTAATGTTCATGCAGGTATGTAACAATTTTCTGTGCTTCTTTCACCTTTCCCGGAAGAAGCAGCTGACGTACAATGACACCTCGGCGCATGATCGCGCCTTCCTCATCCTCCATCGGTGCACTGCGCCGAGCTTTCGCATCGGTCGCAATTTTGCCTGTGTTCTCTTTTTCACCCTCTTCTATTGACTTTGCTGCTCCCTGCTCCAATGTCTCCCACATAAATTCCGGGTGTGGCTGCTGGCGCACCATCTCTGCGATTGCGTCCTTCGCAACCGAAGGATAGTCCGGTGCATGGGAATATTTTCCTGCGGTCTGCATATCCATATATTTGAAATCAGGAAGATAGATGTCCACAATGCCTTCGAGCATTTTTAATGTATCTACCTTCTCGTATGCACTCGTGTTGTAGACAATTGGAATGTGAAGTCCCTGACGCCGTGCCTCCTCCACAGCCACGATAATGTCTGGAACATACTGTCCCGGTGTGACCAGATTGATGTTGTTCGCCTTCTGCTCCTGCAGTTCTAAGAAGATCTCAGCGAGCCGTTCCCTGCTGATTGCAATGCCCGACTCACCCTGTGCGATCGGCTCATTCTGACAGAAAACGCAGTGCATCGCGCAGCCGCTGAAGAACACGGCTCCGCTCCCGTTTGTTCCGCTGATGCACGGTTCCTCCCAGTAATGCAGCGCCGCCCGCGCGACGCGGATAGTTGCATCCATAGCGCACACGCCTTTGGCCCCCTGCATACGGTTGACATGGCACTCTCTCGGGCAGAGCACACAATCCTTGTATGATTCGTTTTCCTTATATAATGAAGAAATTGTTAAATTTTGCTTTTTCATGTCTTTCCCTTGCGATTTCCTTTCAAAAACTCTACAATGAGTTTAACATAAACAATCATGCTTGAATAAGGAGTTACCAGAATGAATCAGTCAAACTGTATGGTTGCCCAGTCCGGCGGCCCAACTGTAGCCATCAACGCCAGCTTAGCGGGAGTGATCGACGGAGTAATGCGCTCCGGCAAATACGCTACCTGCTACGGATCGATCAACGGAATTCTCGGAATTTTAAACGAAAACTATTTAAATCTCACCGAGATGATCGATGACGAAGAGAAACTCGAACGCCTTAAGGTGACACCTGCGATGTATCTCGGTTCCTGCCGACATAAGCTTCCAAATTACAAGGATGACGATTCTCCTTATGTATTTATTTTTAACCAGTTTGCCAAATTAAACATTAAGGCATTCTTTTACATTGGTGGTAACGATTCCATGGATACGGTTCTTAAGTTATCCGATTATGCCGCCAAAATCAATAGTGATATTCGTATTATCGGCATTCCGAAGACAATTGATAACGATCTGTGCGTGATCGATCATACACCGGGATTCGGTTCCGCTGCCAAATATATCGCAAGCACTATGCTCGAAGTGGCACACGACACTTTTATTTACGCGGTAAAAAGTGTTACGATCGTAGAAATCATGGGACGCGACGCCGGCTGGCTGACCGCATCAAGTGCCTTGGCGAGAAATGAATATAATACGGCTCCGCACCTGATCTATCTTCCGGAGGTCGCTTTTGACAAGGAACAGTTCTTAAATGATATCCGTGAGAAATTAAAGACACTCAATAACGTGATCGTTGCAGTATCCGAAGGAATCCGCGACGAGAACGGGGATTACATTACCGCATCCAAGGCTGTCGCAGACCAGTTCGGACACCAGCAGCTTTCCGGTGCCGGTAAAGCACTTGAATTTCTTGTAAAGGAAAATATCGGCGTCAAGGTGCGTTCTGTAGAAGTTAATGTACTCCAGCGTTGTGCGGCACATATGGCGTCCGCTACCGATTTAAATGAATCCTTCACACTTGGCAATAAAGCGGTATCTCTTGCGGAGGAAGGGATTACCGCAAGCATGGTAACATTAGAGCGTGTATCCAACACCCCTTATGAGGTTTGCTACGATCACGCACCGATCGCCGGTATTGCAAACGAGGCCAAATCCATTCCGCGTGAATGGATCAACGAGACGGGCAATGATATCACGCCTGCATTATATGAATACTTAAAACCACTGATTCAGGGAGAAGTTTCTATCTCCTACAAAGATGGCATCCCGGTATATATGCCGGTATCACACTTAAAGCCGCGCGCTTAAATATTACTTTCGATAACGTGTTGCTTAAGTGTTCCCTGAGACATCTTAGCTTTTTCGAAAGTTAACACACTTAAAGGAAGGAATCTTATATGGCAACAAACAAAACAAAGCTTACAGTAAGGCGAAAGAAACGCCGCAACCGTGCGATCGCAGTCGCTGCATTGACCGGAACCGCCGCCTCTCTTCTTGGCGTATATATTGGTTTCGGTATCTATTATAACAACCACTTTTTCCCGAAGACAACGATCGGTGATCTCGCCTGCGGCAATAAGACCGCGGATTATGTGGAGAGTAAACACACAGACGGAGCAAGCACTTATCTCCTGACCGTGCTTGACAGAGAGGGCAACAAATTCCATATCGCAGGACCTGATTTTGATTACCGATATCAGGCAAATGGTGAAGAGGCTGCCTTACTCAAGAAACAGAACGGATTCTCCTGGCCCGTCCAGATTTTCCGTACACATGCGTACGAGATGAACCGTTCCTTCACCTATGATAAGGACGCTTTGACAGATCTCATAGATGATCTTACCATCTTTGACGAAGACTACATTACCAAGCCCGAAGATGCGCGCATTGACCTGTCAGAAGATGATGCAAAGGTAATCGATGAAGTCGATGGTAACGAGCCGATCCACGATCAGGTGTTAAGGGAGATCACGCAGGCGGTGGACAATCAGGAGACGAAGATTACACTCTCCGATGCCTGTTATGAAGAACCTGCGGTACATGCCTCGGACAGCATCATCAGTGACACGATGGATAAGATTACCAAATACACTGCTTCCACCGTTCACTATCTGATCGATGGCGTGGATGAAAATCTGGACTCCAAGACGATTCTCCATATGTTAGACATCAATGATGACGGAAATGTGGAATTAAACGACGAGAAACTGGCACAGTTTGTACAGCATCTGGCCAGCACCTACAATACATACGGAGATGTCAGAGATTTTAAGACCTCATCCGGCGACACGGTGAAGATCGGAGGCGGCGACTATGGATGGGTCATCAGTAAGTCCAGGGAAACTGAACAGTTAAAGAAGGACTTGACCGGCGGCACGCCTGTGGAACGTGAACCTGTCTATGAGCAGACCGCAGAGAAAAGCGGACTGGATGATATCGGTGGCACTTACGTTGAAATTGATTATACGAAACAGCACCTGTGGTATTACAAAGAGGGAAAACTGATTACAGAGACCGATATCGTCTCCGGTAATATTGCAAGGAAGAATGGTTCCCCGGACGGTGTATTCAAAATCGTCTACAAACAAAAGGATGCAACGCTCGTCGGTGAAAACTATGCATCCAATGTCAAATATTTTATGCCTTTTGCTTACAACGTAGGAATCCATGATGCGAGCTGGCGCAGCTCGTTTGGTGGAGAAATCTATAAGACTTCCGGATCTCACGGATGCATCAATGTCCCGGAGAAGATTGCTAAGAAGCTTTACGATACGCTTGAGGTCGGTACACCGGTTATTGCTTTCTATCGTGATCCGGTTACGCTGATTACCGAGAACTGTAAGATATCAAATGCTTATTCTTACAAGGATCCAGACAAGAAGGACGAATAACTGAAATCATTATTTTACAACAAAACACGGATGACCAAAGCGGCCATCCGTGTTTTTATTTATGCAAACTGACTGTTGTAGAGATTTGCATAGAATCCGTTCTGTGCAAGCAGTGTCTCGTGATTTCCCTGCTCGATGATCTTGCCGTCCTTCATAACAAGGATGACATCCGCCTCGCGGATCGTAGAGAGACGGTGTGCAACAATAAAACTTGTTCTCCCCTGCATCATCGTCAGGAACGCCTTCTGAATACGAATCTCCGTGCGTGTATCGATCGATGACGTTGCCTCATCCAGAATCAGCATCGGCGGCAGGCAAAGCATAACACGCGTAATGCAAAGAAGCTGCTTCTGCCCCTGCGACAGATTGCCTCCGTCCTCACTGATCAATGTGTCATATCCATGCGGCAGACGCTTGATAAAACTGTGCGCATGTGACGCCTTTGCGGCAGCGATCATCTCCTCTTCCGTCGCATCCGGCTTACCCATGCAGATGTTGTCCCGGATCGTTCCTTTTTTCAGCCACGTTTCCTGCAGCACCATACCATAGTTTGCCCGTAAACTCTGTCTTGTCATGTGCATGATATCATGTCCGCTGACCTTGATCCTGCCGGAATTCGTATCATAGAAACGCATCAACAGGTTGATCAGTGTTGTCTTTCCACATCCGGTCGGTCCAACGATTGCAATACGCTGTCCAGGCTTCACATGCAGATTAAAATCTTCGATCAGATGCTGATCCGGAACATAGGAGAAATATACATCCTCAATATCCACCGTTCCGTCTGCCTCTTTTAGCACATACGCATCCGCATCATCCGCAACCTCTGCCGGTTCCTCGATCAATTCAAAAATTCTTGCCGCGCAGGCAAGCGCATTCTGAAGTTCCGTCACGACACCGGAGATCTCATTGAATGGTTTCGTGTACTGGTTCGCATACGATAAGAAGCAGGACAGATTACCGACCGTAAACGCGCCTCCCTTAAGGATAACCGCCAGCGCTCCGGTAATACCTACTGCCGCATATACAAGACTGTTGACAAAACGCGTACTTGGATTCACCAGACTTGAGAAGAACGTCGCACGCAGAGAATACTTCTGCAGGCGATTGTTGATCTCATCAAACTCTTCAAGCGCCTCATCCTCATGATTAAATGCCTGCACAACCTTCTGATTGCCGATCATCTCCTCGATTAAAGCCGTCTGTTCACCACGTGTCTTTGATTGCAGCTGGAACATCGAATATGTTTTCTTCGCAATAAAGCTTGCCACGAAAAGTGATATTGGTGTCAGGATGACAACAACAAGCGTAATCTTAATATTGATGGAGATCATAAACAAAAGTGTTCCGATGATCGTCGCAAGACCTGTAAAAAGCTGCGTAAATCCCATCAGAAGACCATCCGCGAAAGTATCGACATCCGCAATAATACGACTGACCATATCTCCGTGCGAATGACTGTCAATGTAACTGAATGGAAGCTTCTCAATCTTGTCAAAAGCATCCTTTCTGATATCTCTTACAATATTATAAGTCATACGGTTATTGCACATGTTCATGATCCACTGTGCCGCAGCGGTAATCGCGATCACGATCACGCCCTGCTTCGCCAAAGCAATAATTCCGTCGAAATCAACCCTGCCTTTTGCAAGAATCAGATCGATTGCTCTACCGGTAAGGATTGGAAAATACAAAGTCAATGCCACGCTCACGGTCGCCAAAATCACTGACAACACAAGAAGCGGAATATAATGCTTCATATAATGAAGAACTTTCTTTAAGGTAGCAAGCTGTCCCTGTCTCTTCTCTTTTGACTGCATTATCTGACACCTCCTTCGTTTGTCTTCTGTAAATCTTCCTTCTTAAACTGTGATTCATAGATCTCACGATAGGTTTCACACTGTTCAAGCAGTTGTTCGTGTGTTCCGATGCCTGCGACCTGTCCGTCGTCCATGACGATGATCTGGTCTGCAAACTGGATAGAGGAAGTTCTCTGGGATACGATAAAAATCGTTTTGTTTCCCTGCAGGTTGCGAAGTGCTGCACGCAGTCTTGCATCCGTTGCAAAGTCGAGTGCAGAAGCACTGTCGTCAAGGATCAGGATATCCGGATCCTTCACGACCGCACGAGCGATCGTCAGACGCTGCTTCTGTCCACCGGACAGATTACGTCCGCCCTGCTCGATCATATAGTCAAGATTTCCTTCCTTGCCTTCCACAACATCCATAGCCTGAGCAACCTCGATCGCATGCCACAATTCTTCGTCCGTCGCATCCGGCTTGCCCCAGCGCAGATTCTCTGCGATCGTTCCCTGGAACAAGACCGCCTTCTGCATAACAACACCGATTTTATCTCGAAGCTCGGTTAAATCGTAATCTCGCACATCTCTTCCGTTCACCAGAACACTTCCCTTGGACACATCATAAAAACGCGGGATCAGATTCACAACCGACGACTTTCCGGATCCGGTACCACCGATGATACCGATCGTCTGTCCCTTCTTTGCCGTAAAGTCAATATCCGTAAGTGCCTCCTCCGAAGTGGATGCATATGCCATCGAGACGTGAGAAAAGACAACCGCATTCTCACTGTCAGATGCAGCGTTCACTTCAGACGGTGCATTCACAATGGAAGACTTCGTCTCAAGTACTTCCTCAATACGGTTTCCACAGGCAATCGCTTTATTGATCAGGATGATCAGGTTCGCAAGCTTTACCAGCTCGACAAGAATCTGTGACATATAGTTCACAAGCGCAACGACCTCACCCTGTGTGATGATGCCGCCATACACCTGCTTACCACCGACCCAGATGACCGCAATGATCGCACAGTTGATGATAATATACGTCAGAGGATTCATCAGTGTCGAAATTCTTCCGACCACGAGCTGCATATTCGTCAGGAATTCATTGCTGGCATTAAATTCTCTTGCCTCGTCCTCTTCTTTATTGAAAGCACGGATCACGCGGGCACCCTCAAGATTTTCTCTTGTATGTCCAAGTACCTGATCCAGTCCGCTTTGTACCTTCTTAAAAAGTGGAATACTTGCAAGCATAACCGAGAATACAACCACCGAAAGAAGCGGAATGGTCACAACAAACACAAGTGCAGCCTTCACATTCACCGTAAACGCCATAATCATCGCACCAAATACGATGAATGGGGAACGTAAAAACAGACGCAGTACCATATTTACGCCCGACTGTACCTGATTGATATCGCTGGTAATTCGTGTAATGAGCGTCGAACTTCCAACCGTATCCATCTCAGAAAAGGATAAAGTTTCAATGTGGGAAAAAAGCGAATAGCGCAGCTTCGTCGCAAATCCGACGGCTGCCTTTGCCGCAAAATACTGTGCAGTAATCGAACAGGTTAGGCCGACTGCTGCAAGCAAAACAAGAACACCGCCCATCTTAAAGATATACGGGCGATCTGATACTGCAATACCATGATCGATGATTGCAGCCATAACAAGAGGCACGATCAGTTCAAATGAAGCCTCTAACAACTTAAAAAGGGGTGCAAGAACACATTCCTTTTTATAGTTTTTCAGATAGATCAATAATTTCTTCATGATAAGTTCCTTCTTCGATTCCCTTCTTATTTTGTCCAAAGACAAATTATATCATGCCAGAAATTACGATTCAAGTAGTGCTTTGCAAATCTCCAACGCCAAAAAGACCGGCTACATCCGGTCTTTTTGGCGTTTTGAACATTTCATTAATGGCATCCATGACAGTGTTTGCAGTCACCGCCACAGGATATGGATTTCCCATTCTTTTTATCTTTAATAAGACTCTTAGTAGCTAATGCAACTACAACAGCCAGTACGACTAATACGATTGCTGTACCCATTACAACCACTCCTTTCAAATAGGACGACCCATGCATACGTTTTTTCTGATTCAACGTTAGTATACCCTAACTATCATTAGTTGTCAACAACTTTATTGATAGTTTTTTACTAGCACTTTTTCGTTATGTATGATATAATATCTCATACGTAGTTGTATCAGCTGCGCAATACATGGAGGGTTAATCATGCACAGTAACGAATCATCCGAAAACTATTTAGAGACAATCCTTATATTAAGTAAAAAATTACCGGTCGTACGATCCGTTGATATTGCCAATGAACTTGGCTTTAAGAAATCCAGTGTCAGCATCGCTATGAAGAATCTTCGCGAGAAGAACCAGATTACCGTAACGGATGCCGGCTTCATCTATCTGACCGAGTCCGGTCTTGAGATTGCAGAAATGATCTATGAGAGACACGAGCTTCTTACAGAATGCTTAACGAAGCTTGGCGTCAATCCAGAGACTGCCGCTGAGGATGCCTGCCGCATCGAGCATGTGATCAGCGCTGAAAGTTTCGCTGCCATCAAATCCCATGTTGGTGACATTTTAAAGATGGGCGATTAAATTACATAACCATAAGACAGACACAAGCGGGCGATGAATCCACCCGCTTGTTTTTATTTCGCTTATTTTTCTACAAAATCCTTATAGAAAGCCTGCTTCTCGCAAGGTTTTCCATAATAATATCCCTGAATGCAGTCTGCCGACAGACGTTCGATTTCTGTCAGTTCCTCCATCGTCTCAACACCCTCAACACATACCTTTAAGTCCACACTATGGATCAGCTGGATAATCTGATTCATAAGCTGATACTCATAATTATTATTGAGCGCTTTCACGGTAAATCCTCGATCCAGCTTGATAATGTCCGGCATCATATTACCGATCGACTGAAGATTCGAGTATCCGGTTCCGAAATCATCAATGGCAATAAGAACCCCTCTGTCTTTCAACTGTTCCCACAACTTGCGTACTACCGGAGAATTCTCCACATATCCACTCTCCGTCAGTTCAATGATCAGGCTGTCTGGGCGAAGCTTGTACTGTTCAAGAGCCTCTGTCACATCCTTAAAAAAATTACTCTTTAAGATCTGTATATAAGACAAATTCACACTGACCTTGAAATCCGGTCTCTTCTCCCGGCACTTTACACACATTTCAAGTGCGCGGTGAAGCACCCATTTGCCCACCGGAATGATCAGGCCGCTCTCCTCCAAGATTGGAATAAACTCAGCCGGTGAGACGGTCTCCTTCTCCGATGTCCAGAAACGAAGCAGACTCTCTGCTGCATACAGATCCTTGCCACCTCTTGTAATGATTGGCTGGAAGAATACATCAAAGCCTTCAAAATCATTCGAAACCGCCTTCCGGAGTTCCACAAGAATCTTTCTTCTTCGCAGAAACTTCTCATAGTCTTCCACCTGAAAATAGTAGACCTGATTCTTGCCGCGTGCCTTGGCTTCACTGAGCGCAAACTGCGTATATTTCAGCAGTTCATTATAATCAACCTGTCCTAACGTCTCCCCACTGATCACACCACCGGAAATGGTAAAGAACGCCTTATAGTTATCTCTTCTTATCAGATGATCAATACCGCTTCGAACTTTGCGGTATAATGCCTTTGCATCTTTCGCAGTTCCACCAGCCGTATCAATGATCAAAAACTCATCCGCCACAACACGGAACACCTTCTGACCCTCATGAATACAATCAAGAATACAGTTTGCCACCTCATGTATGATAAAATCGCCATACTCGACGCCAAGCTTCTCATTAATTGTCTTAAAGTTGTCAATTCCGATGCGAAGCACAAACCCATTTGTCATCGTATTATGCTGCTGATTCCATGCATCCTTGATT
>ERZ840371.4079-NODE-4079-length-11244-cov-2.853159_pt1 | contig 11244 bp, 10 predicted proteins | sample MGYA00519937_ERZ840371 | MGnify/ENA primary metagenome ERZ840371 (study PRJEB31850, sample SAMEA3708873) | human gut metagenome | biome: human gut; feature: human-associated habitat; material: faeces | place: China | collected 2014 ... | reverse complement strand
CCGCAATGCTCATGCGGTGGTTCGTGATGCCGATGAAACGGATTTTCCCCTGCTCTTTTGCTTCGAGCATCGCCTCATAAAGACCGCTTCCGTCTCCCGGCTTCGGACAGACTGCCGGATTGTGGAACTGGTAAATGTCCACGTAGTCTGTTTTTAAGTTATGTAAACTCGTCTCTAGATCCTTCCAGAAGCCTTCCGCCGTCGTTGCCGCTGTCTTGGTCGCAATATAGATATGCTCGCGCACATCGCTCAATGCATAACCGATCTTCTCCTCGCTATCCGTATAGAAGCGTGCCGTATCAAAGAAACGGACGCCCGCGTCATACGCCTTGCGAAGCAGTACCTTTGCATCATCAAAAGAAATACGCTGGATTGGCAGCGCGCCAAATCCATTTTTATTGATGATAATATCCGTCTTTCCAAGGGTAACCGGCGTACCGGCTACCCTTTCTCTTTTATCCAGCATCTCTTTCAGCGCCTCGTCGCTGTCATCGATCCAGACATCCTCCTCATCGGCGTTGAGACCGAGATATTTTGCCAGTGTCCGCTCATCATCCGACCGATTCCAGCGGGAAATGTAGCGATCGATTTCCTCAAATGGAATCTGACCGGACAGGTACAATTCTTTAAATGTCATACTTCCTTCCGCTCCTTTAAATTCTTAAGTACCGTAATTTCCTGGTTATCTATGTGCCCCCTGGCTACCGCCTTTGCCTCCGCCATATGGCGCAGACGCAGTGCCGCCAATATTTTTTCATGCTCTAACTGCAGAATCTGCCGTTTATCCTCGTCCTTGATGTATTCCAGACGGAACCGGTACATCTGCTCACGCAGGTTGTTCAAAATCTGCACCAGACGCTTGTTGCGGGTCGAATGGTAGATCACGTCATGATATGCCTCGTCCGTCTCCGCGATCTTCATCGCATCGCCCTGATCAATCGCCGCTTTAAATGCTTTCTGTGCTTCTTCCAATGCCTGCATATCTTCTTCCGTCATGCGCTGGCACGCCAGCTCAATCGCCAGTTCCTCCAGCGAACGGCGCACTTCCAGCACATCTTTCAGGCTTTTTTCCGAAATCCGCGCCACCTCCGCGCCGCGCCGCGGAATCATCAGAACGAGTCCTTCCAGCTCCAGCTTGCGGATCGCCTCACGGATCGGGGTGCGGCTGACGCCCAGCTTCTGTGCCAGCTGAATCTCCATCAGGCGCTCGCCCGGTGCCAGCTCTCCCTTTAAGATTGCCTGGCGGAGTGTGTTGAATACCACATCCCTGAGTGGGAGATATTCATTCATTTTAACCTCAAAATTGTTCCCCATCTGCGTGCCCCTTCCTGTTGTAAAAACTAGTCAGGTATACCTGTTTCGCCAGATCCTGGCTGCTGCCATAGCGGAGTTCCTCATACGCCGCCTGCGCCGCCGTCTGGTTCGTAAACAAGCCAAATACGGTTGGACCGCTTCCGCTCATCAGAGAGCCGTCCGCGCCCATCTCCATCATCTTATCTTTGAGTGTCTGAATCACCGGATTTTCCGGGATCGTCACCGTTTCCAGCACGTTTCCAAGCTGTGAAACGACGCCGGAGAGGTCTTTTTTCTCGATCGCCGCCCGCATCGCATCAATATCCGGATGCGCCTCTGCACCCAGAGACGGCAGGTTTAAGCTCTCGTACACATGCTTCGTTGAAACGCTGACCGCCGGTTTGGCAATCAGCACGCGGCACTGCGGCATCGGCGGAAGCGGTGTCAGGATCTCCCCGATTCCCTCCGAAAGAGCCGTTCCCCGCATGATACAGTACGGCACATCCGCCCCCAGACGGACGCCGCGCTCCATCAGCTCCTGTTTCGAAAGCCCCAGTCCGAACATCTTGTTGACACCAAACAGGATTGCGGCCGCATCGCTGCTGCCGCCTGCCATCCCGGCTGCCACCGGGATAAATTTCTTCATCTTGATCTCCACACCGTCTCGGATTCCAAACTCATCCATCAGAAGTTTCGCCGCGCGGTAACCTAAGTTATTTTCATTGTCCGGCAGATAATAAAGGTTCGTTGAAAGACGGATTCCCTCTTCCTCCGTCCGGTTCAGTTCGATCGCGTCGTACACGCGCACCGTCTGCATGATCATCCGCACTTCGTGGTAGCCGTCTTCTCTCCGGCGGACTACATCCAGACCGAGATTGATCTTTCCATATGCTTTCAGCTCCAGATGCCTGATCATCGGTCATTCCTCCCATCGTTCCCTTAGTGTAATCACACTAGATTGTATTTTTTCATTATTTTGTATACAAGCTATTATATCCTTTTTGCATACAAAATACAATAGAATCCTTGCAAGATGAAGGTACCTGAATGAATCCCATTTTTTCGCCAATATCCGTGAAGCCGTGTTGGAACGCTTCGTGCGAAGCCGGATCTTATCCAGCTCCAACGTTTCAAACCCGTATTTCACAATCGCCCGGCAGGCTTCCAGCGCATAGCCCTGACGGCGGAACGGTTCATAAATATGATATCCCAGCTCTCCGTCCGTCAGCCCCGCCTTTCCAACCAGCACACCATCCGCGCGGCGTTCCAGCGCCCACAAACCGCACTCGGCAAAGCGGTACTGGTGTTTCCGGTATTCCTCGCGTTTGTTCCAATCAGAAAAAGTTCCGTCGGCATCCTCAGCGGATGCCGGTTCCAACGGATCGTCCTGGGAAAATTCACGAATGATGAGGCGGTCGGTTTCCGCGATGAACCACGGGAGAGCCAGATGGCGGCGGACGACGCGTTCCAGGAATGTTTCATCGGCGTCTTCAGGGTCTGTAATAAGGTAAAGGCAAAATGAATAGTCGGTCGGCTGTTTTTCCTCATTTTCCCTCCATAAGCCAACAATAGCTCTCCCGGCTGCTTTCGCAGCCTGAAGAGCTTCGTTTTCATCGGAGAGAATCACCGGGTATGTCTGTCCCGCAATGGTTACTTCTCGTTCGATTGTCATAGATTATCTTTCTTTTCCTTTTTCCGGCTCCGGGTACTCCTCGCCAAAGGTGTCAACGGTCATCTTTTTGATCTTCTGCTCCTTCAGCGGACGATCGCCCCAGTCGGTGCGGACACCGGCAATCTTGTCCACGATATCCAGACCTTCAACTACCTTCCCGAAGGATGCATACTGACCATCCAGATGCGGGGAAGTCTCATGCATGATGAAGAACTGGGAACCTGCGGAGTTCGGGTCCATCGCACGCGCCATAGAGAGAACGCCCTTGGTGTGCTTGAAATTGTTCGTAAACCCATTCTGGCTGAACTCACCCTTGATGGTATACCCTGGACCGCCCATACCGTTTCCATTCGGGCATCCGCCCTGAATCATAAAGCCCTTGATGACACGGTGGAAGATCAGACCATCATAAAAGCCCTTCTTGATCAGGCTGATAAAGTTGTTGACTGTGTTCGGCGCAATCTCTGGTAGAGCTCTGCCTTCATGATATCACCATTTTCCATCTCAATGGTAACAACTGGATTTTTCATGTATGTTTCCTCCTGAATTTTAAAAAATACCTCATTAAGTGGTCACATTATACCATAAGAACGTTCGAAAATCGACTGTTTTTCGTTCCATATTTGTCCATTTTCTTTACATTTCGTAAGTTTCTCCTCACAATTCGTTCACATTTATGGCTTAAGATGTATAGCACAATGTCGAAATGGACATTCTATGCGAAAAGATGAATGTTGCGCTCAGGAATCATCATCTGTCCTGCATCATACATCTGTGAGCAAACTAAGTCAAAAGAAAGGTTGGTAATGTACTATGAAAAAAACATATTTTGCTATCCTGGGCGCGGCTGCGATCCTCTCGCTCGCAACCGCCTGCTCTTCCAAAAACGTGAATGAACCGACTGCTAATGAATCGTCCCAGTCCGCCTCCTCCGAGTCCAGCTCGAATGGCATGGACGAAAGCAGCCCGATGGATGATTTAAAAGAAGACGCCAAAGACGCCGTTCTTCCATCCGAAGGAACTGCCGATGCAAAACAGTCCACAATGACTGGTACGATCAGCGACATCAAAGACTTTATGTTTACGATCACCGCCGACGGAACCGATTATGAATTCAGCTTCGAGCAGGATCAGAAACCGGACGGGCTTTCTGATGTAAAAGATGGGGATAAAGTTACCGTAACGTATACGGGAACCGTCAGTGAAGTGGATGCATTCAGCGGAACCGTTTTATCAGTTAAAAAAGCGGAATAAGGATTGTTGACACACTTTATACCCGTATTTTTTATGGCAGTCTTGACAGACGAAGCACGCAAAATATCTGCGCTTCCTGCCCAGGCTGCCATTTTCGATCCTCCGAACATAAGATATATTTATCGTAATCATAGAATCCATGTTCCGCGTTCATATTTCGTTCACACTTCATTAAAAAACCTTTTACACAATTAACATGGTTTCTTCACGATTTTTCCCTATACTATAACCATAGCAACAAGCAATGCTTACAAATTTTTTTCATAATACCGAGCTGAGTTTATATCAGCTCTCCTCCCTTTTTCAATACCAAAAGACCTCTCACTGCTGGAGAGGTCTTTTGTTGTATCTGAATTTCTCAACTCTCTCACCGTTCCGGTCTTCGTACCTTCCTGCCAAGCAGCACCAGCGCTGCAAGATTTGGCACCGCCATCAGCCCATTGAAAATATCAGATACCGCCCAGACGGCTTCCATCCGGTTGACGCAGCCGAGAAAGACTGAGGCAAGATAACCTCCGTGATACAAAATACATATTTTGTCGGCACGCTTCTGTGGGACACCCCGCATCAGCCATCCAAGTGCCTGATCGCCGATGTAAAACCAGGCAAGGATCGTGGCAAAGGCAAACAGCACCATACACGCCGCCGTCACTATGCCGCCTGCATTTCCAAAACGGGCTGCCAGAGCCGCCGCCACCGCGCCGCTGCCGCCCAGGGAATCGATCTTCTCGGTCAGATTGTGTGGAAATACACAGAGCAGTAAAAAAGCGGTCAGACTGCACCCTATGATTGTATCGAAAAACACCTCGAAAATCGCCCACATTCCCTGTTTCTGCGCTTCCTGCCTCTGTCTTAGCCTCCCCTTTCCCTCACTCATCCCATGTAGCACCGCCAGACTCCCCAGGCCCGCCTCATTGGAAAACACACCGCGCGATACCCCGCTCCGGATCGCCGCTGCCATTCCGTACCCGGTCATCCCGCCCGAAATTCCTGAAAAATTCAAAATACTGCTTCCAGCCGTCTGTCCTGCATTATCTGCCAGTCCAAATGCCCCGCCCACAATGTTCCCCAATACTTCCGGTATCTGATCATAAAAGCTGAACACGGCGATTCCACCTGCCAGCAGATACAGCCCCGCCGATACCGGTACCAGCACCGAAGCCGTCCATCCGATGCGTTTTGCCCCGCCAAAGAGCACCACGGCAGTCAAAACTGCCAGTATGATACCGGTTCCAAGCGGCGGCAGGGACGCTGCATAGCGCAGACTATCCGCCAGCGCCCCCGCCTGTACCATACATCCCATACCAAGCGACGCCAGCACGCAAAACAGGGCATAGCATTTTCCAGCGAAACAGCTTCCAACCCCATTTTCCAGATAGGCATAAGGTCCGCCCCCATACAAAATTCCCAGATAAACCTCCGTATATGCCAGCGCCATCCCCAGAAATGCCGCCGCCCACATCCAGAACACAGCACCCGGACCACCGATCGCCAACGCGGCTGCCACGCCCGTGATATTTCCCGTTCCGACCGTCGCCGCCAGCGCGGTGCAGGTCGTCAAAAGCTGTCCTTTCCCGCCGCTCCCAACCGTCTCTCCCCACCAGACTCTGATATGACGGATCGGAAATCCCCGCAGACGCACCATGCAGAGGACTCCAACCGCCAGAAACAGTCCCAGAAGCCACGGTCCCCACACCATTTTCTGTACGATTCTGAGCGCTTCCATCCGAGCACCTTTCTATATCTATTTTCACTCTATCAAACCAATCTTATGATTTACTATGATATTTTATTCTCCAAGCCGTGATATTGCCTTACGAGAACTCTCTTTCCATCCACCTTTTCTTACACTTTCTGTAAACATCCGCAAACCCCATGACAAACCAGACCGGCAGTGCTACAATAAGCATATCGGACAGGCGGACAAATTTCCAAATCTCTGTCCTTCTGGAAAGGATGAAAACAATATGCCAGGTTTTACCACGCACTATATATTCGGCATGAAAGCATACAACGATATGCCGTTCACACCCTTAAAACACACGATCGCCAAATACCGCTGGCTCTACCAGCTCGGTCTGCAGGGACCGGATATGTTTTTCTATAATATCCCGATCCTGCGCCACCGCGATTACCGCAACGTCGGTTCCTATATGCACGAACACAAGGTAAACGCCTTTTTTGAGTGCTGTCTGCGCCGTATTGGAACTATCCGCTCGCGCCAGCAGCAGGAGGAAGCCATCTCCTATCTGGCCGGATTTATGAACCATTACATTGCCGATTCGATCTGTCATCCTTACGTGTACGGGCGCATCGGCTATCCGGTGGATGCCCCGACCTCCATGCATCACGGGATGCACGCACATCTGGAAAATGAGCTCGACGCGATCCTGCTCTGGAAATATAAAAAAAAGAAGCCGTCTGAATTTAACCAGACCGCCACGATCTGTCTAAATGGACAGGAAATCCAGTTTATTTCCCATTTCCTGGCTTCCTGCATCAACGAAACCTATTATCCGATCACCTACCGCAACAACTTCCAGGTTACTCCGGCGATGGTGCACCGCTCCATCTGGGCGCTGCGCTTCGGCTGCCGGACACTCTCGGACAAGAACGGCAAGAAAAAATTCGGCATTGCACAGGTCGAATCCATCTTCGTCAACCACCCAGTTGCTTCCGCGAAAATGGTAACGGACTCCGTAACCGACTACCGGAGCAGCTGTAACCTAAACCACGAAGCATGGGGCAACCCGTGGGATCCGACCCGCGTCTCAACCGCATCGTTTGTTGATCTCTTCCATGAAACATTGGACAAATGCAGCCGTGTCTATGCGCTTTTAAACAGCGCCGTCACAGACAACATGCCGTTAGATAAACAGGATTTATCGCCGCTTCTGGCTGAACTGGGGAATGAGTCTTATCACAGCGGACTACCTGTTGAGTGAAAACACGTACTTCGGTTCCTGGTAAATAAAAGCTGTCATATGAAGAACACTCATCTGTTTCTCATATGACAGCTTTTTTGATCACTTTTCTCTTAATTATACACAGAAAATATCCCGTGTCTGTGCAGACAACCTCTTATTCTGCGTTCTCTGTCTCTTCCTCCGCCTCAGTCGTATCGTACTCGCCTGCTGCTTCTTTCTCTTTCACCTTGGAAATCAGCTCTTTGGTATCCGGAAGTTTGAAATCTGCGCCAGCCTCATAGGAACCACTGATAAACCATGCGTCCTCGTTATCCTGGTCGCTCTCCGGAACGATGCTGTAGGACAGTGCATACTGTTTCCACAGTCCGCCGTAGGAATCTTCACCGGACATCTCAATCGAGAAGTCCTGGGTGTGGACAATGTCGTTGAATCCCTTGATTAAATCTTCCGCATAGGTTCCTATCTGATCATCCGGCAGATCATCTGCCACTACCCAGATCAGCATGATCTGTTTCTTGTTCGGCTCCATATAGAAATGGAAATCGCGGCCGTACTCGTAGGTACTTGTATCCTTAAACATGTCTTCCGCGTCCGTGCTGACCTGTGTCCAGTCGATCTCAACATTTTCCTGGGTCTCAAAATTCGGATCTCCGACTACCGTCTCAGAAGTCGGTTTTACAATCGTACTCTCCGTGCATCCGCTGAGCAGCGCCATACACGCAACCATCATTATCAGAAGTTTTTTCATCGTGTTCTTCTATCCCTTCATTCACTCATTCACAGCCGGAACCAGCCCGAACCGCATGGCTATTATATAATATCGCCTTTTGTTTTTGTAGTCATTTTAGAAAAATTCAAAAAATCTTCATACTTTCCAAAATTTCCCGTAAACAATCCATCTGGACCATTTTACCGCCATTTAGCGCATCCAGGTTGTCAATCCAAATCCTCAACCGTAAGCTCTGTGTCATCCTCCTGCACACCCTGCTGTGTTTTGGCATCCTCTGCCTCTTTCTGTGCAGGTTTTTCTTTCAGCGGCTTCTTTTCCGTGGAACCAGTTCCTACTTTTCCACTCTCTGCCAGCCGGGACGCGGCTGCATCTGCCGCCGGAACCTGTCCTGAACCAGATCGCACATCCATGTCAGACTCCGCCTGCTCTGTGCTCTCATCTGCATCCGCTGTGCCAGGCGCCCTGTAGGACGCGCCCATCCGCTTTTCAAGCAGTTTTTCAAACTCTTCCCGCGAACAGCCGATCTCCTGCAGACGCTGTCTTCTCCGTTTTCTCCGCTCCTCCTGGCGTCTCTTTTCTTCCTGATGACGCTGGTAGAACAACCATACAAGCGCCGCACACGCCGCTGCCAGAAGCACACTGACGACCACAATCAGCACCGTTCTCACCGATACTTTCGGAAGTTTCGGCAGGATCAGGTGGAACGAAGATTTCGCCTGCTTCGGTTTTCCGGACGCGCCTGTATTGGATGCTGCCGGATCCGATGCCGTATTTCCGTCATCCGGAGCCGTCTCCCCGTTTGCTGCCGCTTCTGCCGCCGATGCGCTGATCAGATACACCTGTCCGATCTTGCGGTCGTTGTATTTGTAAGAAAGCAGTGCCACCGCGCCCAGCGGTGCATCCTCCGGCAGATCCGTTACCACCGTCTTCTCCGCATCCGCAAACGAAGCATCCTTCGGGATCGTGATGACTGCCGACGTATCCATCGATAAATCGGACGGCTGATAGCTATTGTCTCCGATCTGCACCGGCTGATCGCCGCTTGTGTATGCCGTCTCATTTTCCGAAATATTTACATTTTCAAACCGTAGAAAGCCGAAATCCAGCAATGCAATCGTATCCTGATAATGGGTCGCCTGCGTACTCTTCATCGTGACCGCAATCTGGCGTCTGTCATCCTTGATCGCATAGGTAACAAGCGTCTGCCCGGCAATCGATGTGTAACCGGTCTTTCCGGCTACCGCATATGGATAATAGTTCGGACTCTCTGTGTCAGTCGTGATAAGAAGCTTGTGCTCCGGCTGGATGGTCACACCGTCCGGATTGTTCTTCGTCGCCGGTAATCGGTAGCTCTTATCCTTACTGATCGTTAAAAGCGTGTCATTTTTATACGCCGCCGATGCGATCAGCGCCATATCATACACCGAAGTGAGCTGTGTGTCGTCATTCAGACCGGACGGATTCGCAAAATGGCTGTTCTCACAGCCAAGCTCCGCCGTCTTCTCGTTCATCATCTTCACAAAACCGTCGCGGCTTCCGCCCACATGCTCCGCCAACGCATTCGCCGCCTGGTTGGAAGAACGCATCAGCAGCAGGTAGAGACAATCGCGCACCGAAAGCGTGTCGCCCTCCTCGATGGCGTTCTTGTTTCCGCTGCCATCTTCCACGTTGTAAACGGCATCGTGGGAAAATGTGACCGTATCATCCAGACTGCTGTTCTCAATGACTACGAGCGCCGTCAATATTTTCGTGATACTTGCCGGTGCCTTCTGCACATGGATGTTCTGCCCGAATAAAACCGCCCCGGAGTCCGCATCCATGACAATGCCTGCCTCCGACTCGATCCCCGTATCCGAGGGCCAGTCCGGCTTTGCAAATGCCGTCATCGGCATTCCGGCAGCCATCAGTGCCGTGATCATCAAACTTATCAGTAAACGTCTTAATCTCTTCATACGATTCCTTCCTGTCAGCTTTCCTTTTCCGGAAATCCTTTTGTATCATGAACGATATAAATTGGACGATCCTTCAATTCTGTAAACAGGATCGCGATATACTCCCCGATAATTCCCACAATCACGAACAGCATCGCGAACATAAAGCATAAAAGCACTACGATCGTCGCGTAACCATTGGGCGTTCCTTTGACCGCCCACTCATAAATCGTTTCCAGCATCACGAGCAGCCCCAGAAAGCCCACGATAATTCCCGAGTAAATGCCGAGCTTTAGCGGCAGATCCGAAAAGCAGAGAATCGTATTGATCGAAAATTTAAATAATTTCCGAATACTGTACTTGCTCTCGCCCGCCACCCTGGCTCTCGCCTCATACTCGATGGTCGTCCGGTTAAATCCGATATTCTGCACATAGCCGCGCAGGAAACGCACTTTTTCCCGGTAATTGGTCTTTAACACCTGCGCCGCATTGGCAGTCAGCGCAAAGAAATCGGATGCGTTATTTTCCAGCTTCACATCTGAAATCTTGTTCAAAAATTTATAAAAAGCAGAAGACGTCAGGTTTTTGATGAATCCAGCCGATTTATTTTTCGTCCGGACCATGTTGATAACCTCATAGCCCTCTTCGAATTTTTCGATTATCTGCGCCACACATTCCGGCGGATGCTGCAGATCGGCATCCATACACACGATGCCCTCCCCGATGCTGTGATCCAGCCCCGCAAGCATCGCCGCCTCATGGCCAAAGTTGCGGGAAAAGTTGATCACACGTACCCGCGGATCCGCTGCTGCCAGTTCTGCCAGAATCTGCCCCGAGGCGTCCGCACTTCCGTCGTTGACAAAAATCAGTTCGTAATTCCACGGCAGCGCCTCAAAAACCGGAGTTGCCTCCCGATAGAACTCATGCAGCGCCTTTTCCTCGTTGTAAACAGAAATCACGATCGAGATCGTCTTTGGTTTCTGTCCGTTCATATTTTCCATCCTGTTCTGCATGGTCGACTGTCTGGTTTCATTTTTCTTCTTATCTTCCATGCTGTCTGTCCGTTTTTTCTTATCTTTCTTACTCATATTTCATCTTTCAATTAAGCATCCGGGTCATCCAAAATTTCGATCGCTATCGAAGAATGTGCCGGAACCCGTTTTTCCACCGGCGGCAGCGTCATATAGTCGCCGTAAATCCACTCCAGCACATGCTCATAGCCCACCGGCACCATCAGCTTTGTGTCCTCAAACGGCAGATCCACCGCGTGCTCGCACCATGCGCCCTCCAGCGTTACATAGAGATAATCCGGCTGGTAATTGCTGTAATACCAGTGTTTCGTTTTCTTTTTGCGATCCTTCGCCGCTGCAAGTCTCTGCAGCTTAAATAAAACCGGCATCGGGACAAGGTGTCCCACACCTGCCAGCACACCAACCC